>Ga0307516_10002092_pt1 | contig 27173 bp, 30 predicted proteins | sample 19_EM_MG_FD_203310 | JGI IMG/M metagenome (GOLD analysis project Ga0307516, IMG submission 203310) | Populus trichocarpa ectomycorrhiza microbial communities from riparian zone in the Pacific Northwest, United States - 19_EM | ecosystem: Host-associated > Plants > Roots > Unclassified | place...
GCGTCTAGCGCTTCCGGTTCCTCGAGTAGGACTGTCATCTCTGTACTGCCTCGATGCGCCAGTGCGTTCTTCAGCCTTCCCCCAATCCCCGACCTTGCTCCCACCACCTCTCTGGCCTGATCGCCATTGGGCAGACTGAGTAGCCGTAGGCCGAAGCGTCGTTGCCGATTCTCAAGTTGTGCTGTTGCCGGTCTAAGCCCTGACTCCATCGCTAGTGCTCCGCAGTTGGTTGTTCGGAAGCATCCTGTGACTGCCCGGGCCTGCTTGTTCACCTCTTTCTGTAGCTCTTCGGCTCTTCCTATGGTGCCGTCCACCCTGTCGCCCTTCCACCATAGTTCCGACCCGAACATGGCAACTGACTGGATGCACGCTGTCATGACCTTGCGGCAGTTGGCTGGCGACAGACCCATTTGTCCAGTAAGCCGGCGAAGCCGTTCCATGGCCTTCTTTCCCTCTTTTAGCCTAACTGCGTGATGTTCCTTAAGCGTGAGCTGGGAGTCTAGCCAGACTCCTAGCCAACGGGTTGCTTCGGAGTTAAAGGGGATGTCGCTGGTCCCCACACGGATGGTGGCAGTCGGAGCGCCCTTCTTTTTCCGGAAGAGGATACCTTCTGTTTTTCCCCGGTCGAACGCCACTCCATTATCCTTTGCCCAGTCTAGGGACACGGCTGCTGCTTCCGCCAGCTTTGCCGCCACCTCCTCCTCATTCTCTGCTTTCACCCACCATCCAATGTCGTCTGCGAATGATAGGCCCTGGACATCCGGTACTGCTCTCTCCACCTCATCGAAGATGCCGGATAGGTAGGTGACAAACAGAACAGGGGCTACTGGTGACCCCTGTGGGATCCCGGTGTCGATCGGGCTGACGTCCCCAGCCTCGCCATCCAGCACGAGTTTGACCTTTCAGCCTGTCATGAAGTTGTGCGTCCATCGGATGAGGTCCGGCTCCAGCTCCAGTGCTTCCATGCGCTTACCAAGGAGCGCCTTGTTCACATTGTTAAACGCCAACTTGACATCCATGAATAACGCTCCTGCTATCTTTTTTTCTCCCCACGCCTGCTGGGTTCAGTTCATAAGCACCGCGACTGCATCGATGCATGACCTTCGCTTGCGGCAGCCGTACTGTTCTTCATGCAGCCCCTTCTTTCGTTCCAGGTGGTCGGTGATCAGGTGGCCCGCCATCCGTTCCACTAGCTTGCTGATGACATCCAAGAGGCAGATCACCCGATATGCCCATACCTTCGAGTAGTCGGGCTTTCTGGGCTTTGGAATAACGATTTCTTTGGCTGTTGTTAGATATATCGATCGCCCAATGAGGCCCGCCGACGCCTGCCTAGACCGCTGCGAGCAGATGCACGCGTGGGAGGCATCAGGTGGCGCAGGTGGCCAATGGCCGCCGGCGACATCTAGGCCCGGCGACATCTAGGCCGCTGCGAGCAGATGCGCGGAAGGCATTGAGTGGCGCGGGTGGCCAATGGCCACCGGTGACATCTAGGCCCGGCGGTGGCAAGTTGCCACCAAAGGATCTAGAGGCCGGTGATTGGTAATGGGTTGGATGTGCCTGTATATATAGAGAGTGGTCCTCCGGTCTCGGTGAAAAGATTAAGCAACGGAATTCCTACCTATCGATAGACGAATATATTTGACAGGTTATGAGCCCGGATCCTCAACACCGAATCGATCACAATACTCTTCGCACCTGAAAATCCCCACCTCGCTTAAGCATCTTATCCCCGTCGATTGTCGATCTGTTGATCCTCCATCCTGATTCAGTACTATCCCTGACGATCCGTCGATCCGCCGATCCGCCGATCACCCAACGTCACCATGAGTTCTACATACACCTGCAAGCATGGCTCTACCGAAATGCTCACCCCTCGCAATTATCACACATGGAAGGCTGACATTATGGTCTTTCTTACATGTGAAAATGCTCTCGAGATAGTGCTCGGCAATGAAGATCCACCACTTGCCAATGCATCTTTTGCCATGAGGGAAAGCTACAAAAAGCGACTTGGACTTGCTACCGGAATGGTTTACTCATCCGTTGAACCCAGCATTCGTGCAATTATCAACAAAATTCCTGATCGTAATCCTGCCCAAATCTGGATTGCACTTGGAGAGAAGTTCAACACAGCCACATCCCGCTCTGGTCGTATGGCAATCCGCAAAAGATTCCAATTCACAGCGATGAAGGAGGGCACCTCAGTTCAAGCATATATCGCGAGACTCACTACCATTCAGCAAGAGTTGTCGGGAACCCCAGACGAAATTGCCGATGAGAGCCTGATTTCCCACCTTCTCCAGAATCTTTCCAAAAACTACAAGACCTTGGTTGACATCATTACGCATAGACCAACAGAAGGCGAAATGGTTGACTCCATCACTACTGAGCTGATCGAGTACGAGACCTCGAACGCCCTATTCATCGCACAAGTTGGGTCTAACACAAATACCGCTGGTACCATTGTCGACGGACATGCCTTAGTTGCTGAAACTCAAGGCAATCCCAACCACTCCTCCCGTGGTCATGGACGAGGACATGGCCACACACGAGGACGAGGATCTGGAAGAGGACGTGGCAACGGATGCAAGGCCTATGAGCGGTCAGTCGGAAAATGCTTTTACTGCACAAAAGAAGGCCATCGGGCAAGCGATTGCTCTCTAAAGCAAAAAGCCAACAAACTCAAAAAGGAGACCTATGATGGGTGGAAGGGTCAGAAGACCATCTCCGGAAACTACGCCTCAAACGAAGATGCCGAAAACTCAACAGAAATGCATGCATATGCAGTGACATCTGGAAACGGCTCGCAGGATTGGCTTATCGACTCAGGAGCATCCCACCATTTGACCGGCGACAAGAAAGGCATTCAAGACTTCCGAATTCTGGCAAATTCTATTCCGGTGAAGGTCGCAAACGGAGCTACCTGTCACGCAACTGGAATTGGATCAATTCAGTTCCATCTGGATTGTGGGTTGCTATTGACAGTCAAGGCACTCTATGTACCTGACTTCGGCAAACTGTCACTGCTCTCGGTTGACGCTTTGAATGAGTCTGGATACGAGGTGATATTCCGTCTCGGCAGCTGCCTGGTCAAATCGAACACCATTACCGAACCTCAGATTATAGGAAAACGTCAGGTCGGATCCCGGACATGCACTCTTCTCGGCAATATGTTGGTCAATGCTCTTGCGAATTGCGCAAGCACTACGAATCCGATAAAATCAGAAGATCTCAATACCTGGCACCGACGCTTTGCGCATATGAATCTAGCCGACCTACGTTTACTGCTCCCAAGAGAACTCTACACTGAGAAGGAGAACACCCAGCCAGCATGCCCAATATGTGCCCAGGCAAAGGCGAAGCAGCAGTTCCAGCGCAAAATTCCGGCTACACGATCGGAGAAGCCCTTAGACCTCATTCACTCAGATCTCTGCGGACCGATTTCACCAATGTCACAATCTGGTTGTCGATACTACATCCTCTACATCGATGATTACAGCCGATTGAGCTGGGTATTCTTCCTACGCACTAAGACTTCAGCTGAGATCTGCACAGTCTTCCGCGAGTTCAAGACAATGACAGAACTCAAACTCGCCACTCGAATTGCTCGATTTCGGTGCGACAATGGCAAGGGCGAATACGATAATGAAGAATTTCGGTCGATTCTCAAGGAGTCTGGTATATCATTCGAACCAGCTCCACCCTACACGCAGCACAAGAATGGCGTTGCCGAACGTATGATTCAGACACACAATGCAAAGGCACGGGCTATGATGCTCGACAGTCAACTACCGCGGAGTTTGTGGGCCGAGGCCATCAACACAGCGAATTACCTCCACGCACGAAGCCCCACATCAGCAAATAAGGGCGTTACCCCCTACGAGAAGCTGTATGGCAGCAAGCCAACCATTTCACACCTACGTCGTTTTGGGTGTAAAGCATATCGAATGCTTCCGGCTGCTCAAAGGCATGGAAAATTTGCATCCCCTGCAGAGACTGTTTACATGCTGGGCTATGTACATGATAGTACCTCAATCTGGCGCCTCTGGAATACCGAACGCCAACGTGTGATTCAAGCATCCAACGTTCGTTTCGATGAACTCGCAATAACAGCCAAACCAGTTCAGAGTACGATATCGGATCCATTCAAGATTGCGAAGCTGGATACCAATGGGAGCAGGGAGGTCGATGCCTCTGGGAGCCAGCAGGTCGATGCCAATGTGACCAGGCACTGTGATGCCGATGGGAGCAGACAGGTCGCTACCGATGGGAGCCGGCAGGTCGATGCCAATGCGACCAGGCACTGTGATGCCGATGGGAGCAGGCAGGTCGATGCTGATGGGAGCCGGCAGGTCGATGCCAATGCGACCAGGCACCGTGATGCCAATGGGAGCAGGCAGGTCAATGCCGATACCGAAACGTCGAGGCAGGCCAATGCCGATTCGCCTTGACTGACAGATCTCAGCTTGCTTGCAGCTGATGAACTATGCCTGAACACCAGAACATATAATCTTCGGAAAAGGCTACACGCTGTTGCCCACCGGACCTGGGTGGAAGAGGAAATAGGTTCTGCCGATCCGGAGTCCTACCAAAATGCTGTTAGGCATTCGAAGCTTGGCCCGAAGTAGTCGGAAGCTATTCGGGAGGAGTTGCATTCGCTGCACTCGAACTATACATGGGATTACATTCGACCAGAAGACGTTCCGTCAGATGTCAAACCAATCAGTTCTAAATGTGTCTTCAAGACCAAACAACTATCTGGAGGCGGAATTCGGTACAAGGCAAGACTGGTTAAACGAGGCTATGAACAGATTCCCGGAGTGGACTTCGATGAAACATTCGCTCCGGTAGCAAATCTTTCCAGCCTTCGAATGGTACTCGCATTAGCAGCTATCCATGACTGGAGATTGACCAGATGGACGTTGTTACCACTTTCCTAAATTCAGAAGTTGATGGAGATGTTTATATGGCAATGCCAGATGGTGTTGAAGCGCCTGCGGGCGGGCCATGGGTTTGCAAACTGCGCAAGTCACTATACGGACTCAAGTAGGCCCCCAGACTCAGGTACGAGCATATTGATACTTCTTGAGATTTCTAGGTCTATTGCGATCTGAATACGATCCAAACGTTTATATCTCAGCTGCTGGCCTCATACCACTCATCCTCCTACTTTACGTCGATGATATACTACTCTTCTCTGAGTCTGCCAAACGAGTATCGCAACTCAAGAAACTCCTTCATGCCGAGTACAAGATGATCAATCTTGGCCCGATTTCCCAGTTTCTTGGACTTGAGATTGAGCACAACCACCAGAAGCAGATTCTGTAGGTTCACCAATCGCGGTATATAGACAATGTTCTTGCGACCTTTGGGCTATCCGAATATAATGGCCACTGGACTCCTCAGCCAACAAGCAATCGACTTCGAAGACTTGATGATATCGGCAAAGCCCTTGACGAAAACAGGAAGCAGAAGTACCAGTCTATCATTCGCAGTTTGAATTGGCTCATGCAAGGAACACGGCCGGATATCGCCTTTACAGTGTCGATGCTCAGCAAATTCCTCTCTGCACCAAGCTCCGAACATCTAGCTGCAGCCACCTATACCTTACGCTATCTACGGAATACATCCGACCTTGCAATTCAGTACAGTACTGAACGGCGACCCGAGCAGCCTACCGAACGACGACCAGAGCAGCCTACTGAACAGCCAATAGGCTTTACAGATTCAGACTTCGCTGGTGATCAAGATAACTGAAAGTCGACCTCTGGCTATGTTTTTACACTCGGGAATGGTGCCATATCCTGGCGCGCCCACAAACAGCCACTTGTCACATTCTCCACAGTGGAAGCAGAATATATAGGCGCATCGGATGCCGCCAAGGAGGCCATTTGGATCAGTTCTCTCTTTACTCGCCTTCTCAGCCTTGATCCCTACCCACAGGAAATCTTTGTTGATAACCAAGGTGCTATTCAACTAGCAAAGAACCCAAAGTTCCACGAGCGCACGAAGCACATAGGGGTACGATATCACTTTGTCCGAGATGCCTGCGAGCATAATGCTATCTGCACCACCTACCTTCCAACATCTGAGATGACGGCAGATATCATGACGAAGAGCCTCCCATGGGAGACTCACTGGAAACATGTGAATGGGATGGGAATAGTTCGATGGGCTGCAGGGGAAGCATATGGCAAGCGGATGGCGCTTGGTCCGATGAATTGAGTTTCTGTCTTTGGTGGATGCGCTCTTTCTCCTATGGCCATGCTTTTCCTACGGGTTTTTACATGGCTACGAGTTTTAATGAGGCATCCGGGGATGTCCTGGGACTTCTGTTTTTCTGTCCTTCTTTCTTTCTTCCTTTCTTTATTGCCTCATTGTTCGAGGGGAAGTGTTAGATATATTGATCGCCCAACGAGGCCCGCCGAGGCCTGCCTAGACCGCTGCGAGCAGATGCGCACGCGGGAGGCATCAGGTGGCGCAGGTGGCCAATGGCCGCCGGCGACATCTAGGCCCAGCGACATCGAGGCTGCTGCGAGCAGATGCGCGGAAGGCATTGAGTGGCGCGGGTGGCCAATGGCCACTGGTGACATCTAGGCCCAGCGGTGGCAAGTTGCCACCAAAGGATCTAGAGGCCGGTGATTGGTAATGGGTTGGATGTGCCTGTATATATAGAGAGTGGTCCTCCAGTCTCGGTGAAATGATTAAGCAACGGAATTCCTACCTATCGATAGACGAATATATTTGACGGCTGTTTTCCAGAGTTCGGGGTGATGGCCCAGCTGGATGCAGGCTCTGACTAGCTGTACGATCCGCTGTCGGTCCCATTCCCAGAAGACTTTGAGGATGCCCGCAGAGATATGGTCATCTCCCGGGGCTGATGAATTGGCCGCCTTCCGAAGTAGCTCCCCCACCACTTCTTTGTTAACCTGTTCAAAGGCTCTTCCCCCTTCCTTTGGTGTGTAGTTGCTCAGTGGTGCCTTGGGTAAGTGGGCAGCCAGCAGGGCTTGCTCTCGCTCGTAAAGCCCTTCTGCAAGGTTGCCATTCTGATCAACCAGAGCCTGTCCGGCCTTGTCGATTCTGGGCGTCATGTACCGCGTCGCTGTCCATACATCATTTCCTTTGCCTTCTTGTAGGAACCGGTTCCAGCACTCCCGCTTGGCCCGCCGGATAGCTCTCCGGATGTTGCATCTTGCTTCTTTGAAGTGGCTGATGCCGGCTGGATGGTGTCTGAATTCTCTCCTGGCTCTTCCCAGCTCATGCCACAGCTGCTTGATGTCCTCCGACCACCAACGCTTTGACCTTGAGCACCACCTCTTCTTCCTTGCCAGCTGATCCAGCGTTCCTATCATCGCCTCTTTCAATCCAGCTGCTGCTTTGTCCACCTCTTTCACTCTGCTGTCTTCGTTGAGGTGCGGGATCTGGCTGGCTGCCCGTAGGTAAACCTCCCTCGCTTCTGCCCTCTTTCTCTCGGCTACCTCCCGCGCTTGTCCAGTTTTGCCCCCTGTCATCCACCCGCTGATATCCCACCCAGTAGTATCCTTGCTGACTCCTCCAACTGCCCCTTGCCCAAGTACCTCCCAGACAAAGACCTCATGGTCTGATCCGGTGGTGTCTTTCTCCCCAGCGATGCTCCAATTTAGTTCCATGTTTGGTGAGGACAAGGTTAGGTCGATAATGGAGTGATTGGGGCCGTCCAGCCTTGTTGCTTCTTTGGTGTTCCACACCACTAATACCTCTTCTTCGATGAGCTTTTCCCAGAAGACCGCGTTCTTCCGTCCTGTCGCTCTCCCATTCCACACTGTACTGTGGGCATTCATATTCCCAGCAATTATCACTCGGGCTGACTTGGCAATAGTGCCCCAGTCGGCGCGTTGCGCTGGTCTTCCCCCATTTCTCCATTGATCGTACACATTGGCAATGGTGATTGTCGGCATGCCCGGTGGTGTGACCTCGATTACCTGCACGTGATTTCTGCTGTTACTCGTCATATCCTTCATTTCAGTCACCCTGCAACGTGATGCCCATTTGACTGCTATCCAGCACTTTGCTGGCTCACCTTCTTCCCCCCTTATAAACGTGAAACTGGGGTGCGATCTGGTGCTGTCATTCTCCCTCTCTCCTCTCGGGTCTTGTATCAGAACAAGGTCCGCTCCCATTATGACCGCTGACTCCAACACCGCCTCCATGACCTGGTCACGCCTAGCACAGTTATGCTGCAGCGCCAGCAGCTTTCGTGTTTCTGGTGGGTTCGCCATCAGACGGCTATGGGTGGGGCGGTGCCACTTGGTTCCATTCCAGTTGCCATTACCTCCATTGCGTCTTCTGTCCAGTCTCGAGAAGTCTCTGGCGGCTCGTTTTTTGGGACCCAGTTCAGCCGGACTGATCCGCCAGAGTTGCAGGTTGCTGCTGGGCGTGTCGGCTGCGATGTTACCGTGTGGACCAAGCCGTTTCGCCTGCCCCGGGCAATCTTGATGGCGGCCCGCTTTGCCTGGCACCTGACGTCCTGGGCCAGATGTCTGCACCCACAGTTCGGGCACTTCATCTCCGTATGGGGGCAGACCTTCCCGATCTTGCCACACAATACCACCTGCTACCGGTGCTCCTGGGTCCTGTGGCTATCCGCACCGATAGTGCTGGTTGCTATGCCTTGCTAGCACTGGAACTCTGAGTGTCCCCACCACCCACACGCGCCACACAGGGTGTCGGCTTTGTCCGGGATGTAGGGAAGGGCATGGAACTTGTTGCCTGCCACCCACATCTCCACCAACAGCTTTTGGGCCGCCACCTTGCCTGGCACCTTGAAGATCACCAATGCCGCGTTCTTCGGGAGTTGGCCAGCCTGGTAGTGGCGCTCGATGGTGCTTACTGCCCGCATCCACTTCATTGAGAGGGGGGGCACCATGACTCCTGGGGTCTCCGCTTCGATCTGCTCCCTGAGCTCCGCATGCCCATTGGGGTGCCGGTAGCGGTCATAGGGCACCAGGATCTTAAGCTCCACCCACCTCTCATCAGTGTTCGACATAGACCAGTCCAGAGCAATTTTAGGTCCGGTCTGGTCTGGTAGGGATGTACCCAGACCGACCCAAGGTGTAGTCGGGTCTGAACCCGACCTGCTCACGGTAGGTCTGGACGGTCTGCAGACGTCTGCAGACGTCTGCCAAGCCACCCCCAAAAACTTACTGTTTTGCGCTCCTGAAGTCCTTGCCACCGGCTTGTACTCAATGGATCATGTATTGCCTGTAGCCACAAAGATTATAGCTTTAGGGCATATATGTGCAGCTCTAATTTAATGCGGACCCTGAGTGGACACTGTGGACTTGTGGTGTTTTAAATATTAGACATCATATGGTTGGTTCCAAGGGTCATCTCCTTTCATTCATCTTAGGAACTATAGCTACAAAAGATCCTCCTCGCACAGTGCATTGAGCATCTCCTCGATGGCCATGATGTCATCCCTTGTACATGCAATCAAACCATCCCGCTGCCAGCTCTTCAGACACTCTACTGCCTCCACAGCATTGTCTCCCATCCTACATCGCCGATCAGATAGGGTGATTTTGGCACCACTGAATACCCGCTCTGGCTCAGCACTCATTGCTGGCAGTGTTAGGTAGGTCAAAGCCATACGCGCAAGGTCTCTCCACTGGGTGTCTTGCAATCTTTCAAACCAATACCGGACCACATCTTTAACTCGATGGACTTCAGGCTGGTGCTGGAATCTTGCCATCATATCAACGTTCTCCGGAAGCTGTTTAGCCGCAAGACGCTATCTCTCCCATCGACTAAGATTCTCTCCTTCAGGAGTCGCATCGTCGCCTTCAGGGAATATGGCCGGCAGTCGATGGGCAACACTGTATCCACGCTAAGAAGTCTTCCATACATGGTCGACAGTCTGCTCTGCTGTTGTAATCCATTCTGGTCTGTCTTTCCATTCGTCGTGAAAGTATGACAACTTCATGTTGGGGTGAACAGCCACTGCGATCGTATATGCAGGAGAGAGCTCGGTTTTGGCGTAGTACCTCCTGTCTGTTAGTACTCTATTATAAGAGTGGTAAAATGACAACCAACTTATCCATGATTAACCACCCATGTTCGATCATCTGTACAAGAGCAGGCTGGTCACGGAATTGGACCTTCATATCTTCAAGATGAGCAAGAAGCTCATCCATAGCTGGTAAGATGTCTGCAACACAGCCGTTACTGTACCTGAGCTGAAGGCGTAGAGTCCACTCCTTGAAAGGTGCAAGTATTTCCTTGATACACCCCAGGTACTCCCAATCACCAGGGTCCAACTCATCATGAATGAGTGCATTCTCATTCGCTCGCTCACGTTCACCGTTAGAGTTTTGACCGATGACAATACGGACATACTCCTCGATCGCATCTCTCAAACGAAAGCCCCTCAGAATGCTTTCGTAGTCATTAGACCACCGAGTAACATTGCCAACGAAGACAGTATGAACTGTTTCCTCAGGGTACACTCTCTTGACCACCGACTCAAATGCGTCACGATGTTGCGGGGTCTTCAGGATGTATGTGGCGACATTGTGGAGTTTCTTGAGAGGTCCCTTACGCTGCCACTCATTCAAGGCACCCAACTCCCTCTGGGCATCTCGGTGATTAAGATCGTATACCTCAATGTCCTTTCCCCACAGGATGGCCTTCACTGCAACTTTCAAGACATGGCCGAAACATCGAAGTCGTGCCTCGATTGGATCAAATGACTCGTGGCCCGCCTGCCTTAGACGGCTGGCTATCTCGGTGAGTGCAGTGTCGTTATTGGTAGCATTATCGACATTAAACATGCCCACGAACGGTGCAATTTCGTAGTCTTCGATGGTACGTCAGATGTGGTCTGCCTGATTGAAACCGTTGTGAGTACCCTCAAATCGATGTAGAGAAAGAAGGGCGGCATGTAGCTGGCCATCTCGGTCCATCCAGTGTGCAACCACAACCTGATAGGCATGGCGATTCGGGCCACTCCACATGTCAAAGGAGAAGTGAATCTTGACAATAGTTGTGTGGAGCTTAGCCCTAACTTCCAAGCGCATCTTCTCATAACATGTCAACAGGTAGCGTTTAATAGCATGTCCGCTCTTCGGTAGAGCACGGTAGATGCCAGAGTAATCAGGCTGGCAGGCGGCAAGATACGCGCAAAGAGTCCGAAAGGTCTATAACTCGCACATCCGAAAGCTAACATTTCCATCCACAATCCATTGAAGTAGGAGATCCTTGAACACATCCTGATTGAAAACAATTCTCGGCATTGATCTTCCCAAGGCTTGCTGGATCATCTGCTGTGTTGAGGTGGGTCCGGCGGAAATGATGCCCTCTGGACCGACGTTGTGTTTTGATCGGAGGTGTTCAATGACATTTTTTGTTGTCTTGATGGAAAACATCGTCAATTTAAGGCCTGATTGTGAACCTCCAGGTCAGTCATAGAGGTCCGTGATAGTAGGCAAATTTGGGAGACTACATCTCTGACACTTCCACCGTGTAACACCTGCCAATGTGTAATCTTCTCCATTTTCTGGCAGCCAAATGTGACTAGAGCGTGCCTTCTTACGGCCTTTAAAGACATCAGGGATTGAATCCTCATCGTGCACGTCTTCCACAGACTTGGTATCCTCATATGGCTCCCGATGATTGGAGTAACGATCTGATCCCACCGAGTCGTGTTGGGATGCCTCTCAGCTTTTGGTTCTCTCCTGGCTCTCTGTACGAAGCTGCTGATGGTGTGGCAGCGGTTTTTTGCCGCATGGTCACGCCATAATCGATATCCAAGATAAAACGGGAGTTGACGAAGTCTTCTGATAACGGAGAAGGCATCAGATGAGTATCATGAGCAACACGATCCAGCGATGGGTGAAGTGGGAAAGCAGTCAAATGAACGCTTCGACTCACCTGAGTAAACCGGAGAAGCAGTGTGAGCTGGTAAGGTTGAGCAAGCAGTCGGCGCGTGGACAGGACTTGATGAGAAATGGCAAGCAGGAGGAGGCAAGTTCAGAAAGACAGGTGGGCGGGGCTGTATAACATAGGATGGGAGAAGGCAAGATAAAATTACAGCTACCATTGCGGACAAGCTGTTACGTCAAGATCTATGTACAGAGCGGGGTAATGATCACAAGCAAGTTACGACACAGCTCGGCTAAGCTCTATTTTAGGGTGAATTGACATCTATCAAATTGCACATGATTTTAATAGTGCCAAGCCAGACTTGCCACACTGCGGTCGGGATGGTCTATGTTCTATCCCAACCATGAAATGCCAGGTCTGGTCGGCGTCTTGGCAGACCGTCCAGAGCAGGTCTGCAGACCGGTCCGGTCTATGTCGAACACTGCGTCTCATTCGCGACAACGTCAATGATAGCTCTGTCGGCTTTACGGGCCGCTTCCAGGACCTCCTTCTTAAACCAGAGGAGCATCGCCACTGATGCCCCAAAGCACGCTGTTGTTGACAGCCTTCCCTGCACCGAAATTCTGAATGCCTTGGTCCGGACGTGCGCCGGGGCCACCTTGCTGAGCGCGATGTTGACGAACGCCGCCGCGCTTCCCGCCACCACTGGGTTGATCTGTGGCGCCCCTGCTGCTCGCTCAAACAGGATTCCGCGCTCGTCGCGTGGGATCGACCCCTTGATGGGCTCTAGCCCCCTGGGTTCGCGTATTGGCTTCCCGTTTCGGCCCACCGGCTTGAAGTCCGACTGGGGGAGGGCCACCGCCACCGCCACCCTCTGTGCCCAGCTGCCCTGCTGCTGCCACTGCTGCTGCACCCGCGGCGACGCCTGTTTCTGCTGGTGTTGCTGCTGTTGATGCCGCAGCCGCTGTTGCTGCTGCCGCTCAGGCAGGCGAGGCTGTTGCTGCTGCCGGCGCTGCTGCTGCTGGCGCTGCTGTTGTGGTGATGCCGCGTGACCGCGAGCCCAATCCTCCTCTCACTGGCTCCCCAGCACCCGCATTCCTGCCATGTGGGCAATCCTCTACCCCGCCACTACCTCCTTAATAGCGTTGGCGTCGTCTGCCAGGTCCTGAATCGGCCTGGCTGCGGCGCTGTATGTCTCCCCCTCCTCCTGGCTCAGTTTCCCTTCCTGCCATTGCTTCATGGCTGCCGCCTTCTCCTCCTCTTTTTTCCCCGCCTTCTCCGCCTCCTTCCTTGCCGCCTCCTCCTCCCTCTTCTTCCCCCGCTCCTCTTTCTCTGCTTCCGCTGTCTCTGGTCGCTTCAGGATCGATCGGATGGGCGCCACTGGCTCCTCCGGCTTCCCCGTCTTTGCCTCATCGACTCCTGCCTGCCTCTTCCATTGGTGCGCTGTGCGACCCATGGCAGGAGGTGCCGCGACCTGCACTGCCTTGCCCTTTCCCTTCTCTTTCCCTTTCTTCTCCTTCTCCTCCATCGTTGGACCTTGAGGTATCGAGGACACTTGCTCTCCCGGCGCCAGTGCATGCTTTGACCCAAAGAGGCCTTCCCGTTCCACTCCTTCCATGTCACTCCAATCCTCCACCTTGTCGTTTATCTCCTTCTGCCGGGTTGCTACCACCCCCTCCATTGCCTCCGGTTCCACAGCAGCCGGTCCAGCCCGCAGATGCAGCGTGGGCCCCCCTGCTGCTAGCACTGCCATTCCCTCCACTGCCTTCTTTATCTCCCCTATTTCCACCCTCCTTCTCTCCATCAGCTGCGCTAGGTCCGTCCACTGCTTGATGTCCCAGTTCGCCTTCACCAGCATCTCCCTTACTATCCCTTCGGTGGTCAGGATCTTTACTGCCAGCCTCGTCTCTCTCTCCTCGGCGTCCGCCATCAGCCTTGCTGCCACCCTCGCTTCCCTTTTGTTCTCATCGGCAGCCAGCGCTCCCATTCCCTCCACCATCCGCGCCTCCAGTGCTGTCACCTTTTCCTCCATCTTCTGTTCCACCCAGCAATAGCTGCTAGGATCTGCTCCAGTGCCAAGGCCGCCGCAAAACCAGCGGGCATCGGGCGCACTGCTAGCCTAGTGTGTCTGTTGGGCCTCGGCATGCCCATCGCCATCCGCTTGTTACCCTTGGTCGGTGCAACCGGCACTGGGGTCGCACTTGGCCATCTCGCTGGGGTGGGGGTCGTAGTCGTCAACCTCTCAGAGCCCGCCACACCCGCCATCTCCACCTCATTGGCCACCTCCTCCGCCCAATCATCCGCCCCCACATCCAATTTCCCACCCCCCTCCCCGGATCTCTTGTCAGAGTTCAGGGTTTCCACCGTTCCCCCCTCCTGCTCGCAGCTCGCGGCTGCAGTCAGGGAGCGGGCGAATGCTCCTCCCATGACCGACTTCCCAGGAGTGTCGAACATATTTTCGCCTCCGCGCCGGAAAAAATCCTGCATGCTCTGCTGTTGCCTGGCGCCGGTGGTGGCGCGCTTGAAGTTTGGCCTCCCGCAGCCCTTTCCCTCTCACTCTTCCTCCACCTTCATCTCTCCCTCGCTGCTCTCAAGCTCGCTGAGCTCGCTTCCACTGTCCTCCTCCATCTCCTCCCCCCTATAGTCCCCTCTGTCTCACACAAGCTCCTGCAGTAGGGAGCCCTCGCTCGGGCCGGCGCTGGCAGTCACCATCGGGGCTGCCTCGCTCGGTTGCGTCGCTCCGCCGGACATCGTGGAGTCCGTGAAGTCTTATCGGTCGCGAGATTTGGTGTGTCGGTCAGAAGTCTTGGCGTTTTCTGGCGTTGAGTTTCGTCCGGGGTGACTGGTGTGTCATGCAACAGAAGCCAATGAAGCTAGGACTCAGCGAGAAAACAGATTCTGGTGGACTGGAATGGTCCTGGTGGTCAATCGACTGGTTTCGGTGTTGCTACCAATTGTCACGCGATGCGGACAAGAAAAGAAGAGAAGAAGAAAGTCTGTCATTCTATCTACGAGCGGGAGAAGCTTGCTTCTTATATACCCATTGCCAAGCCCTTCCTGCGCAGTCACTCTTCTGCTTTCGGCGGTGTGCAGCTCAGCGCCAGCCGGCCCGCTGTCTTCCGGCGAGGTGCCGTTCCGGTGAGGTGCTGTTTCGGCAAGCTGCCGGCCGGCAACGTGCCGCCGTGAGCAAACATGCACCTGTATGAAACCCTCCAATACGCCCGCACCCGGCTTAGGGTCACAGACACCGAATCAAGCAGTTGCTGCAAAAGAAGTACAAGATGTGCGACTTGGGTGCGGCAAAGTGGTTCCTAGGAATCGAGATCGAGAGGACCAAAGATGGAGGATTCAGTATCTGTCAACGAGGTTACAACAACACAATCATACGACGATTCGGACTGATGGATTCAAAACCGGCTAAGTCTCCACTTGATCCTCAGACAGATCTGGCTAACACCCACTGTGAGGAAAAACGGGCAAACCGCAAAGAATATCTCTCAATGGTTGGATCACACATGTATGTGGCACTCGAAAGTCGACCGGATATCGCCTTCAGCGTAACCGCCCTGAGCCGGTACAATTTCCAACCTCTCGAAATGCATGCAACGGCTGCCAAGAGAGTTTTACGATACCTCAAGTCTACATCGGAATTCCGAATTCACTACCGACAGCTCCCATCCTACTCGCGATCGGACACACCCTCTATCAACATTATCGGATATACCGACTCAGATTGGGCAGGAAACCTTACAACTCGCAAGTCGGTCGGAGGATGTGTGTTCGGCCTGGGACACACCGGCGCCAACGAAGAACTCGTCATATCCGGACTGATTCACTGGCAAGCCAAGTCTCAGAGCGTTGTAGCGCTTTCAACGCTTGAGGCCGAATACATCGCCTGTTCGCACGCCACCCGGGAAAGCCTCTGGCTCAGGCGTATGATGAAGGAGGCAGCAGGAGGAATGGCAGTAAAGATTGTTGATGGGCCGATACCGATCGGATGCGACAACCAAGGCGCCATCAAACTGATTACCTCTGGAGTCGTACGGCAAAAGTCAAAACACATTGACGTAAAATATCATCATGTACACGACGAACAGATGAAAGGCGCATTTAAGTTTCAATACGTTACCTCAGAGTCTAATCCTGCCGATCTGCTGACGAAACCTCTTGTGGTTCCCCGACAGAAACAACTATTGCAACTCACCGGTCTCACTCCATTCGACCCCGACGACGAAGAATACAAATACGATGAATGAGGCTGATCTCGAAAAGGAAAAAGGGGGTGCGGTTCTTTGGCGAAGAAAAGGGGGTGCGGGTGATAAAGAATTGGAAGAGGAAAGTAGGTTCTTTTGTTGATCATGTTCTTGCATCCCGTCGGCAAGCGTGAGTCGGCACTCTTTTTCCTACTAGCAAGTGTTTTTCCCACGAGGTTTTCACTGCAGAGGTTTTAATGAGGTCGACGAGGATTTAATGGGATTGTTCTTGATTTGGTGGATTTCTGTTTGGTACGGAGCACGAGAAGAGGGGGTGTGTTGGAATTGCTTCTCGCCGCTCCGGCGTGGCGCGCCAACGGGAGCAACGCCATAGCAACGGCAATGGCAAGGGGATCCTGGTAACGACGGCTTGGCACTCTTCCATAGCAGCGTCTTTCGCATTCTTTCTTCTACACTCTTAGATACTTCCATATAATATAGAAAAAGACTGAACGCACCTATCTGAGCCGTTCCATCAAACTTCAACGATCAAATTATCTCGTCTTGTCTCTGTCTTTTCTCTCTCCCTCCCTACTTGTGAAGACTCTCAAAGGAACGGTGATCGGGCAAACTTGTACAGGCCTGGGGGAGTGTCGGAAGGTGTGCCGGTGGAGTGAGCCCACTAGCCGTCGGGGTTCTTGGTTGATGGGAAGCTAGTGTGGCGGTTGCTCGTTCTTGTTGTTGTGTTCTCTCTTTCTTTCTTTTCTAGTTCAGTTCTTCACGAATCAGACAACACATCTCTCCCATCTTCATCGCCTCCCTCTTGTCGCTCCCGTGATCTTTTCCGCCCACACCCGCTCACAAGGGTGAGGGTGGTAATACCTCAAACCACAGCTCCGTTACAGCCACCCTCACCCTACCCTCTCCCGCTTCAGACGCAAAACCCCGAGTCTGGCACAAAGCAGACTGGAGATCTTCGCCAAACACATCCTCTCCTCAGGAATGCATATCACCGACCTATAAGGACAAGACGACACCCTCCGAGCCGTCGCCAACATCACCTCCCTTCTCCACCAGGTCATCGACCTTGCAGTCCCGACTGGGCGGCCAGTCAAGAGCGAGGCACCCTGGTGGAACCACAGCCTCACCCTCGCAAAGCCCTCAGGCAAACAAGCCGACAGGCGAGCCCAACTACACCCATCCGACAACAACAGGGAGGACAGACGACGCACGTGCCAGCACTGGGCAAAAATGGTACGAACCGCCAAAACAGCGTACCACATCTAACAGCTCCAGTCCACCCCAATAGGAACCGTCTGGAAAACCCTTCACCACCACAACACCCACCACCGACCCATCCCACCACTCAACGGACGAAGAGACTTTCTGGGGAAATGCAACGCACTCCGAAGTGCACTGTTCCCCGCAGCAAACAACACGAAGATCTGGAGAATAAGGGGCTTCAACTCGGGAAGAACCGGACGAGCAGTGGAATACTCAAGTGTGGTGTTTCAGGAAGAAGAGAAGGCACCCACAGCACAACGAACCGAAGTCATTGAGTTTCCAGATAATGCAAACGAACTGCATGACGAATCCTACGAACTGGGTGAAAAGACAGTAAACAGAGGAATAAATGACACGCGGAGTCAAGAGAATAGTAAGTGGAAAGACTCCATATCCCTTTCCGTTGACACCAGCGAACTGGCTCCATGAGCTGTAGGGCGGAATTTGACGCTGGGAGTGAAGTGTCAGAGTGGGAGCTCCGGGACCGCCGAGAACGGGAAGAGGAATGGAAGAAGGAGGCGGAGGTGCTGAGTGCCGTGGACGAGTTGGGCGCCGGGGAGGAGCTCCAATTGTTCATTCCCTCACCCTCCTTTATGGCATCGGCAGGCGAGGGGTAGGGGACGAATCACGCCTTTCTTTGAGTTTCCCCGTGTACTTTTTTTTGTAAATTTCTTTGGTACATTCTCTCTCTTGTTGGGACAGGCCTGGGCGTAGGGTAAAGGGGAGCTTGCAACGAGCCGCCGAGCGAGGAATGCGGATAGCAACCGGACTGTACATACGCTCACCATGATAGCTAGATCGCATAGTAGTAGTGAATAAACAACCAAACAAAAATGCCTCGCAAATCCAGACAGTCGATTGTGCAGAAAACCTGCCGGCCGGGCAAGCTATCCTGTCCATAAAGAGGCCTGTCCATTTAGTAAACGACAAATATTGCGAGACAGGCTAGAACAAATACAGTGTGTAGAAGAGATGGAGAAACACAGTGTGTATGAGAGATGCACACAGTTAGACTAACGATACGGCCCCAATAAACAAGCAATGAACTCCCGCTGAATTAACTAAGGACCCATTTGGATACGCTCAGTTTTGGCGAAAACTGTCAGTTTTCGAAACAACTGAGCAAATAAAACTGAAACTGTGTTTATATAGCACAAAAACTGAGAAAAAAAACTGAAGCTGTGCGGCTCCGGCGATGAAACAGGAACTGACCTCTGGAGGCCAGTTTCTTCACCGCCACTCAGTACCGCATTTTAACTTCAACCATGGACTCCCCTTCCGACCATGAAAATGTCACCAACCACAGCGGTATATTCTCCCTCGGCTGATGAGACACATTGCACAGCTGGCCGGTGTTGGTACTGGGCTGGTAACTTCACTGAGGCACGGGGAAGAGAAAAAAGCGGGGCTACAATGTGTCTACTATTAAAGTTCTGGCGAAGCCTATTATTCAGACTCATGGCTGAGTATACTGAGAACTGCCAAACACTCTGTTCACCTCAAGGTTTTCCGGAAACTGAAATGAACAGTATTCGGTGTCCCAGCGGGGAACTATATTTGGCTCTAAAACAGGAACTTAAATGCGAGCCTATCCAAACGGGCCCTAAGGAAAGACGAATGCCAAATAATTGCGAGAGAAAACAAAACCGACAAAACGAATTCGAAATTCTTCGCTTGATTCTCCCCTGATATCCTGCATGCAAGCTATATCGCGAAACCGATTCCCCAGGGCTAAGAAACAAGCTTGTGACAGAAAACTGCGAAAGAATTCAAGACCAACTGAAAGACTAAAGAATTCAAAATCTTACTTTTCACGGCCTCCTGATCTCCAACATGCAAGCCCCCCCGATCTCCAACACGCAAGCCGCCCCCGGATCTCCAACACGCAAGCCCCCCCGGATCTCCAACACGCAAGCCCCCCCCCGGATCTCCAACACACAAGCCCCCCGATCGATTCCCTACCATTGGGAACAAACTGAGCCGCTGCCACATTTACGGAGACAGTTGCGCCGTGCCCTTGGCCTCGCAGTTCGGACAGTACTACTTCGCCGGCTGCTCGGTGAAGGCCAAACAGTGCAAGTGGAACCACTCGTATTGGCACTCCTCTCCATCGCAGCGGACCATGCTGCTGTCAATATGCTGCTGGCAATAGCAATACAACCTCTCTTCGCCGTCGCTTTCCTTCCTGCTCTTGCCATTGTCGTCCATCACGATATCTTGGTCGAGATCTCCGATGGCGGGCTCGACCGAGGGCTTGGTACGGCCGGCTAGCGACGAGGGGGTCGACCTCCGCAACCTGGCGCGCTTCTTGTTGCGTTCCTGCGGGCGCGGGTTGTCTGAAGCACCGCCGTCATCCTGGTTGGCAGTGCGCTTCTCGTCGACGCCGAGGGCTCCGTGACAGCTGCGGCCACCGCTGAAGACGCGCTGGCTGGTGGCAGGGAGGCTGGTAGACGATACCAAAGTCTTCCGAATGCCGCCGGAATAGTGCCGCTCAATTTCACGTTTTGCGACCTCTTCTTCGAACTGTCGTTCACGCAAGTCACCAATATCAGACGCCATTTGGGCGAGGTCAACGACTTCGTCCTGCAGCTGCAGTACGAGGCGCTGCCAGTTGCGGATATCAAGAACATATTGTGCCTCCCGCGCCCTCGACAACCTCGATCTCCCAGCGTGTATCGACTCCTGCAGCTGCACCTCTCGGTGACGGTACTTGTTCCGGTACTTTTCTATCTTCTCCTGCTTCTCGCGGATTTTGCCGAAGATTTCGTCGACCTCTTTCTTGAAGGAAATCACTGTTGCAGTGCGTTGATAGATTAGTTAGTGATTCCAACGGAGTGTGAGAGGGAGGAGGAGCACGCGGACGGGGTTGCCACACAAGAAAAGCTGATGTCGGCACTGTAATCCATATTGTTGTCTAGTGGTTGGTCATTGTTAGTGTACCATACGGAGTGAGAATGACAAGAACCCGTGGACGGGTTCTCGTACCTTTCGGGTCGGCGTTGCCAGAATGGTCACCCTTCGAATAGGCTCTGTCCAAATGGGCCGCCAGATCCACGGGTTGGTCGTCCATTCAAAGTTCTGCTGAAGCGCTTCAGATGATGTACAGTGTCGATGGTGAGTTTGTGCACTGTGTTGCAGGTGGTGCAGGTGAGAGCGTTGCAACTGTGTTTATTTGACTGGAGAGGTGGGTAGTAGTTCACAGATGATCGGCGGCAGCCAACATATGGACCTGTGCGGTTCTTGTGGGTGGGGTCAACGCCGGCTTGATGTGACCGCGCCTACTCAAGTGTGCGCACGCTAACGAATCATGGTCATAATTACCAACGCCATCACCCAGAACAGGCAACATGTAGTTGAAAAGGTCTCTCTGAGGACCTGTGTCGCTGCCCACACCGACACACGCGCATGAATACAAATACTCATAAGTAATGAACCCCACTACCTGCAGTGGACGGGAGGAGTGCAGTTGCAGTGGGCTGTCAATTACTCGGTGATAACTAATTATGTAATCATTGAGACTTCACAGTCACGGATGAGTCCAGGCGTGAATGGCGGATGCTCCTTCCGGCAGCGAGCGATTTACGGTGTTTCCCTTGGTTTCCTCGCAACACTTACCCTAGCTCACCCTAACCCTAACCCTACTGTTCTACAAGTTCCCCATGGCCCACTGCCTAGGTCTGTCCCAAGGAAGAGAGAGAGCGCACAAGAAAGTTACAAAGGAGAGAACAAAGGTGAAACACAAGAAAGGGTTTTGTTCCGTCCCCTACCCCACGCCTGCCGATGCCATGAACGAGGGTTTGGGAAGTAACCGAAGACGCTCCACCCCGGCTCAGGCCTCGAAGTCGTCCGTCACGTCCGCCCTGAGGCCTGCCCGATACTGGACTATGGCCGTTAGTCCTGGCAGTCATAGGACAGACGTCCCGTAGACATTGTTCGGTGAGGACTGGGCGGACTCAGTGTTCGACATAGACCAGACTGGAGCAATTTTAGGTATGGTCGCGTCAGGTCGGGATATACTCAGACCGACCAGAAGGTCTGCTCAGGTCGGATCGCGACCTTCCCTATGTCGACTCTGGACAGTCGGCCGGCGTCGGCCGACTTCGCCCAAGCCATCCACAAAATGTTGGAGCTTCATACTCCATAAAGTCGGCTGGTGCTCAACGGATACGGCAGCCTCCAAGGCCGTTTAGGGACAGACTACAGTCGATAGCGGTTGCTTGGAAAAGTTCACCTCTATAGTCTACAGGGTGTATATAAGTTTGAATTTTTTTCAAATGAAACCATACATCTCGCAAGCTTCACAACATCCTCTTCACACAGAGCATTAAGCATTTCCTCAACGGCTCTGATATAATCCCCTGCAGCCGCAATCAATCCATCCCGCTGCCAGCTCTTCAGACATTCGACTGCCTCCACAGCGTCATCTCCTACCCTACATCGACGATCAGAAAGCGTGATTTTGGCGCCACTGAAAACTCGCTGCGGCTCCGCACTCATTGGTAGAAGCGTCAGGTACCAAGTCCGACCGCCGAGGCGTGGCATTTGCTCGGTACACAGTGGCATTTGGACAACTCTTTTTGGAGGTTACATTGCCGAGGAGGACGAAGGACATGGATCCAGGTGCGCATCTGCCCAGGGGGCTCCGAAGTCCGGTACCTATAGGGCTTCCAACCTGAGGAGCATTCCACACTCGAGCTGGAGGTTGATGCTGCCGGAGGTTGTTGCTAAACTGACAGAGTCGGCTGGCCTGACTTGTAGGAACTCCTCGAGTGGGCGGTATTCATGAAAGTCCATCAGATTTGGTGAGATGTGGTGAGTAGCGCCTGGGTCGATTATCCATTCATCGGTATTGCGCGTGTTTCCGGCCACTCTTGCCATCGCAGTGAGGCCGTGTACTACAGTGTCTCCGGTTTTGACACGATGGGCGGATGCTGACTTTCCGCGTTTGTCTTCCCTTCCCTGTATCATCTCGGTGGCTCTCTTCTTGACTTCGCAGTCAATTGCTTTGTGTCCTTTCTTTGTGCAGCAGTAGCACGTGATGTTGCTAGGATCCGAGGTGACCTGTTTCTTAATGTAAGGCTTCAGTCGGTGTTTGCCTTTTCCGTTGGTTCGATGGTGCTTACCACCATTGACGTTGGCAGACAGGGCAATGCTGGAGGTTCTAGCCAGATTGAGATTGGAGCCAGTCGTGGTGTTGCGACGAGCTTGCTCGGTTTCGTGTTCGATCAGAATTGTACCGATGGAGTTGAGTGTTTGTTCTTCAATTGGTCGGTTTTTGGGGATTTCCACAATATTGGCGACTTGCTCTGGAAGGGTCGCGAAGATGCGCATGATCAGGTATAGTTCCGTAACTTCATCTGAAGTCCCTTCCAGCTCCTGACTGATATCCGAAACTGAGGTTCGAGGGAGACGTTCCAGGCTTCATCACGGCGGAATGGAGACGGGCAAGGGTAGCGACGCGTGCAGACTGGGATGCGGCAACATCGTATCATTCGCGGTGGGCTTCCCAGGCTCTGTGCGGATCGCGATGTTCGAGACGATTGAGAGACGATTGAGAAGCGTTGGAATGCTGGGTTCAATTGACAACCAGATCATTCCTAACGCACGCTGCGACCGCTTGCGGAAGTCTCGAGCCTGTGCCGTTGCGTTGCCTGCAGGTGCGATCTCCGTACCGAAGGCAATTTTGACGGAATCGTCCATTGCGAGAAGGTTCGTAAGGTCGTTCTTCCATGAGTGGTAGTTTCTGGCGCTGAGGGTGGGCTGGAGCCGTACTTGCAGGTGTACGTGGTGGAATCGGTCGTGATGTTGAGGCGATGTTTGTTGAGGCTTAAAAAATGGTTCGGAACTGGGGTATCAGGCACTAAGGTGGTTTCGGATGGCGGTTGGTCATGTACGGAGGAGCGAGTAGCGATAGGTTGCTGGTTGAGAAAGCGTCAACCCGGGCTCATAACCTGTTGGAATATATGGATCGATAACAGTGAAGATTGTATTCCAGCATTATGCGAGCGCAAGTTCTCTCTATATACAGGAGGGCCGTCAGGACAAATCGGAAGACTGCCCGCCCCACCGAGTCGGTGCTCGGGGACCAGTCATGTCAGGACACCACCTCCGGTCCGTCATCTCCGGACGTCACCTCCAATCCGTCATCTCCGGACGCCCATTACTCTGACAGCCGGTAATGACCTCCACCGATCGAGTAATGCCGGAAACCTGCCGAGTCGCACGAGCAATGCCGCGAACGAGTGGCGCCGGCAACGAGCAACGCCGGGAATGGCCCACGCCGCGCGAGTAATACCGAGAGCGAGACTTGCTGGGCGAGGAATGCCTGGAAGAAGCCACGCCGGGCGAGCAATTCCGGGAACGAGTGATGCCGGCAACGACCAACGACGGGAAGAAGCCACGCCCGGCGAGCAAAGCCGGGAACGAGTGACGCCGGCAACGAGCGACGCCGGAAATGACACACGCAGGCGAGAAATGCTGGGTATACGAGGGTGGAGAAACCATCTTTATGCACAGCGAACCCATACGCGCACTCGCACTTACTCGCATACTCCATAGTACGCGGTGTCGTTGTAGCATGTCATCTGTATGCTTAGTCAGTCCTCGTGACCACCACTGCTATATATAGGCAGTCGTCACACCGTCACCTAGAGAAACATCACATTTTCCCGTCACTCCCATCGACAGGTTATGAGCCCTCATCGCAACTTCATCAAATCTTTCCCACATACTCGATAAAATCAAGTTAAGAAGAAGTTCCTCACCTTCCTACTCAAGATATTCTACCAAATCAAATAACTTTCCCGACCTCTTTCTCAATTTGCCACCCAATCGCGTACTCAACTTGCCACCCAATCGGTACATCATGCAGTCGTCCAAGTTTGACAACAGTACCTGGCACCAGTGGAAAGTACGGTGCCATCAAGAAGCCTGACGAGCGAATTACGAAGACCGTAAGCGAGCCATCCAATCCGCGCTTACGATAGTCGTTGCAAAATTCTGGTGTGAAGCGATACGCACTGCAACACATTTGTATGCCCGAACACCATGTCGCGCAGTCAACGGAAAGTCGCCATATGAAGTGCTACACTGACATATGCGCTTGAAGAAGGAAGCTGCAGAAATACCAGTCGGCGTGCAAATTCGGCAAAACGTTGTTGCACCGGTCGACGCGCAACACGTCCCGCAAGATATTCGACGGCAAGACGTGCAAGACATTCGACGGCAACACGCGCAAGCGCACCCGGTAGACACGCAAGACGTTCGGCGGCAAGAAACGCAAGACATTCTGCAAGACGCGCAAGACATTCTGCAAGACGAGCAAGACATTCTGCAAGACGAGCAAGACAATACCGGCAAGCCAACGCAGCATCACTTACGGCGTTTCGGCTGTATTGCTTATAAGCTTACACCCAAAGACCTCAGAGTTGATAACAAGAAGGGTGCGCGCGCAAAACGATGCAGGTTTACAAGTTACGTTAGAACCGCAACTGGTATTCGGCGCTTGTGAGATATTGAATTGCAACAAATTGTGGATTGCTCAGCGGTCAGATTTGATGAAGATTCCGCTGCTTACACACAGGATCTGAAGAATGAAGATCCTTTAGGTCTCCCACCGGAGGAGCCTGTTTATGAAGAGGTTCAGATCGAACCTACAGCAGCAATGGCGCCTGACGAGGCTGTCAAATATATTCGTCGATAGTGTCAGAATAAGGTGGCGTCCGGAGATGAGGAGGCGTCCGGACATGACTGAGTCCCCGAGCACCGGCTCGGGGGGCAGTCTTCCGTCCTTTGTCCTGACGGCCTTCCTCTATATAGAGAGATCTTGTGCCCGCATAATACTGTAATACAATCTTCACCTTTTATCGATCCATATATTCCAACAGGTTATGAGCCCGGATTGAACGCTCTGCCAATCCGCTACCCATCGATAATCGCTCCCGCCGTACCTGCCACTTTGAGCCTCGCTTCTGCATCTCATCCCTGCACTCTCGTTTTTTTTTTTAAGCCTCAACAAACATCACGTCAACATCATGACCGATTCCACCACGTAAACCTGCAAGCATGGCTCGACACCCATCCTCAGCGCGAGAAACTACCACTCTTGGAAGAACAACATTACGAACCTCCTCGCAATGGACGACTCCCTTGAAATTGTCCTCGGTACGGAGCTCGCACCTGCCGGCAACGCAACAGCACAGGCTCGAGACTTCCGCAAGCGGTCGCAGCGTGCCTTCGGAATGATCTGGTCATCAACTGAACCCAGCATTCGAACGTTTCTCAATCGCCTCGGACATCACGATCCGCACGCAGCCTGGGAAGCCCTCCGTGAACGATACGATGTCGCCGCATCCCAGTCTGCACGCGTCGCTACCCTTGCCCGCCTTCACTCCGCCGTGATGAAGCCGGGAATGTCTATATCGGACTACATCTCCTCACTTTCGGATATCAGTCAGGAGCTGGAAGGGACTCCAGATGAAGTCACGGAGCGATACCTGATTATGCGCATCTTCGCGACCCTTCCCGAGCAATTCGCCAATATTGTGGACGTCCTCAAGAACCGACCGATCGAAGAACAAACACTCAACTCCATCAGTACGATTCTGATTGAACACGAAACCGCACGAGCTCTCCGCAACACCACGACTGGCTCCAATCTCAATCTGGCCGGAACCTCCAGCAATGCCCTGTCTGCCAACGTCAACGGTGGCAAGCACCATCGAACCAACGGAAAAGGCAAACACCGTCGAAAGCCCTACAATAAGAGACAGGCCACCTCAGACCCTAGCAACATCACGTGCTACTATTGCACAAGGAAAGGACACAAAGCGATTGACTGTGAAGTCAGGAAGAAAGCCACCGAGATGAAACAAGGAAGAAAAGACAAGCGCGGAAAGTCAGCATCCGCCCATCGTGTCAAAACCGGAGACACTGTAGTACACGGCCTGACTGCGATGGCAAGAGTGGCTGGAAACACACGCAATACCGATGAATGGATAATCGACTCAGGCGCTACCCACCACATCTCACCAAATCTGATGGACTTTCATGAATACCACCCACTCGAGGAGTCCTTACAAGTCGAGTCAGCCGACTCTGTCAGTTTAGCAACAGCCACCGGCAGCACCAACCTCCAGCTCGATTGCGGAATGCTCCTCAGGGTGGAAGCTCTATATGTACCAGACTTCGGAGCCTCCCTGCTCTCGGTACACCAGTTGATCAAGGATGGCATTGATGTCAGTTTCCGTTCCCATTCACGCACTGCTTCCATTACATTAGAGGATTTCATGGAACAACCCCTGGGCAGATGTGCACCTGGATCCATGTCCTTCATCCTTCTCGGCAACGTAACCTCCAAAAGGAGTCATGCAAACGCCACTGTGCATCGAGCAAATGCCCAACCTCGGTCGGACTCGGACTCGGCGCCTCGAGCGAACCCAATTCCTCGGGCGGACTCGGACACGACGCCTCGGCAGTCGGACTCGGACTCGGCGCCTCGAGCGAACTCAATTCCTCGAGCGGACTCAATTCCTCGGGCGGACTCGGACTCGACGTCGCGGTGGTCGGACTCGGATCGGCGCCTCGAGTGGAAGTCTTGGAAAATTGGAAGGAAACCCCGGCCGGTATGATCTCCCGAAGAGACCTAGGGTAGCAAAGTTACAAACTGTCAGAATAAGGGGCGTCCGGAGATGACGGACCGGAGACGACGTCCGGAGATGACGGACCAGAGGCAACATGTCCGGAGATGACAGCAGCCTTAGTCTCCGAGCACCGGCTCGGGAGACAGTCTTCCGTCCTTTCCCCTTGGCGAGTTCCTCAGGCGCGTTGTATATA
>Ga0307516_10002093_pt1 | contig 27165 bp, 41 predicted proteins | sample 19_EM_MG_FD_203310 | JGI IMG/M metagenome (GOLD analysis project Ga0307516, IMG submission 203310) | Populus trichocarpa ectomycorrhiza microbial communities from riparian zone in the Pacific Northwest, United States - 19_EM | ecosystem: Host-associated > Plants > Roots > Unclassified | place...
GCGAGGTGGTTTGGTTCGGAGATTGAGAGGATGCCTTGGCGGTAACCGGTTTGAAACCGGTAAAGCCCGACTCGCACAAGTCTATCGGGCCGGCAGGCGGCAGAGCCCGGGACTGGCGGCGGTCAAGCTTTCATCGTCCTAGTCGGGGACAAGGGACGCGATCAAGCAAGCTTTTACCATGGTACCTCGAATTTTTCCCCACCTCACGCGGGGCCGGATCCGGTCTTGTGCCGAGACTAACCACCACCCAGCTTGAAAACGCCTCAGCGGCAACTGTGGAGCTTTTCGCACACTTTCTTGCATTCGTGGCTAAAAACGTCAACTCCGATCCTAATTCCTCGCGCCCACGGACTAATCTACTTGGCAACGCCTCTAAACACTTCACCGAGTCCTACCTCACTTCCCAAGACCTGTATACATCCGCCTCCACCTTCGATCTCGACGTCCGAAGGACCGTCATCTCCTCATACTTCAAAGCGCTCGTTGCCCCAATGCTTACCGTCGTTGGATTGAATCTCAAGGAACTAGAGCGCCATGTCACCGCAACCAACAAGTACCTACCCGACAATTCCAAACTTTGCATCTCCCTCCACAACAGCGTCAAGGATTCGTTGTCACCGCCCATCCCGCGCGCTCTATGGTCTCGTTACCGCTCTCCGCAAAGTCCGTGCTCCCTCGGGTCTTGGCCAGAGTAAAATCCCCTTCTCCAAGCGCAAACCCGTCCTCCATGTCAGATTCCTCCTCGTCGGCATTCCGTTCCATAGTCCATATCTTACGGATGCTGTCGACGTCCTCTTAAATGATGACCTCGAGGGCGAGGAGCTCCGGGAGGGTGACGAGTTACAGATCCCGGTTTACTGCACAGCGGATGGTAAGTGTACGAATTACTTGCTTGGAGTCCGTTCTAACTTCGTTCCCCAGGGTCCGATCTCAGGAGTTCGGCTTCCTCAATCGCGTGTTCCATTGCAGAACAAATTTTCGCGCTTTCCCTCCACTGGACCAAGGCCATCGACTTCCCGGACACCACACACAATAGACTTCGGCCCCGGCGGTGCCAACAGTGTTGGTCCGATTGTCTCCCGCATTCTGAGCGGAAGGGGTGTCCACGTTATCATCGTCCTTGTTGACAAGTCCAAGGGCGATGGACTATCTGATTCAGTCGACATCAAGTATGAGGATTGGTGGAGCAAGAAGTGGGCACCGCGATTGGTAAAAACAAGGTATGTTCCCACCCTATGTGAGCTGGGATTTGTGTTCTAACTACTCCCCTCAGCGACGGACTGCCGCGTGACGCGTCCACAATGCCTCTCTTCCACATCCCCAGTTTCAAAGGCTTTGGGCCAGGCCTGCCTTTTCGAATCCACCCGCCTCATCCCTCAAGAATGCCAAATTTCCCCCCATGCACCCATCGCCATCGTCATTGGAGGTCTCGACAATGTGGAACAAATCAGCGGTGCCTTTGGGAGGTCTTGCTCGTCTATCGACCAGGATAATGGCGAAGTGACAAGAATCGACGCGATGTCTAGTGTCTACGAACAACACCCTAATCTGTCTGTCTCCAACACGGAAGACGAGCTTACGCCCTTGCCATCTTCGTCCGCCAACCCATCTCAATCCATCTCAAGAAAAAGTAAGACCCTTTTCCGACGCACCTCCAACGACTTCAACGTCGAAAACGAACGCCCTTCGTCCCTGTCCAACCTGCCAGGTTTCCCCAAGAAGTTAAGTCGACGTTACAATTGAAGACGGGTCGTGAGTGGCCTCCTTTCGTAATTGCAAATCGTCACTCACCAGAAACTTTCTAGCTTCTGAAATCTCATTAAGTCGCTCCTCCCAGGATGGACTCCCCTCGACACCCCGAACTGCCGAAGAGAGTGCGGGACGGTACAATTCCCTGCGATCTACGAAGAACACTTCGGGAACTGGCCAGAGCGTCCGGTTCTTCTCTCGTGATGCCTATAAAGTTATCACACCCAACAGTTCCGCACAGAGCTCAGAGCTCGATGATCCCTCATTCTTCACGCGCCTTCAGTTAGCGGGAAAGAACGCTGCCCCTACCTGCTCCGAAATGACACGTCCCTCAGACGCGAAATCTTTTCCAACTCCACCAACGAATCTGCCACTCTGATATTGTCGATCGACTCCTCAAGAACTCACGACATCAACTCTCTGATGATGCAAATTCCCCCTCCCAATTTGTCGAACATATTTGATCTGTCCCGAGAACAGCATCTTCCGACTATCTTCTCAGGAGAACACCCTACACTTCAAGTCAATGCGGTTGAGATCCGGGACGAATCTTCGTCTATTGTCATACCATCGCCTGGTCCAGAATCGCTTCTCCAAGCTTCACCCTTCCCCCCAGACTTTTCAACCTCAAACCCCACCTTCCAGGAGATGAGGCCAACTTCTTCTCCCCCATGGACGAGCTCAACTCCCCTTCGTCGCCTCTCAACAGACCTTTCAACTTTGGCGGGCCAGTTTTCCGTCCTCTCCCTTCGTTACCTGTCGAGACACCACTCCCTCCTACGCCCACGGAGTCTCCCCGCACCGCTTCCATCATTTCCGACAAGCGTTCCTCGAAATCTTCCAAGTCAACGTCCGTCCGTAAACCAAGTCGCAGCTGTGCCCTCTCGGACACAGTGTTCCAGGCTATGATTCGCTCCACTTCTACGTCGTCCTCGAAGGGGAGTGTTCCCGAGTCGGATATCATCGACAAGTCTATCCCCGACACCTCTTTCGATAAACCAGAACCTGACCCCGTCAGCATTGACGCCACAACCTACTACATCCCAGGAACAATGATGCCACCGATGCCTCAGCCAACGCACGCTCACACTGCCTTTCGGGAAGAAGACCTCATCTGGTCTTTGCGCACTCAGCTCGCGATACAGCAGAACTCAACGTACAGTACGAGGTCGACCTTTCCGCCCGCCACGAGGTTGTTTCCTCTCTCACATCGAAGTTGGAACTCGCCGACAAGGATAAGACACAGAAAAACAGTGTCTTGAGGACGTGGAAGAAGGTACAGGAGCTGGAGAAAGTTTTCCAGCGGTTGGAAGACAAGTGTGAGAGAAGCAGGCAAGAGAGCTTCGAGCGCAGCACCATTGACCATGCCAGTGACGAGGCCCTCCGTGAGCTTCACCTGGTGATTACCCGCCTGAGCGCGAGAGAGCAGAAGGTGAAAAGCTCGCTCAAGAGCTGATCCAAAAACTTACCGACGAGCTGAGACGACGCGAGGAGAGCGAGAAATGCTTGAAGGACGGGATCGACGACGCGAAGGAACATATGGAGGTCATGGGCAGCAAAAACGAGGAAGAAGTGCAGAGGCAGAGGCAACGGACCGTGTCGCTTCTTTGGAATCAGGAGCGAGAGGAACTAGTCTGTGAGATCGAAGAGCTCGAAAACAAGATTCTCGATCTCACCAGCAAGCCCTCCGAGGGCGAGAAGTTGGCCCAGCAGTACGCAGTCCTTCAGGCCGAGCTGGAGGCACAGTGGAAGAATACGAAGACGCTGGTCAAGGAGAATGCAGAACTCAAGAAGAGCCGGGACACCCTACAGAAGGTCGCTGACTTGGAAGGCGACTGGAACGAGAGTGAAAATCGTAAACCCCAGTTGGAGGCTGAGAATGAGGAGGTACGTGGATTTAACCACCATTCAGTTCCGGTTGGTTGACTGGATTGAATAGCTCTGCGAGCAGCTCAAAGCCGAATACGAACGTGTGGACGAGCTTATCCAAACACTTGAAGAGCAGAAGGACGTCTTTTCATCTCTGGAAGAGGATCATCAGCTGTCTCGTGAGAATGTTGCCCTACTTGGAGCCGGTGTCTCCCAACGGGACGCCGAAATCGCGAAGCTCTCCCTGAACACTGGTCAATTGGAGAGAGATGTTGAAGAGTTTCGTGGAACAATCGGGAGACTCGAGAAGGAGCGTGGACGCAAGGTTGACGAACAACCTCGCGAGTTTTCTGAACTTGTCACTCGCGAGGCGGTATCTCGCCGACATCTGGAGAGCCTTGTTTCCGAAAAGGCAGGGTCTGATATCCTTGTCCAGACCCTTCAGAATCGCGTTGCTTCGTTAGACGGGGGGGTCGGCAAACTCAGGAGACAGGCTCATGAACTCCAGCAAGAGAGCGCGTCCAAAGAGGCGACGGTAACCCAATTGAACAAGTGGAGAGAGCAGGACAAGGAAGATATCAAGGGGTTGAACATCGCCCTCGATTCGAAGCAACAAGAACTTGAACTCGTTCGTCCCTTTCTTCTAACCGGTGCTCTGGGTTATTGACGTCGGTCTTAGCTGAAACGCAAGATGGGGGTCTGAGGTACCGCTGGGAGCACACCGGCTCCCGCTTCCCACAGACGAGAATCGTCCATCTTCAACCCACCTGCCATGATCCGCCCACCCTCTGTCCTGTCTGATAACTCAATGGACGGTGTTGGGGAGGAGAAGACTGGCGAGACCCTGAGTACCGTGAAAACGCTTGCAAAGAGCGTTCGGGTCAATGGTCCGACTATGTTCGTCATCACGAAGGCTGTGAACCGAATCGAGGGTTCGATGGGTGCCCCTCCGCTTTCAGCCACTCGCAAAGTTTCAGGACTTGCCGGAACTCCTTCCTGGACGCCCTCAATCCATTCCCGTTCTGTGTCGATGAGCCTCTCATCTTCTACGCCCACGCCGAAACCCCCTGTTCATCAGTGCAGGGTGTCGAACTTTGATCCTGCGACCCCAAGTTGGAAGAAGACCGGTCTCGCATCGAACGGAAACCGCAGCGGGGGTTCGAGTCCCACACTCAGCGAGAAAGCGCGTTTGTCAAGACGCCAATGCAAAAGGCGTCCGTTACTAAACACACAGCTACCCCTGCTTAACCCTGCGCGTCCCCCCGGTGTGACGGGTCGGAACGGTCTTGTATTTGTACGAACTCCATTAAAAAGAGGTTATAAGAACTTCCTCGTCGGGGCGACTATATTTTTCATCATCTTATGCTTATTTATTGTGCTTTCCTCGTTTAACCCACCCCCCCTTTACCAGATTCATTCCCCATGCCTTGACATCACCTATGCAATCCATTCGCATTCCGCCCCCCTAGTACCTCCGCTCACCATAGTTCTCGCTATCAATTCGAGGATACATGCCGTTGCTCTTATCTATTTACTCTGAGTTATCTCAGTCCAAGTGTTTTCCATGCTCCTGTGCCTTGCTGATCTCATAGTTCTCGGACCTTTCTAGACCTTTGCATTATCCACGTTCAACACGTCAATTTCCCGATCCGAACCTCTCGTTCGTGTGACACGCGTCAGTCACTACCAGGGTGTACCGGGTGGGGATACTGTGCTCTCTACATCGCGGCTGTTGCGCGGGGTGGTGTCATGAATGGATGTGAAAGGTAGACCTATTATCGCAAAGGATTCCCCGAACTCGGTGCCGACCACGCATTGCAAATTCATTGGGGCATGAGGATGGAGCCTGAACCAAGCTGGGGGTTTGCAGTGATATGACCGAGACAGCGAACGAGGTGCAGGCGAGGCAGGCTGAAACACCCCCCCTTCGACCCAACCCTTTGTGTGCAAGGGATGCACGAGGCGGTGCGGGAACTGCGAGAGAAGAACGGTGGGGTGCCTTCCACCGGGGGAGCACCAGATGGATGTCAGAATCCGGGCGATTTGCGTGAGAACTCATGTACAGAAAAGTTCACTCGCCTTGTGCAGATTCGAGGTAACGCTCTCGATATTCAGTCCTTCCTCCCAATGTGGGAGGTGAGCGGAGAAAAGGCCGATCACCCTTCTGCCGCCAACACTACCCTGCAAGCGTTTTTTGTTTCCCCACACGAGCTGTTATCACGGACGCGACGCAATGTATGGCGGTTCACTGCAGCCCATTCGGCTAGCGCTAACTTAAGTATGTACAACGTGCGAGGGGAGGGTGCAATCAACAATCCTCGCCAAACGTGGTATGGAATGTTACGTGTATTGACCATGGCAGCGGCATCTATCCAGCATGTCCAGTCATCCTCCAAATTCTCCAAACGGTGCTAACGTAATTTCTTTTCACTTTTCGCCCCGTCTGACTTTCCTACCGCACATCTCCATCAGTAGAGTCGGAGGAGAGCATTTGTGGACTAGAGCATCAGGCCCAGGCCCTACGCATTGGATATTTTTCACGGTAGCCAAAATATTGATATAAAGCCGACGTCAATCTCCCTCCCAAATCAATCCTTCACTCCTTCTAGATGGCTTCTCGCCTAGAATCTGTGGCTTCCAACATCTCTTTTGTGCTGGAGCAGAATGCCCAGCTAATCACTGTTGGGACCATCTCTGCTCTCGCCGCCGTACCTATCCTGCAGAACTACAAGGCGTACATCGACGCTGGCCGTGGCGGCTTGCCGCCCAACCTTTACGGGTGGGCAACGTCGACGTTCCTAAAAATCTTCGTCGCGTGCGAGACGACCAACACCGACATGTACCTCGGAGATCCCAACACGGATACTTGGTTGGATCCATCGGAGATCACCCGGAGGCCAGGGGATCGGCCGACCTTTAACTGGCACCCCGTCCCTTCTCGCCAGATTAACCAACGAGCAGATGCTGCGATGCACGAAGTTCGCCCGCTTCATGTTAGTCCCCCCACGATCCGAAACTAATGGTTCCGTGCAGAAAATCGAGAAGCTTATGCCTAAGTATGCGAAGGCAAACCCGGACCTCATCAAAATTGCGCTTTCTCCTGGCGAGAAGAACAACGACGCGTTGGTCATCCACCACGACCTTCCAACACCCCACAGAGTCGCCGCTGCTGTTCGGAGGGAGATCCTTCATGTTCATGAGGGTACAGATTGGTCCATACACTGTCTCCTCTCCCCGCTAGACTGCAAGCTTGGTACGTGCGGCCCTATTCCGCGAGTTTTAATAGCTTAATTCATGAACTTCATTCGGATCAGTGATCGATCAAGGGCGTGGTGAAAGGCACCCCATGAGCGGTAGTTCCTTGCTGGTCAAGGAATACCTCACGGTATACACCCCCAGAGACGACAATGAGTTGAGGATAGTCGATGTGATCATGAGGGCTTCCATCGGTTACATGACCGGCAGTCGAGATGTGAGGGAGTTTTAATTTTTTCTTGCTTGGGTCGGTATGTACTACTAGGTCGTTTGGAAATTGTGTTGTGCCCCATTTGTGCCAGCGTGCCGGCTGTAATGTCAAAACCTCCATACTTGGTCGAGCGTTTGCTGTAGCCTATGTTGTACCGTGCCCACATCATCCGTTTCACTGAACCCACCGATCAACCTCTCCTCTCGTACGAACGCCCAATGTTCGTTCCCTTCTCCATTTCCCTCGTACATAACCCACAAGTAGAACTCTTGAAGCCCTTGGGACCGGACTTATCTCTCCCTTGTCCGTTTCCCCCGGTCTCACGTTCCGTTTCCGCCTCTTCGCTTCGTTCGCTCCGGACTTGGTCCGAACCCTTTCCCAGTGCTTCGTTATCCCTTTGCTTCGTTCCCTTCGAGCTACCGACGTCTTCGTGTCCGGCTGGTCCCGTTCTCGGCCCCGGATCACTATTCCCTTTATTCGATCTTATCGCTCGGAATCTTGTTCCCCCCTTTCTAATTACAACCTTTCTCTTTCATTTGCCCTCGGCCGTCACACGTCAAAAGCGGACGCCCCGTTACTCTTTTCTTTCTCGTATCATTTTTGAACCCCCCCCTTCTTACCTCCGTTCATTGTCTTGTCTGTCTTTTCTCGTTCGCCTCAAGTCCTGTTTGTTTAGTCCACGTTGCTCCCTTACTCCAGTTCTTCAGTGGGCGGTTGCATGAGCAAATAACTACCCGACTCTGGTCTGGTACTTCTCGCGTGACACGAAGACGACAGACCGCGAACCCAAGTATTATTGCGCGTGACGTGCTGGGATAAAAACAGCTCAAGGGCAAAGATCAACCTACAAAAGCGGATGCGGTGTATAATACAGAGTGGCTCACTCAATCACTCAAATTCACCAGCTGATGAACCATTCACAGACGTATTCGATACCTACTAGGACACCGACGGTGCACCAGTACATGGAAAGATTCTGGATGGCATCTTGGTCCTTTCTGGAGAGCGCCTTGTATGCGGCGCGAAGGGACGGGCCTCTCTTCCTTCCAACCACCTGGGTTCCACTGACCCCTCCCCATGCGATCGCCAGTCCATTCTGCTGAGACTTTTTGCACGCCCCCTCCAGGTTGTTTGGGCACGCGAACCGTTCCTAAATGTCGTTCTTTATAGATCGAGTTTCCCTGAAGCTCCCACCCCATCCTTGAGCGCGTGACGACTCCGGCAGCTCAAAGTTCATGGATTCGCCCCGCCCACGGGATGCGGGAGAACCCACGACCAAAAGATACGCTGCTCCCTTACACTTGCAGTTCAGTTGCTTCAGGTTATCGCGCCAGCTGGCACCTGTTCCAGGTTCGTATCTAACCATCGTCAAACTGATTTTTGTCCGATCGAGTATGACCGGGAGGATCAGGCGCGAGTATCCTCCTGTCATCCAGCGCGTCCTATAGCCACTGACTGCGGTGCCTGATAAAGGGGACCCAGAGGAGATGAAGTGGTTCTCCACTTGGGGCACGCCAGGCAAGGGCACCTCCCGCCATGCCCCGCTGTACCCGAGGTTGCTAATCCCTCATCAAACAGACTTTTTGAACAATCTTTGGATCAGCCTTGTCTGCGAAGGAACTCAATGCAGAGCCGGTCCATTACCCAAGGGGAACACAGAAGACACCCTCAAAACACCCGACCGAGACTGAGACCGAGACCGAGATCGTAGCTGTGACTACCGCGACGAGAGACCGGGATCACGACAGTCGAGGTGGGAAGTATCATCGCCGACGGGATCATCGTGACGAAAATCCTCAAGGGACCACAGGGAGCGCGATTACAGCCATCGGTCGTTGAAGCATTACAAGGGGGAGGTGCAGCAAGCGCTGAGGTGACAGCCGTGAGGAGGAGGGTGGGACCGAGAGGGAGCGGCCCCCAACGAAGTGCCGACAACTCATGGAGGATGAGGTATAAACACATGCATGTCCCCGGCGAGCTGCCGAGAGACGGTGAGCTGGGAGGGAAGATGCTCCTGCCATCTCATCTATTCATAACTCCGCCGTCTCTTATCCTAGTTTCTATCCCTTTCATCGTCTGTGCCCTGCTGCTTTTTAGGTCGTGGTTGCCAGAGAACGGGAACATCCTTGTTCTGTCACTCCAAAGACATCGGCGAGCGCTCATCAGGCCAAGGGTCGTTCCAAACCCCATGATCCCCAATCACTCACAACACGTTTATCATTCGATCGCGTACATATTTCAATGTCGGAGTGTTGTTCGGGGGATTCTTCAGACCCATCGGCGGACTTCGGTGGCTGGTTGAACGACCAAAAGAGCAAGCTGAGACCGCCGCGTGGACTCACCTCAGCACTACCATCTATGGGGACTTCTACAGCACTGTTTCGTGTGGTCACCATATGCGCCCCACCCCACCAGGATTGCAGGGAGATATGTGCAGTAATGTAGTGTTTGGATAAATGTAAACTGTGCTATGGTGCCTACACTTCTCAGGCTCCGAGTCTCCCACCCTGCACCGGGGATCACGTCGCAATCTGGCCGGACTCCCACTGAGCACTGAGAGACATGTTGGTCGGATGTATGTCGCAGCGTATGGGGTAGAAATCAAAGCAGATACATGTAGACTCTCAGATGGATCAAGCCTTCTTGCATCTCCTCTTCGTCTGACCCAACCTCCTCTTGTCCAACATAACACCCAAACTCCACGTTCCAAACGTAATCGTGCTTAACGATCTCGCCAATCTCCCAGAACATGAACACATTCGCGTACAGGACGTCGGTTCGTGGATCCAGGTAGTTCGCAGCCGACCTCGTAACCGGGCACCACTCCCTTGGACGTGCTGACCCCCAGCGGAAAGAAACAAATCCACGCAATCAAATAAGAGACGAACTCACACATCGGTCGATTCTTCGTCGAATACGCCTTTACCTCTTCCCATTTCACGTGGTCTCTGTCTCCGAACATGCCCTCCGTCGTCTGTTTCCAAGTAACTCTTGGAGCTTTCTCCGTCTGAGCGTTCTCCAGAATCACGTAATTCTTTGCGATTTTGTGATTTCGTTGTACGATGGCGGGGAGTGGTTCGAGTGGTCGTGTTGCGCTTGAGGTGGAGGAAGTGGGGGGTTGGGATGATACAGGAGTGCGGGTGGGTGGTGGCAGGATGAGTATGCACCTTGGGAAAACGAACTTGGCGTAGTTGTGACGGGGCCCCACTGGGGAGGCCGCCCAGGGCCGATTGTGTGGGGCAGTGCCATGGGCAAGGTCTAAGGCTGGAACGACGGAACGTATCCACGTGAGGGACTAACCGTAGGCATCAGCGGTTCAGGTGGTGTCGGGGGGATAATCTCCTCTTCCACCTTACTCACCCACCTTACCAACCCGCTTCCAATGACAGGCTGCACCAAACGCGCACGTTCCCGCTTTTCATCCTCAGCTTCAAGATAGTCACGATGTTCAATAACATTTCGTTCCTTTGTTTCCTGCGCACGTTTGAGGAGTTCGTTCTGAGTAGGAGCATGTCGCTGGGCGTTGGGTTTCTTCACGGTTTGGGACTGATTCAAGTGAGTACTGGATATCGCGACGAAGGGGAGAGTAAAAGCTCACCTTGTCCTTTGCGTCTTGGACCGGCCTGTTGATCGTAGCTGCGCGATTCAACACCGCCGATGTTCGTTGGCTCTTCCGTTTATTCGGCTCCGTTGCCTCACCCGTTTCAGGGTCGACGATGACCACCGGTTGGAGTCCCCGATTTGAAAAGTCGTTCGTAGGGTAGGAGCTTTGTACAGCTCGGGCTAAAGGTAGCTCATTGGTGTTTATGAGCCAACGCCGCCGCCCGCCCCAGTTTCGTATCGCTTTACGAGTTCTGTTCCTATGATTAGAATCAGGGGTGTGCAGCGTTTTGGGAGACTCCCTCCTCACCTTCCGTTCTTCTTCCTGGATGAACCGTTCTGCGACGGAATCCCGCTCTCCATCACCGCCCCCTTCCACCTCTTCACCGGCACTCTCAAAATCCGACTCGAAGGCGTCCTTCTTGTCTATAGGAAGTCTCAGGACGGAGACAAAGTTTGCGTTGGGCTCGATGGTAGTTACCGTTACCGTTGAACTCGAAGTCCACGCCCTCATTTTCCGGTTCGGTTTCTTGTTGAGGGGTATCTGTAGTCCGAGATTCAAGTTGATCCAGCTCAGAGGCCATAACCGCTTCCATCCTGTGTATCAATTTTTATCGTTCGAATATCAGATTAAGAGCGTACTTGTACCTGCTTCCAGCTGTGCTCTGCCTCGACTGCCTCATCACCAAAGTATCTGGTTCATCCATAGCGGTAGCTGGGTACAGATGGTGGTTATGCGCTTCGACGCGTTCCGAGTCCAATCGTTTTGTTTTTGTATCAGAGCCCGATCATGTCAGTTCTTCCTCCCCAACTCCGGCCGTCGACCATGACGCCCAAACCACCACTCGGTCCCTCACGACTCTCACACGTCTTCAAGAAGCTGAAAGCTGACCCTAGGCCCGTCCTGATACCGTCGCTTAAGAGTCTCAAGCTCACATACGCCGTACGGAACGATCATTTTGGTGCCAGGTGCGTCTGTACTCTAGTCTGTATGCGCGTTCTGACGCGCCACGCAAGGATGATTCAGTATGCAAACCCGACAATCGCAATCGAGGTCAGCAGAATTCCAAAGGCCAAAGAGGACACCTGGCGGTCGAGTTTGCTAATGGAGTTCGCTAATGGAGTTTGGTAAGTTTCCCGTACCCCCTCTCCATCATTCGGTGTTGAGAAGCCTCTAGATGACGGGTCAAAGAAAACCTTCAGAATGGACGGTAGATAGTCGTCAGCCATCTTCGCCGACGTTATGGACGCCGCCGGAACGCCGGCCTGGGACAAATGGAAAGCAGACAGGAAGGCTGTTAAACTCCACATCGTCGACGGTCCACCGAAACCTCGTGAACCCTCGGTACCGCCGTCGACGATGAAGAAAACTGGGGCCGCCGCTGTCCTTCCGTGACAGTATAGGTTGTGCTGGCTGACATTGGTCCCCTTTGACAGCAAACTCGAAGGCAGCTCATCGCCCCTCGTCCCTCCTCTCCACCGCAATCTATTCTTCCCTTCCAGCGGGTTGCCTCGACACCACCCATCATTGTAGACCTAGAAGAGATCGTAGAGAATCCGTGCGTCCTCTGATCGTGCTGTGGTTGTACCCTCACTGAAATCCCCCTGCGCCGGCAGCTGAAGCGCTGAGGACGCGACGGTGAAGGTTCGGGTTCTGAGGGTGAGAAAGGTTTATCTCACCGGAAAAGTACCAAACGGAGGAGGTATGTTGTGTCTCCCGTGCACATCGTTCAGTCTCGTTCAGTCCGCTGAATTTGATCCTCAGGTCGAGGGAACGCTGGAACTCTGGTGGATTAGAGGACTCTTTACAGGGCTCACCGTCAGGGTACAGTTTCCATGTCCTGTGAACGATCGATTCCCCATTCTGATCTTACTGATCTTAACCACAGCGAGGACCCTGAACAAAGACGGAAGGAGAACGGGACTCAGAGGGGAGGGGGTGATGGACAGCACATGGATCGGTTGGTTTCTCTCCGTGGTCGTACCCAACTACCGCTAAGATCCCCACATAGCTTGACACAGAACTCACAACCTGGTAATGAAGACCATCGAGCTCAATTCTACGAACACCACGGCAAGGATTCTGAGGAATATGACAAGGAGTTCCTCAAGAAGTACAATGAAGACTTGAACACAACACCCATCTTCGTGCGTTACGTACGAGGTTCCGGTTTGCCCATGCTGACGAGGTTTGCAGGCTGGTATGGTCTGTTCTCGGCCGTCACCTCCGCATTCATCATCGAGGTCAACTCTCAACTCCAACCAGACCCAAACGGCAAGACCGCTGCTCTCCTCCGTGTCTTTACCCACAAGATCGATAACACCACCTTCAGCAACGACCTTCCCACCCTCCACACAAGGTCGTTGTAGCCCAAGCAACTTGGCGCCCTCTGGTCTCCGTTCTCCCACCATCTCTCATATCGGCCAACACCCAACCACCGCTTCTCGGCGCCCTACCTCAACGGGCTGGTCCAAGCGCGTCAAGTTCATGACCACGTATGGTCCCACTGAGGCCCCCGTTGACTGCATCCACACTCATGTCACGGATGTCTCCCTGACTGGTGCAATCGGTCGTCCTCTCCCCAACAACCGCCTCTACGTCCTCGATGAGAACTTGCGTCCTACCCCCATCGGTGTCGAAGGGGAGCTATTCGTTGGTGGTGTTCAACTCGCTCGAGGATACCTCAACCAACCCGAACAAACCAAGAAGGCGTTCATCCCCAATCCCTTCATCCCTGGCGAGCGTATCTATCGCACCGGAGATATTGCCATGTTCCGTACTGATGGAAATGTCGTTTACTGTGGCCGAAAGGATAGTCAAATCAAGCTTCGTGGTCAGCGCATCGAGCTCAGTGAGATCGAGGATGTCATCAACAAGTACCAATCTGTTCAGCGTGCCGCCGTCCTCATCCGAACCTTCCACGATGCTCCCGCCGTTGTTGCCTTCGTCGAGTTCAGGACCTCCATTACTGATGACCAGCCCGCCGACGAGAAGGAGGCCCTAACGCTCTACATCTCGGAGCGCTTGCCAAGATTCATGTACCCGTCACTCGTCGCCCACCTTCCCACCTTGCCCACGTCGACCAGCGGCACCATATGCTCATGGAGTTGGACCTGGCTCCATTCCACGACAACAATGTCCATGTTGGTGTTCCTCAGTCTGATGTCGAGGTCGCTCTCCACAAGATGTTCTCGGACATCTTGAAGACCTACCCCAGCCAACTCGGTGTTACTCACGATCTTTTCTCCATTGGTTTGAGCTCTCTGCTCGCCGTCCAGGCTGCCGTTTCCGTTGGAGAGTCATTCAAACTCAATATAGGTTTGAACAACATCTACGTGGTACAGGACGCAGAGCCACAGGAGGATGGTCAACCCGGAATGTAAGCACAGACACTCCCTAGTTTCAACACGTCAACCTAACGCACCCCTCAGGCTCTACAACACAACATTACGATCGATTATGCCGCTTCCCAATCCAAATGCACCTCCAAATTCCGCGCCGCACCAGAATGCATATCCCGTGTTCCCCGTGGGCGCAACGGTCATGGTCCTGTATCCGGACACTAGTTGCTTCTATCGGGCGGAGGTTTTAGCCAGCCCGAGCGATACACATCCTGCCGGACGGGCAAGTCCATTTCGTTCATGGGAAGGGTTAGATCCTCATTATAGTTCACCCAATGCGCACTGCTCAGGGAGCACAGTCGAAACCGATGTACAAGCTCAAGTTCGAGGACGATGGGGACCAGGAACATTCAGTGTCAGCACAGTTGGTTGTCGAGTGGCCCCATCAACTTCGTTCGTGAGCCTATTCGAGATTGACTAACGGATCAGTGGTCACGTTTTCGTCACTTCCTACTCTCCTCATGCATTTCCTATATACCTTTGTTGTTGACCTCTTGTAGGGAGTACCGATGGCAGACACATTCTGAATAATCAACCTCGTGAGCGTTGACATAGGTTACCATCATGAAGAATGGACCAAGCGAGAACGGGGGATCCTTCTTCGGTTTTAACCTTGTAGCTGGGCGTTGGCGCTTTCCACTATACAATGAGCGGCCATCTTTGGTCCCGTGGGTTTGGCACCCTGGCAGCGTTGGGTCACCATGACAGTGATCTAACTTACCAGTGAGCGTCGGTGCTCGCCTCGTTCCTCTTCCTCTACCCTGCCCAAACGTCAAACTCCCAGAGTCCCAGAATCCCCACAGGGGGGCAGTGCAGAAAACGCACACTCCTGCCAAACCAGGCTAGCCAATAATTGTACCCGAGATCCTTACCACTGACGATGGCAGTCCACCTCCTTCCTTCGTATGTGAAGCATTGGACCTCTCGCTGATCCACCCTCAGGGAGTGCACCAAGGACCAGTCGACCCTGTAAAATGGGTCGATCGTGACCTTCTTCGATACGGGTGAGCGCGAGTTACCGAACTATTCATAACCGGCTCAAGGAAGTTTGAGGTCGTGGGTTGGGTCGAACTCAGAATGCCTACCCCGGCAGTCATGACTATACCCTTCCACGAGAAAGGTCAGCCTATTTACTGATTTACGTGTACTGTGTCGCTGGAGGGGAAAGCGACTTGTTTGCTGTAGCCCCCGAAGGAAAGGTGATTCATGCGATGGTGTCCTAGAATCGGACGGTCCCTACCTGAGGACGTAAAGCACTGGATATAAACCCACTGGGCCCACCTGTCGAAGGAACCAAAGCCTCACCCCGTCACGACCACGACCAAAAATCAGTGACTGGAGTCCCTCCAACAAGCTCTCTCCTACGACCACGCTCCATTGTGTAGTGGAGCCATCTCTCCACCTCCGGAGGGGTTCTACCTTTACTACGGGGGAGAAATCCGAAGTGTGTTTTTTATCCTCCCTCAGTTTTTGATCAAAGGTAAGAGAACTGACATCGATCACTCTTCATCAGGTTTGTCGACCTTTCTTCTGCAACTTCAGAGGAAATCGATCAACTCTCCGCCGCGTGCGATCTCGCTACGTTCGGTCGGGGTGAAGAGGACGTCTACGATGAAACTTATCATAAGGCGGTCAAGATGTACGCGTCGAACTTCGCCATCCAATTTGATCTCGTCCGTGCGGGTCTCATCGCGGCCATTGAGTTCCCACCTGACCGCCCTCGCTGTCACTCCTGGCCCCAGCGTTTCTGACAGCTTCCAAACGACACTCCGCGGTCTCCTCAAAAGTCCAGAATTTCTTCCCGACGGTGGGACTTTGGGCTTCTGGCTCGCTCACCCTACCCCATCACCTTCGATACCGTGCTGGAGGACTTAATCCAGTACCTCAAGGGTGAGAACGCTCACTCAAGGGCTCCAACTCAAACTAGCCTTGCGGATGATATATGACGACAGTGGAAGCGGGCCGGAGGTTGGGGTAATGATGGCGGAGATCATCGAACAGCCATGTTACGACGACTACCGCTACGGCGTAAGCTATGCCAGTCACTTGGTTGATATCACGTGGTTTTCTCCGTTCAACGGCCGAAATCAGTTGAGGGATTTCACGATGGCGTATGGGAACAATGTTTCTGTGGGTTAGATATATTGTAGTCCTTGCCTTATCGCCCGTGTTCCGGTGTTCCGCCTGCGAGTGACCGCACCTAGTCTAGGGGTCCGTCTCTCGGAAAAACGGGTTGGTGTCTAGGCTTTATGAATGTTTAGTGCTTCTCTGCGGACTAATGAAACGCGCAGCTGACTCTAGCCCGAACTTACGTCAACTTAGCCAACCGGCAGCGTTTCGCGATCCGTCACCTTGTGCCATTTGGCAGGTTGGAAACGCACTACCTCCTCCAGGCACACCCGGTAGATGGGGGCGGAGTTGCGAAGCAGGACTCTGCTTCGTTTCTAGCCTCGATTGGCAGGTTGGGAAACGAGGTGACCACGGCCGGGTGCAAACCCAAGGATGATTTACACCAGGGACGAATATTAGGGACCACTTTGGATCAAGGGACCGAGGAGCTCAGGGACACCCACTGCAGGTGGGGTTCACGGACCAGGCGCTTCAGCGCCTCAGGCCCCCAGGACCAGCAGAGAACGATCCCAGGGTCCATGTCGGCGCCATGAGTCAGGCCAAACCGTTTTTGGTTTCTCTGTCAACGTCATTCGGGGATGAGGCGTCGAGAGTGCGGCCTCTTTCCCCCCACCAGCACCAATGTCGACCACAAGAGCTTGCTTGGCATGCAGGTGAGCGCATTTGAACCAAAATTCAATTCGGGCGGGTGGGCTAACTTGTTCCGTTGCCAGGGCCAGGAAAGTGGTGAGAGCTCCGCTCCGCCTCCGTTATCCGATCTGATCGCCGCCTGGGGCGCTGTTCTCAGAGATGTATTCCCAGTGCAGACCGCTGTGTGAGGTGCAGGGAGATGGGAATCCAGGATTGCCTCTACGTCAAGAAGAAGGGTGTTGGAAAGACCCTTAGGAGGGGCGAGGCGTGTAGATCTTGCCGGTGAGCGAGAACCAATGTGAGAATCCGGTGAACGACGCGCTGATATCCACGTCCCTCCCTCTGACTCCCCTCAGATTGAAAAAGAAGGTGAGTGGGAGACCTTTCCCTCCTTCATTATCATCTCGAACCGGCCTAACGCCCAAATGTTGTCCAGAAATGTGATGCCAAGCGCCCATGCACGACATGTGTCCTGGCCAGGGGCGTCTCAGAGTGTACCTACGATGATGAGGAGTACCTACAGTCAGCGAGCATACGTCCCCTACACCATACCGATGGTCACCCATCAGGGTATGACCCTGGAGGTGCTTCCCCAGTCGAGATCCCCGCAGTCACATCTACTCATCCGTCCGCCAAGCGAAATATATCATCAGCCTCTGACTCTACAGGGGTAGCGATCCACAAATCATCTGCCCTACGAGTGTTCGAGGTCGACCAGGGCCAAGTGCCGCACAGGCGCTCATCCGGACTTGTCTCCGTTCGCAGAAACTCACCTGGACGGCGCGTCTTTCTGGGGGGTTCGAACCCGGCTGTCTCCATCCTCTCGTCCTTTCTGCCCCCGACAATTCCTCCCGAACCACGGATACCACTCTTGTTTCTGGGACCGGAGAAGTTACAGATCCAAAATTCCGAGATAGATGCCACAGACCTGGATATGAAATCGTGCGTATTAGAATTGGAGCCCATCGGACACGAACTTAATCTCGGATACTAGTCGGTTGTGGCTCCTGGTTCGGCTACTAGAATTTGGGATCCAGTTCAGTGGCAAAAAAATGGACGCATTGCTGCATGGAGATCTGTCTGGTACCGTGTTGGACCGTGCATTCGTGTGTGGGTCTCAAGTACTCGGAATGATGTCCTATGCAGGTACGGATGACACACCCGCCATGATTCGGTTCCATGCGAGACGGGTACAGACAGCATGGGAGTCTCTTGCCGAACTCTTCAAAGGAAATGATCACAAGACCAAAGTTCAAGCTGCAGCCTTGGTTGTTTCAAGTCACGTCTACTTGTGTCTGCCGCAAATGGCCCTCCTCTACATCCAGAAGAGTTGCGACTTTATCAAAGCAGGGAACCTACAATTTGTTCCGACCTGTGGACGCCCACCAGAATTCTCGGAGGACCTCCATGAACATTTGATTGCTCTTTCACAGACCATATATTGGGCAAACTACTTGTTCTTGGTGTGCGGTGGCCCAGAACCTCGTGCGACTGTCAAGCTTGAGAAGGGGTTCCGGCAGGAGCTACCGGTCGGGGAACTTACTTCTATTTTCTTGCACATTCAATTGATCTTCTACTACAGCAAACTTATCCGATCCTCTTCAAGATCTGTCCTCTGACAATGCGGACACGGGGTATCTTGTTGGTCAGGGATGTGATCCTGCTCCTCAGTGTCCTCCCTGTCGATGGTGAGTGTCACATATCCTCCTCAGTTCTCCAGCCGAAAATTAACTTCACTGGCTCCAGGCACCGCACTTGGGCTCTGGCGGCAATCGTGCGATCAGATTTTAGCATCGCTCGAGGAGTTCTCTCGGAACCTCCTCGGTAACGTAAACAGGTTTCGCAAGAACGGCGACGACCGTGGGGCGGAAATGATCAGCAGTAGCCGTATCGGTTGTCTGGCACATCTCGCTGTCCTCTACGAGGTTGTCGGTCGGGTGGATCATGTCGTCGAGGTTGAAATGTATAACCTATGTGATTCGACGTTGCAGAGGCTAGGGACACACACATCCGACCTCCGCTTCAACGAATACACATACCTCGATTTACTACTTGGGGTGCGTCTGCCGTTATGCTGGTTCCTGATGGTGACGACTCAAACAGGAGCTGGGACAGGACTCTTGGAAGAAATCACTAGCGGTCTTTGACATCCGCATATCAAGCCTCCCGCTAGAAGAGAGCGGGTCGTTGCGGCACCTCCGGAAGGCTGTCGGTGAAATCTATTCCGATTTTCAGGTCAGGCTCCCTGATTGCGAACCACCGATGATCTATTCTTTGGCTCTGTCGGAGGACGGTATCACGGAGGAATCGAAGTACCCAAGCTTGATGTCGGCCGAGGTGAGAACGTTGTATGGGATATGAATGGGACTTAGGGTCGTGGCCTGTTCACTACTCCTTGACATTTCCGGGGGACCATCAGGCCATGTTGACTTGCGCTTTTCAATTCCACCCTGTTTGTCATATACCATGCGTTCATTCCTGTGTCTGTTTTCTGGGGTGATTGCCATTATTTCTCTGCATCGTAGTGGGGGTTAGGTATTAAACTCGTTGGCAATCCGAGTCGGGTTCAGGGATCATGCGCACGTCCGACATCAGAAAAACCGCGAGTCGTTGGCTTCAATTCACGTTCAACTGGTGCATAAGAAGGTAGGACATGCAACACAACGAAAAGCTGCCATCGTGATTGCCAGGTAAATTACAAACTGGGAGCAAAACCAAAGGCACACAAAAGCACCAATAATCAAAGGGTAAACTGCGGTGAGCCGCTGTCAGTATATCTCCAGGCTTCTCGTGAAATTACTCACATTCAGATGCTCCGGGTCGTACATACAACTCTCAGCGTTTACTGTCAGGGTACAGCACTGGAGGCGCCTCAACTTGAAGCCCTATCGTTCGCCCGACTGCCCAGGCTAGTTTGTCCATGTCTAAAACATGTTCGCTGACGAGTTCTGGCACCGAGTTCCAAGACACCTACCACCTGATTTGCACACGTGGTGTAGTTGAGGGAGATTGTGAAACCAGGAGTCGTAACCACGGACCCAGTTCATCTAGCCAATTGGCAGAGTTTATTGCAGTTTTCACGAGAGAGTTGGCGTGGCGGGTTTGTCTGTCCTTTCCCAGGAGGGGTCAAGTTTCGCTGATGGTGTGAATCAAGAATTGGAATTAGAGCAGAGCAAGATACGACGCACTCTGTTTCAACAGCGCGAGGCATGGTTCTGTCACTCCCCAAGATATAGGTAGACGGGACGGTGGGCACAGATTTATACTGCGTAAGTGGACGAAAATGGATGGATCGACTAAAACCTCAACTCACTTATTCTGAATCACTTCATTTGCAGCAGGGAGCGGCGTTAAAATCTGGACATTGGAAGTGGATGACTCTGCTTGATCTTGCCTGGCGATCAACGCCCTCAGTACCGGAGTACAGGGATGGCGTAGTAACGTACTCGGAGGGCTCTTCTGTGGGATATGGGAGGTATGGGATCGGCTAAGCACCAGGAGGTGGGTCAACGAAAGGATCGTCTGCGGTGAACCTAGTGACAAGTGTGAGGGCAGAGTTATTTAAATAAAATAGGTGGTGCACGAGTCGTACCGTGCGCTTGAGATGGTCCTAGCGTCGCCGTTGGTTCCTTGATCGACAGCTTGTGGAGTGAGTTTTGGCTGAAGGTCAACCCTCGCGCTCCAGGTATAGGAGGGAGCTAGCGACATCTTGCTTGGTCTGTTGGAGGTCTGGCGGGGGATGGAATGTTGAGATCCATTCGCTAATTCAAACACAGTCCCGGCGAAGCTTCCGCAAGATTGTTTCGGAGAGAGCGCTCGAGGGGGATTTGGTGGTGTGCGAGGTTGAGAGGACAGGTTGTCTTTCCTGGTGATTACACTAGCCCAGGGGGAGTGATCCTCCGAAGGAGGGGGTGTAAACAGAGTGGGACCCATAAGGGGGAGCTCTCTAACGTCGGGGGCGACCCGCGTCGGAGGAGGGACCTGCTGTTCAGAAACCTGGATAACCGCCAGACCAGGTTCTGGGTGGGAATTGAAACCAGGGCAGGTTCTGGGATTGGCACGTTTATTCCGAAACCATCATCTATTGGCTCGAAACCAAATTCCAATTGTGGTTTGGTTGAGTCGGGTTCAACCCGCGAATTTCTCATGAAGGAATATCCGGAGTCTTCGTGACGGTGGGTTGTGGTTCGACGATGTAATCAGAAAACTCTCCAAATGACTGTTCGACAACAGGAAGTGTGGATGCGTGGGCTTGAGGGGAGTCGGAGAGGTTGGGCGGGGATTCTACGACCTGCGACTCGGGCTCTGGAATACGGGGCGCAGCAGGATCGGAGGAGACGAGGGGTGTTGGAGCAGGCCTCTTGCGGACGAGAACCTGAGTGGGGAAGGGGTGACGATCGGAGATGGCCGCGAGGCGGAAGCCTCGCGAGCAGGAGACTCAGCTACCGGCACTGACGACTGAGTATGTGGCGTGATTTGTGGTTCGAGCGTCGTACCAACTGTGAGGTTACTTCCTTTCGTACTAGAGTCGGAGAGCGAAGTCTTGGATTCTGATTTGTGGTGAGTCCCAAAGGAAGATCTCCGCATGAACGTTCCAACACGGGAACGGAAGGATGGTTTTGGGGACGGAGACGGAGAAGGACCAGACATTGTTTCGCCAGCGATACTCGAGGGAGGGAGAGGATAAGGAACGGTTAAGCGTATCGGGGTTGACTGGAACCCTTTATTAATGGTGGACCAGGCGACTTCAACAAGGCAATAATGGCAGATATTGCGTGCGGATGCCGGTGGAGTTTTGGAGGGAATGCGAGGCGGGGGTGGGATGGGCTTGAGAGAAAATCGATGGCCTGACATCGAAGGTCACGTGTATTCCCGGGACTGAAAGTCCTGGGTCTTGATTTGCCCTTGGATGGTTTATTTCCAGTGTTGCTGACGCCTCCAGGCCTACCGCGCTTTACCTCTAGCGTCGAGAGAATGTTTCTCCAACTGAGGCTGGGCTGGTCATAACCAGAGCGATAACAGATGTCCGACTTGTAAGAGTCTGGGTAGGTGGCGTCCGCGCGTTGGTGCGTCCTTTTGAAAGTGCTCCACTTGACCAAAACTATATCCGGCTTGAAAGAGCCTTGGAGGTAGGACTCAGACTTGATGCACTTCGTGGCGCTGCATGCGAAGACGATCTGGCTTGGCTCGTGGAATTTGGGCAAACCGGGAATGTCGAGCTCGGACAACCGGTGCAAGGCATAATTGAAGACCTTGACCAACGGCGAGTACATGTCAGCCTCGTTTTTGGAGGAAATCCTGTGTCCATATCAGCTCACGCAAGAACGGATGGTAGCGGACATCACCCACGCGAAATCGAGAGAGCCCCTCAGGGGAGTGTCTGATTCATTGGCCAACTCCCGGGTCATCTCAAAGACCGCCCCCCCCTCGACTTTGTCCTCGGCGTTCGGGCCCGCCGTGGTCACTGGGCACTTTCTCACGATCGCTACCATCCCGCCCCGCACTTGCCCGTCTCACCCTCCACAGAACGCAACGAACCCAAGAAAAGATGATTGACCTGCCGGATGATCCCCACGCAAATATAACATACAGATATGAGTGTTTCTCTTGTTTCTCTTGTATCCCTCTAGTACACGGAAGCCACTGACGATCATGGTGGCCTGAACCATTCCCAGCACACGGAGGCCACTAGCAATTATGGTTACCCCGAGTGACACCGTGGGGGCCGTGGATTGACAGGAAAAAACACTCTGTCAACAGCGAGGTTTAGGTATTGTTATCCACTTGGATAAATAAACCGCGCTGATGCGCGATGCATTTCCCCCCTGCCCCGCGATGTTCATATACCCACCACAAGCAGGACAAGTTACCGCTTGCCAGGGTGGGGAGCCTCACGTTATTCCTCTTGACAAGTGTCCGAAGTGCAACAAGCCCATTGGGTACCTGAGCGTCAACAATGGATTCACCACACTGGCGGACAAGGGGAAGCTCCAGCAATCGGTATGTAACGACTTTCTACAGACTACCAGGCTCAGGGTCCTTACCTATCACCTATCAGTGTACCCCATGTCGTGTTTTTATTTTCTACACTGACGCTTACACCATCGCTGATGCTGAGAAGTTACTGCACTGAATTGAGGAACGGAACAGGGCGATAAAGTACAAGCTCTCGCCTCCACAACAGGACAAGTTCCTACCGGAACCAGCAGTGGCCCTGGCGTCCCAGACCTCAACGGGATACACCAGCAAACATTGTTCCAAATCACGGAACAAGCACTGCACGTTTTTCCTATGCAAACAGTGCTGCAATGCGCGCCCTACTCTTGACAAACTGTGTGTTACGCGCCGTGATACAGGCAGTCTTCAACCACAGACTGCACCACCACCAGTACACCCCGCCCCTCAGAACGTTCCACTCTTACCAACATCTCCACCAGTGCCACCGCCAATACAACCCGCCCCCCAGAGCCACGTTGCTCCACTCCAACCGGTGCCTGAAACTCGCGTCTTGGAGACGCCCCCCCCCCTTGAACGCCCCGAACCATGTACCAGAGCCGCCAAAGAGAACTCAGCAAACTCGTCGCCAACCCGCTTACAACGGTCTGCTGGTCCGCTATTAGAAGAACGTGTTGCAGCCCCCCGGAGCGATTTTGCTTCGAGCGGGGCAGATATCAGTCGCAAACGGGCTGAGGGGTTACAGATGTCAAGGAATCAGTGTTCGATCTATATCTGGCTTGCGGTTCGTCTTCCTGCTTACCCCATCCGGCGAGTGTACTCATCGTAAATTAGGAGGGGTCTCCTCCAGTTGCATTCCAAGCCGTCCTCCCATTGTTCCCACAGTTCACATTAGGCGAACTTGGGGACATACTCTCCCAGTTCAACCCAAAGGGACTTCCGATTGAAGTATACATGCCAACAACTTGCGAATGGGAGCTCATTGTCAAACCTGAGTGGCCGATCACCATGATCACTGGCATGAAGCAGATACTGTTATCGCTGCGGCCAGATTTTGCACGGCAGTTCCAAGACAAGCCGAGGCTTGATGAACTCCTTGGCCACCAACCGCGCAAAGGACCCTTGTCAAAACGAGCTGCCGCAGGCGATCTCGTTTCCCCCCGGAAACCTAAGATGCTTCGAACTACTCCAAAGGTTACCCCGATGGCTGTGCTGTCTGTCTTACATGAGGACGACGAAACCTCCGATCCTGTACTTCCACAAAGCCCACCCCCAAGTTCACCATCCAACCGACATCTGTTTCCTGCTCCTGTCCAGAGGTCCCAAATCCATCCGTCATTCAGGCACTCTGTTGGTACCTTCAGGGGTTCATACTGAGGGATAGTTTCAAGTAGACACCGGACCCATGGGGAATGCAGAGTGACATGACCGTTCCTGTTCTGTGCCCGAGTTCGCGTTATCCGGCATCCTGTAGAATTACGGCGCTTTGTTATGTTGTATTCACACCATAGAGATTATCTTTTGAAATCCAAGCACTAGTACCCACTACAACTTGGAATTCGTGTGCGAAAAAATGACAGGTCGCGTGGAACAGATAGCTGAACACAGTGATTGGAGATCACGGGGTTTGGAGCAAACCATCTCCGTTCCTCCTTGCACCGTGCCCCCGCAAAACAGCATATAGTCCCTAACCACTCGCGTCCTCTGCTCCTCGTCCTCCCAAGACTCTAAATCAAACATGGTATGCTTCCTCATTCTGTCCGCAAGGTGCTCGGTGAACTCAATACCCTTCTGCCAACAGTCGCCTGACTTGACGAAGCGGAATGAGTACTGGTGGCGCGTGATTGGCCGCGTCGTGTCCACCCTACTCGCCTATTCATCCTACCCAGAAGGGACAAGGGCTGGCTACAATGAATTCTTCAAGTCTACCGTCGCACCCCTGCTCGGCCCAGCCCCCGGCGAGTTCACCACTTCATCGCCCATCTCCTCCATGTGTGACGACCACACTCCTGTCGAGATTGCTTGGGTGTTCAAGCCCACAGGCGAAACATCCGTGCGATATGCCATTGAGACCCTCTCCGCTTCCGACGGCTCCCCGATTTCCACACCCCAAAGCCTTACCCTCCTCCAATCCCTTGCTATCGCCGGTCAATGTCAAGGGTTCGACATTTCCTGGTCCCGAAAATGCACCCAATCGCTACTTTACCCATCTCGGTTATTACAGCAAGAAGATCTTCAGCAAGTGTCTCAGTTCTTCATTGGTACGTGTATTCGCAGATTGCAATCAGACTTTACGCTAACGTCGAACCTTACAAATAACAGGTATCAACCTCGGCCAAGATGGCATGGGATTGAAGTCCTACTTCCTCCCCCAGGTCCGGTCTCAGGTAACCGGTGTCCCTGTCATGGACATCGTCACCTCGGCAATCAACGATCTTGGGATGGGGTTCGCCTGGTCAAAAGCCGCATCGTACTTCTCCACTCTCCCAGCTGAGCTCAATGTACAGCCCACGATCGTGGCTGTCAACTGTGTACCCAACCCCAACAACCGGTTCAAGGTCTACGTCCGGACTCAGGCCACCCATTTTTCTGCCCTCTGCGACATGCTCACTCTCGGGGGTCAGCTCGAGGGTCCTGCCATCGACACCACCCTCCCCATGCTCCGAACCATGTGGCACGCCCTCTTCGGCCCCATCTCAGACGAGACTCCGGTCAAGCACAAGCAATCAAATACTGGTCCAACAGGTTTCCTGTTCTGCTACGAGATGGCCATCGGCAGCTCCTACCCGATCCCGAAGATCTACATCCCTGCTGCCCGCTTGTTGGAGAGCGACGCTCATGTGGCCCGGGTGATCTCACAGTTCATTGGAAGCAGCTACAGTGAAGATGTTCGGTCATTATTGTGAGTGTTCCCTTCTGCACAGAATTCGCCTCATATCAGACACAATCTCTGATTTCATTTCCCCCCCATCTCACAGCCCTCATCGAGACCTTGATTCACGGTCGGGAATCCACAGTCATATTACCCTTGCAGCGAAAAACCATGCATGCCAAATCTCGTCGTGTCTCAACCCTGAGGCGTTCTCACAGCACTTCTGAATCCGCCCTGCCAAAATTATCGCATCATTTCTCTCCCTCCCTCGGCCCGCAACCCATTCCCATAACCCTCCCGGTGGATTACAATGCGCACGCGCACCACACACTCTTGGCCGTTTTCCGTGCATTCCACCTTGACGCATCTGCTTTCCGTATCTCATTAACATACACTCTTGTGGCTATTGGGTATCTTTCGACTACAGTTGTGTCTAGCACCCCTTTCTGTGTCTGCTCTCCAACCCTAGATTTCGTTTTTCGCTATTTCTTCATTACATACCTTATCCTTATTATTCCCGGTTGTAGCTACCCTCCGCCTCACCCACTACCACCCCATAATTGTAGTTCCCTGTATATACCACACCGCACCCACTGGATAATAGAAGCTCCCTCCACCCTTGTTTCAACCACAGAATGGTCAAGTCGATTGAGGCAGGTAAAGTTCGCGTTGCCGTCGGTTGGGCTCCACCTTGTTCGAATCTGCTCCTGCGCCGCTGGCAGATTTCCCTTTCTCTCTTCACAACGGGAGACGCCTAAAATGGGAAGAAGCTTTTGGCTGCCAAAGATCTTGTGTGCTTCGCTTCCAGTTCACCGTTTGCTTGTCGCTAAGGTTGGGTTAGGCATCAAGCCCATTGCCGCCCTTTGACAACTTTAGTCGGAAGTAGATCTCCGCCCAATCTCTCCTACCGCACAGACTCCTACCCACTCTCCGCCGTTCAGAGAGTCGGTGGACAGAGCAAGGAAAGGACCCTGGGATTGGGGCCGAGCCGGCGATGGATCTTGTGAAGGGGAGCAGGCTCCTGGGGGTTATCTATTTGGATGTCGACATAAGAATGCTTGAATCGAAGGTGCGGGGGTATATCTCAACTTGAAAGAAGTCGGCACGTTGGAATCAGTGGAGACCGCGGGACCTCCTTCCTTGAGACCCTTGAACTCCTCCCTCAACCTCATCACCGTATTCTGTAACCACTTGACGTCGTCCCACCCTTCTTCCTGCTCATTTACTACAGCACAACGTTTCTTGCACGGTTCGCGTACTTGAGAGTGTTGGCCGTCTCAGCCGCGTTCCACTCAGTTGGGCTAACGCAGGCGATCATGAGCGTATGTGCATTACCACCAAGCGAGTCTTGCGCCAATCGGGTAAGTTTGGAGTCTCGATATGGCACGTATGAAGCGGTGTGTGACTTGACCCTTGAGCTTGAGGGGTCTCTGAGGGGGGAGATGACATTTCCAAGTGAGAACGAGCAGGGGAGACTACGAGAAAGCGGTGC
>Ga0307516_10002094_pt1 | contig 27132 bp, 36 predicted proteins | sample 19_EM_MG_FD_203310 | JGI IMG/M metagenome (GOLD analysis project Ga0307516, IMG submission 203310) | Populus trichocarpa ectomycorrhiza microbial communities from riparian zone in the Pacific Northwest, United States - 19_EM | ecosystem: Host-associated > Plants > Roots > Unclassified | place...
CCATTGAATGAGAGAGGACAGCGAGGCGGCACAAGTATTCACAAGCTTGAGGAGGCTCACCACTTCGAACCAGAATAAAAATATCTCGTTGTTAAACAATGCTCGGACCTCTACTGCCAGACCCGAGCTAAACGGTGCGTGTCGAACGTGTTCCGTCCAGTATCGGCAAGAATATGCTAATTCAGGCGGGATAAATTCTTTGATGCGATTATCCAGATCAAGGACTTCAGAGTTGGGGAGATAGGAACTCGGCAGATCACATATGTTAAACTGCAGTTTCTTCATCATGATGCCGAGTGAAGCAAAGGCTAGGTCGTCATGGATAGGCGGCACATGGATGAAGAACTCGCCACTCCGACCAAAATCTGTCAGAAAATCGGCAAAAGAGGCATGAAGGGGACGGATAGGGACAGACGGATCAGTAGTCCCACTGAGCAAAGCAGCCGTGGGTGCTAAGATCCTAGGAATGTTGATGTTCGCGAGATCCTTGAAATAGCACCTCATGGACGTCAACGAACTTAGAGAAAGTGGCTTCATGGTCGCAAGTATCTGTGCCATCACAGACTTGAATCGTTCGAGACCAAGGTCGCGTTGACTCGACCGTTCCTTGGGAAATATGGCTTCCAATGTAAACTTGTACATTGTATCGAGGAGTGGGACATGATCAGGTTTGCTGTGGTGGATGATGGCGTTAAAACGCTCCTGTGGTTCCAGCACTGTCCCAGTATTATCTCCCCTGATATATGCACAGGCCAATCGTGCCCACTCGAATATTTGACCAGATGAGCCAGTAAGAGAAAGGAAGACTTCCTGACTTGGGATCTCAAAGTCTACCCTGGACAACTGGCCAGATACATAGCGGAAAATGTCGCGTTTAGTCAACTCAGATGGGATGGTATCCATGGACTTCTGCAGTACGTGAGTCCCACCAACGAGTGCTGCGTCGATGTCTGGTAGATGTCGGGACGTGAGAAGAATTCGGAGGTTAGGAGGAAGGTCGGTAATGTGGCTTTCGGCGTTACCCAGGATGTGAAGGAGATCTCGTCGCGAATACGTGTCCCCGCTCTCATCCAATACATCCATGATAATCACAATCAGCCCCGCTATAGCCTCCGAAAGCACCCTCGCTGGCTTCATGATCAGTTCCTCCCACTGCTGCAGAATGTCTGTTGTGTTCTTGAGCGCGTCGTTATCACGGACAATTGCTGTCAACTGTCTACGCAGCGGCCCGTCACGATTGGCGAGATCCTTTGCTATCGTGCTGAAGACCTTCTCGTAGCGTCGTTCAGCCATCCGGCTGCGGTCAAAGCAGAAACAGGAGCCGAGGCGTTCAAGCTCCTGGAACTGATGGGCAATAGTGTGGGCAATGGATGATTTCCCGGTGCCAGCAGGACCATGAAGCCAGAATATGCGAGGAGTGTCTTTCTCGATGTTGTTGATCCAGTCGGAGATCTCCTTGAGGAGTTCTTCCCGGGTACCCTCCAAACAACGCTTTCGCTTGTTGAGGCCGGCACCCCCAGCATAGGGCATGCTGTTCAAGTCTACCGCGTCGCCTGCATTTCAGATGTCAGACAGTGTGACAACGGATATTTCGAACAGGACTCACGGAGATCATCGGACTTCGTGAGATTTTCCCAAATGCGATGCACGACCACCAACGTATCGCCTGCAGCCCTGTCGCGGAATTCCTGCAAAAGCTTGTCGAAGACATCGTTGTAGCCCTGCACAAGCGCGTCGGGTTTGGTTTTGGAGAAGAACAAGTTGTTGAGCAGCCTCGTCCCTGGAAAGAAACGGATACCTTCATCAACATCAGCATCATGGCTCAAGTCAACTTACGGAATTTCTGGTTCCCACAATATGCTTGAATAAAATACGAACACTCCACTGTTTGACGCGTGATGCGCTCGACGATGACCTTCATGGACCGAATGTCCTTCAGTTCTGCAGTTGTAAGAAACATATAGACTTCATCCATCTTCGAAAGGAGTGCGCGAACGGAGTTGTCACGATTTGTCTGGTCAATAATTGTCTGCAACTCATAGATTAGATTGTGTGACCAGCGAGGCGCAACGGCCAGACCTTGGAAACGGAAGAGAGGATAGTCCATGCTGCTTGCACGTAAGGATGAATCTAGACATCGGATGAGCATCGGGGGGCTCGCAGGGCATAGCGAGATACTTACCGTGGCGATCTTGTCCACAACGGCATTGAACTTCTCCAATGTCTTGAGGAAGGAAGAAATCCAATTGACAAGATAGATCGGATTATCGGTGCTGCTGACTGCGGATGCCGTGCTTTGGATGGGCACGGCAACAATGCTCATATCAGAGATGGCCTTCTTTGCAGCTTCTCGGACTGCATCCGAGGTCGTGACGTCTGGGGTATCGAATTGGTCGGATAGGGTTTCCTATTCTCAGGTTAGGAATTGGACGAAAAGCTCAGGACATAACCGAGAGGACCTTGGGCGTGTCAGCTTTAGGTGCGTTGGTTCTGATGTATGACGGCGTTTCATCTGGAGCTTTCACGACGATGGAGGGCAACGAGGTTGGAGGCTTGCTAGTGTTTCCTTCTGGAGTAGCGTGCTGCTGGTGAGGTTAGTTTACTTCGTCCTATCACACAGCAGCCATGTATAGGATAGGATAGGATAGATTGACCCACCTTTTCGGACCGTTTGAACAAGCCAGTTACTTTGTCAAAAAATCCTGGTCGCGATTGAAACGAAGGTGTCTGGGAGAGCTGGGAGACCAGTGTGAGTACGATTCGGAACTTGGAGCTAGACATACTGGACGTTCAACGTGCTCGGATCGTACTAGTTCTGCACCAAGATGGATTCCGAGAGATTCTGCTTCCGTAGTTTCGGGAAGCGGCCTCGATGACTGGTTTCCCTCACCTTGGAATTCTTCATCTTGAGAGACGGGCGCTATCTGTGAGGGGTTTGATGTACATATCATCTCCGCTGTCAATGGATTCGGAATATGCTTGACGTGGTGCAAGGCTAGCCGTCTTGCGTTTTCTACGACGTCTGAACGACTCTTCATCAACAATTCATGAAATCAGCGTGGCGGAGTGTGTCGAGGCGTGTCGAGGCGTGTCGGCGTGCATGGGAGTGTACCAGCCAGGATGTTACTGCTGATATGCTCGAACTAGGAGTCTTTACCCGCTGGTTCCAACACGAACGGCGCAACCCTTTCTTTTCTGGCTGACTTGCAGGCCCGTTCACCACTTCACAACAATTTTGCGTGTTCTTATGCACATCGGAATTCGAAGGCCCACCTTGAAGAAAGATGTCAGTTGCTTAATCAAAAGATTCAGCACTAGCTGAGGACACCAAAAGGATAAAGCCAGAGGTGGAAATTCGAAAGAAACTGTGCGGACACGCCAGGGTTGTTATGTATCCAGGAGGTAGGGCGTGCCAAAAGGACATGATGATTAGGGTATACAAACATCACACCGAAATGCCCTCGAGGACCCTCGCCCATGGTGTACCCGGTATCGGACTAGGAGACGGCGGCTGGTTGTTCCACGCCCCACTAGGGTTCTGCCCTATCCCAATCCCAGTGAGCCCTCCCCGGCCACGTCCTCCCCCAAATATCCCCGTCCGCCGTCCCTGGCCTAGCCTCATCCCCGGCTGCAAATCCATCGCCCGCTGCAACGGCGCTCCTCCTCCTCCTCCACCCGGCTGTGCTGGGCTATCCCAATACGACGACCACGTATCACCACTGCTCGTACCCTTCCTCAAAAACGACGAGTACCGCCCACTCTCCACTCGCTCGACGTCCAATTTTACCCCCGTCGCAGCGAGGTTTTCTTCATCGATCCCCAACAACCTCCGCATCTCTTCGTTTTCCTTGTCCAACCGTGCAATCTCGCTCTCTCGTTCTATTGCCCACTCCGCGCGCCCGTCTGCACCCGGATATCCCCCTCGACTTCGCTCGTCCAGTGTCTCGAGGAGGTTTCCTAGTTCGCCGAGGTCCACCAAGCCCTCTGGTACGTAATCGGGATCGAGGCCGTAATCAAATAAAGGGTCTGACGGGTCAGGATCCTCTCCGGCCAAAGAGCGTAGGAGGCCGCGGAGGTGGTGTGACAGTCGTTGTAGGGATTGAGTCATGTCCGTCGAAGACGCCAAATCTGACGACAGAGTCCGAGTCTCCCGTGCTTGAAGGAGCGTTTCGTAATGTCGTGTCAGCGTCAGTTCGTGTTGTTGCGCTGCTAGCTGGGGGCTTGTCGTCACGCTCGGGAATAGGAAAGTAGCAGAGGTGGACTTGCAGCATGAGTCCGAAATTTCGCCATTATAGTCTCCATCGTCGTTTCGTATTCTTTCAAGAGGTGACTCAGCTGCTTGTTCTCGTACGACAGTGACTGATTCTCGATGATAATCTGAGCATTCGTGCGCTCCAATTCAGAGTCGAATGTTTCTGTACCTCGTTCGTCAGCTGGACAGCGTGTCACGGCAAAAACAAACCTTTTGAAATGTCAGTATTGAACCTCCTCAGTATGAAACCCGTTTCCGATTCTGTTGCTCGAGTCTACAGAATGGCAACCGCTTAGACGAAGCGTCCACATGTAAGGGGTGGAGATACCTTCAAAGAAACGGCTTGGGTTTGAAGAGTCGTTGTAAGTTTCTGGTTCACCGCGAGCTGGTCACCCAAGTCGTGGATCAATTGCCATACTTGAAGGATGTTCGAATCCATGTCGCTCAAGCGCCCGACCTCGCGGCAGTCGTCAGTAAACTTGAAGTCGGAGCTGTTTGTCATGGTTAATAATTCCAAACACAAAAGTACAAAGGTGGTACAATTAGATAGAACAGTGAAAGTGCTACAAGAACTGGTACAATAAATAACCAAATCAGTTTTACAGAACATTGATACAGCTTTTCTCAAACCAAAGTCTCTCCAATGGTGAAATGTACATGATCCCCTTCTCCGAGGGTGAGCCTGACAGGCAGCCGAGGATCGATCCGCACAGGTGCACTGCTTCCCACGAAAAAGTCGCCACGGCTGAAATTGCGGGTGATGGCGGCGGTTTCTTCCTCGGTGAGGTTACGGGGACGCTTGTTGGGTCGGAAAGTCGATGTTGAAGCACCAGTGAAGGCGCCGTTGTAATCGTAAAATTGCTGTTGAGTGAGGGTGGGCGTGCCTTGAAGCGTCGCATACATGGGAGGTGGTGCAAAAGATTGCACGGTTTGGCCTGCACGGGACTTTCAATGCGCGATCGAGGATGAACGATGTACGGTGCATACTAGACATGGTATGCTGGGACGTCGGATGGTCCTGCGCATCCGGGTCTGGATAGGAACATGTCTGCGCTAGACCGCGTTTGATGCAGCTCTGAAAGACAGGGGTTGAAATTTCTTCTGATGCACGAGGTGGTATGGAGTACCTGGCAGGGCAAGACCTCGCTGCATCTTGTTTTGCCGGTGTGACAGGCTACACAGGCTCGACGGACGGACGGTGTCTTGGCTGGACAAAAAGGTGATCAGACAACCGGATGATCGGCTAATAGGAGGAGAACGGACGCTTGCGGGCAGACTCAGCGGGTGGGGACGTCTGCATGAGATCCTGTTGGGCATGTTGCTGCTGTTGGAGTTGCTGTTGGAGCTGTTGAGTGTCGATCGAGGACGGGGTCTCCTGCGCCGGTTCTTCACTCCCAAGGGCCGACATTTCACGGACTAAATCGGAGGCAAGCGCGGGCAAAGGTCCGTCCACGGCGGTCACCATTCATTATGTAATCCCGGCTACCATCCTTCCCGGTACCGGCACCGCTGTCTTACTCCTTCTCCTCCTCACCAGCATGGATAACACACCCCCGGCCCCGTTTCCCGACTTTGATTTCGCCTTTGATCCCTCGTTATCCAACATCTTTCCTAGTCCACCACCCCTGCCCTCGTCCGCCGATCTCTTTTCCCCCGATGAGACCATGAACCTCTTCGGCTTTCTCGATAACTTTGGCGAGCTGGATTGGGAGTTGACCTCAGGACCCGGCGTCTTGTACCCAGATTTCACCCACCCCCCCAATCCCAGTGCCCCATACTCTAACCCACACCTAAACACCTCTCCCGAACCATCCCCCATCAAACGTAACAGATCCACCCGAAGTAAAGTCAAGGCTCCACAAGAACAGCCTGTAAAAAGCCCATTACGAAAGACAGCCGCAAATCCTTCCTCCCCAACCGGAAGCGATCAATCCACCCCCACACCTTCTAAACATAAAGCACGGCCATTGCTTTCGACACCCCAGAAGCGCCTCAATCACATCATGTCAGAGCAAAAGCGGCGCAACGCTATACGCGATGGGTACGCCCAGCTGATCGCCTTGCTCGCCCCGGCAGGATCGGCAAACAGCATAGGAATGCCCACTCGAGGCCGTCCGAGAGGCAGTGGAAGCAGAGGCAACAGCGGCCAGACGAAAGGGAAGAGCGGTGTACTCTTCCGGGCAGTGGAATACTGTCGCTGGTTGGAGGAAGGCACAGATGCTTTGCGCGATGAGGTCTTGCGCCTGGAGGCGGTGGCCGCCATCCGGTGCCAATAAACCCTTGGATCGTGCGTTCAACGAATGCCCTCTCCGTGCTTTGTGTTCACGACGGGTCCAGATGAACTTTTATTACGACCATGGGTTAATATCCTCATGTTATTAGGACTTGTACTTATACCCAATCCAACCCAAAAGAGATCCGTCCGTTGTACTTGACCCTGTCTGATGATCTCGAAGCCTTGTTGATGTCTACATGGGCATACCCACGTGAAGGCATTGCTTCCCAGTCAACCAGAATCAGATCTGTCCAGCATAAAATGCCCGTTGCCGTTTACACATCTCATCCGGCTCGATGCCACCTATCCCAGTCCCTGAACCCTCCTGGCCCATTCCCAAGTTTGCTCTTCGCATCGACGACCTCAATCATCCAGGAGCCTCCATATTTTTCGACGCTGTCAAACCCTTGGCCGCCCTCCGCGATGCGACCATCGCAAGCTTCAAATGGCTCTATACCCCAGAGACAGTCCCCAACCAGTCAGCACCATAACCCGAACCATTCCACAGATGGCCTCCTTTACTAATCAGTCCTCTCAAGCGTACAGTCGGTCCTTCTCGTCTTGCGGTCAATGAACGGGGTCGCGCACACAACCGGAACCAAGACCGACAAAGAAATCCATTTTTCCTTGGAATACATCGAACACTGCGCCAGTCGGGCGCGTGATGAAATCCACGGTGTCCTAACACACGAGGTCGTTCACTGTTTCCAGTACGATGCAGAAGGGACATGTCCCTCAGGTTTGATCGAGGGCATCGCAGGCGAGTTTTCTCTAGCCCAATACTTCTCGTAAACGCATCCCGCCTTACTGGTTGTTCATCCTGCAGATTATGTCCGACTTCGCGCCGGCTTTTCGCCTCCTCATTGGAAACGTCGCGGGGGGGATGATTGGGATGCTGGGTACGAAACAACTGGGTACTTTCTTGCGTGGATTGAAGATCGGTATGGAGATGGGACGGTCCAGGAGCTCAACGGAAGAATGAACGGGGTGCCATATGACGCGGCTATTTTCAAGGAGGCAACTGGCAGGCCAGTGGAGAAGCTTTGGTGTTTTTACTGTGCTTCTTTGGAGAACAAGTAGACTCTTGGAACCGTCCTCTTTCCTGAGTGTTCTGGACTACACAGTATACATTCGAATCGAATAATAGGAATAAGGTGCTAGTCCCTGGACATCAGGATTGAGAAATAGTACACACGTATTAGTCCGTATAAAATACACGATTAGGGTCTGATAACAGCAAGGTTCGAATTAAATACCTCACGACAAGTATCCCCATTGCTAGCCCCACTCTTCCTCCAATTCTCTTGCTAAAAAGTCATCTTCTTCCTCTTCCTCTTCCTCTTCTTCCTCTTCCTCCTGACCTTCCTCCTCCATGCCCTCGCCAGGCTGTGGCCACCCAGAATGGGTCTTTTCACTCGCCAAATCATTTGCGGAAATAGAATCCTTCAACCTGGAGTACCCCGTCCGCTCCGCTGCCAGCTTTTTGCGTTTCGCAAGGGGAGATCCAAGCAGATCATGCGCTCCCCCACCTCCATCAGAAGGTGTGGAGCTGCGTAGTCGTTTCCTACCCAACTTTGGAGAGTTGTTGACGGTGCTGCGACTAAGTTTCTACACCATGAGAAACAGGAGGCGAGGGAGGAAAAAACCGAGTCAACGGACCTCGAAGTGCTGACCGTTTCGTCCCTAGCCTCGTCCTCTGAAACATTTCCGTCCCTCATGACGCTGGCTTCACTCCGAGCATCCTCATCATCGTCAGTCTCGTTCAAAAACTCGTCCACTTCAGCATTGATTTGAGACCAATCCAACGCCCCCAGCTCAAACGAGGACTCCTGCGTTCCAACCGGTTCCCGATCCCAGTCGTCTTCATCCGGTTCAGGATCAGACGAGATCTGATGGGGATCAGAAGTCGGACTAGAACTTGGATTCACGGCGTGAGGGTCATCCAAAAAATAAGGAGTCTCTTCCAGACGACGCCAGAGTGCGACCGAATCGGTGAACCAAGACAGCCAGACGATTTTGATCCCACCTCTCTTACGTGCCGCATCGACTTTAACGGTCCCTCTCTGCCCAAATGTTTCATGAGGAATACCACAATGCAAGAGTGGGCGATCGACGGACCTTGGCTGCTACGACGTGCGTGATGTCAGGCATTAATTCCGTTGAACAACGGGCTCCAAACATATGGGCCATTCTCCATATTTCAGTCGATTCAGGTCTCGTGTCCAGAGGGATGACGCTTGAGAAAAGGATATGGACGCCCTCAAACACTTCGCTTCGTATGCGGGGAATTATTCGCTGATTTCAGAACAAAATCAGTCAATGAGGCGAATGGAGAATGAAGGAAACGCACTGTAACGTCGTACGTTGGTTTATCCACTCTGTTCGCTGGCTTGTGTTTGCCGGTATCGTACGCGCTAAAGAAACGGTCATGCACCTCGTCCAGCAACTTGTGGGAGACATCAGTCATGCTACATTGTATATAAGGTCTCAGTACGAACCTTGGCTACACGCTGCAATTCAAAGTCGTCATTCTTCAGCAAAGCTTTCCGCGGATGCTTCTCAGGTTTTGGTGTCGTTGACCTGTCTTGTGCTTTCACTGAATCATCGTGAACGGGTTCGTCTTTGTTTGTATGATGATCATGGTGGTGGTGACGCTCGCGCGGAGGTTCTCCCTCAGAAAGGGCTTCCTGCTTCTTTGCTAGAGGTCGTTCTTCCAGCTGGGCCTCTAGTGCCAAGCTATTCCGCTGGAGCATATCTTTAGTGGCTAGATCTGCTCCTTCCGATTCATCATCAGGTGGTGGAGATGGCTCAGGTATCGTCAACGACGTATTTGAAGATTCTGTGCCTACTTGGTTCAAGTCGGTCGCAGTTGATGGAATTGGTTCTTTTATTCCAGTGGGGGTGGGGGGAGGTGGAATCGAATGGGTTAGGGGCTCGATCTTGGGTAAAAAGCTGGAATTGATATCTCCGATGCCGACGAAAAAGTCATCTGTGGAGCGAGAGAATTGAATGAAGTGAAAGAGCTAGAATTGCATGAACGAACAAGGTATGACTTTTATAAGATTCGGACTCCATTCCCATACATCAGCACGATCATCGATGATGACCACCATGGACGTATCGCACGGGAACAGTCTTTGCAGGCTTTTCTGAGTGAGACCTTACAAAAGTTGAATAGATGTGGGTGGTAAGATAAAGCATGTACCCACTTCCACTTTCATCTCGACTGAGAATCCGGCCTCCAAAGACTTTGCCATCAGGGTCGATCGCGGCACATACTTGTTCAGCGTAAGCTCGGGTTCCCATGGTGTAAACGTGCATTTCATATTTAGTAGCCATCTGGTCCAGAAAGTCCTTCCAACCCGGCCTGATCCCGGTGTTGAATGAGAAGGGATAGAATCAGGCGTGAAAGTCTCACCTTGGCTTAATGTAGTACATACACCCCTCATTCTCAATTGCCTTGCACTTCCCTTTCCCCTTGGATAGCACTCGTGACGGTGGAACGAATGATTCGGGTCCTAAGCGGAATTTCTTGACGTCTTTGAGGGCCTCCCAATTGGGATTACACTCCTCGTCATCTGATTCTGACGACGTATCATCCGAGTCATCGGAAGGTCTATTCGGAGCGGCCTTGTTAGGTTGTCTCGCCTCCCAACTTTCTCCCTCTGTGATCCATTCGCCAACGGTTGGGTCTACTGTGGCATGCACGATGGTTTGATCCAAATCGACGATGAGGGATAGTTTTCTCGATCCGAGCAGTGTTTCAGCGGTTTCTCTCTCGATTCGTTGGGCTTCTTCGAGGGACACGGTAGGTCCAAAAGCGGAGTGGGTCATTTGAATGGATGCGCGCGACGCATCGGAGAAACCTGTGTAGTCCGTGCTGGGCCAACCAATAGGATGAGACTCGGTCTGAGAATGGGTGAAATGGGGTGTTTACTTGGTCATGTCCTTCCCGCAGAGAACGCACAGTCCGCCGAGCTGCATGCCGTGCTTGCATGGTTCAGTGATGAGAAGAACAGGTCTTTCCCTCGCCTTGCGTTGTGAAATGATATCGCCGTCCTTGACATTCCACTTTTCGAGGGTGCCTTCGATGGCGGCGTCCCAAGTGCCAAATCGGGTTTCGGGCTTTGCTTCAGCCACAGTTCTGGGCAGATGGACGAAAGAATAAGCTAAAAGCCGGGTGCCACGATGGATGGAGGAAGAAGGCTTTGCATCCAGGGATATAATCTTGATGGGATACGGGAGAGTTTGGGGGAGGTGGACCTCGGTCGGGCTGGACGCCATGGCTGATGAGGTCCCTCAGCCAACAAGAAGTTTGGTCGGAATTCGGATGGCCTTTGGAATATTTTTGCACAAATTACGACATTGCACCGACGAGCACGGTGAAATTTGAAGCTTGAGATTCTACACCCACGAAACTGCATCTCCTCAATTTCCCCCAAGTTCTGCGCCAAGGCAACCGCAGCCTCGGCGCCTGTTGTCGCGTCGAGTCACGTGCAAGAACGCGTTCACGTTGCCACGTGGTTTTAACGCCCTTCTCGCACTCCTGGCTCGAATTCCGTTTGTTATCAGGGTCCTGCGATCCCATCGCCATCTCCCATCTCCTGTAGCGACCCCAAGGATGTCTAAACCAACAAAAGGGGGCTTCTATGCCGTCAGAGAGGGACGAACGACAGGTGTTTTCTTGTCATGGTAAGCTCTCAAGTTATAATTATGTTGATGATAATCATCTGTTGTCGAATGCAGGAAAGAATGTGAAGCGCAGATTAAAGGTCACCCCGGAGCAAAGTACAAGAAGTTTCCCAATGCAACAGACGCCGAAGCTTTTGTTTCTGGAGCTTCATCCCCGACCATTTCACCCGTTAAAAGTACTTCACCCGTAGACAAGGGCAAAAAACGTGCAATCCACGAGGACAACGAGGATGAGACCGGATGGGATGTCGTCTATTCTGATGGAGCTTGCAAGGGCAACGGCAAAGCAGGATCTGTCGCTGGCGTTGGAGTGTGGTGGGGAGAGAACGATCCCAGGTGAGTGTATAACCGCATCACATATTCGAGTCTAATCCATGCCTAGAAACATTGCTGAGCGGTGTCCAGGAGATCAAACGAATAACAGAGCGGAACTGATAGTTCGCGATCTTCCCAGTTGAAGTTCTGTTTCTAACCCCCAGCGCAGGCTATAGTCCGGGTAATGGAGACAACTCCAATGACCAAGAAACCCCTGCTGATCAAGACAGATTCTAAATACTCAATAGAGTGTATGTCGGCTCTTCACACCTCTCTGTTGGGAACCCTCCCAATAAACACACAGGCTTTCAAAGCTGGCTTCCGAAATGGAGGCTGAACAACTTCCGAACAGCGTCAGGCGCCCCTGTCAAAAATATGGGCATCATTCAATACCTTTCTGCACATCTCGATGCACGAGCCAAGTCCGGTCAAAAGATCCGCCTGAAATACGTTAAAGGTCACAGCGGAAACACAGGCAATGATGGTGCAGATGCCCAAGCTAATCTCGGGACGCTCGGACCCCCTCTGCCGGACAGAGATTGGGCCCAGCTGCTAGCTGCGTTGAGTGAAGAGGTTGAAATACATCACCAAATCCAGGACAGCGGCGACATGAGTGACGTCCCGCTAGAGGTTGACGATGATGTCTTCTCAGCACCTGCAGGGAGTCCTTCAAAAGTGAGAAAAGTCGTTGGAATGATACCTTTAACGATGCCATCACAAGCAAGGCCTTCAATGACAACCCCTCAAAAAGAATCACATTTCTCCAAGGCATCGTCCTCGCCAATGATTTCGTCTCTGCCAGCTCCGGCTTCACCTACACCTGGAGCGTCTTCTTCCACATCTCCGGCAGACCAAAAATCGTGGTTGGGTAGACAGGAAGGGAGGATCCTGGACTTGAGGAGTCCCGGAAAGAAGCGGTCTGAAAAAGCTACACAGCACGCGTTGACGATATACCCCCTTCTACCAGAAATTTCGGCGAAGTCCCCTGGCAAGATAGCCGGTCAATCGTTTGCCTTTGGGAAGACGGGATCTGGCACTTCAGAAGGCCTTCCCAAGTCAGATAAACAGTCCCGACTCCTCGGCTCAGAAAGGGCCAAGACCAACGCATTGAACCTTTACCCCACGCTTCCGGGCGAAAGAAGCCCTGTCGTCGAACATTCGCCGCACTCACTTCAGACGCAGAAGAAAGTGATGAAGCATATCGATCTGGATTCTGTTATCGAGCCTGCCAGGAGTCCGAGTAAAGCGACGAAAAGCGGAAAACTTGTTCAGTTGCCTTCCGCGTCGAAGAGACATGCTCGATCATTGAGCCCCGCGCCGTGTCATGAATCTCTGGCTCGCACGATGCAGCCCATAGCTATCGTACCAAAACTAACTGCGGCGGATATTAATCCTGAGGTATGTCCTGTTTTTGCGTTGCCCAAGAAATGATTGACTGATTTCTGACAGGACTACGCGGATTGTCTTGCTGATGATGCAGAGCTGTTGGAGGATCTGGACGATTTGTGAACGATTACGACTTTTACTACCCCGTCTTGCATATACCATGTTGTACCTACATACTGATCTGACGTCCCTGAAGTCGAGCACATGGTTGTCCTGATTTGTGTTCCCTTCTTCCAAGAATGGACTTGCTCCAAACGCAGACAAGGCGAGCCCCAAACTGGGACAAGCTTGTATTCTCGAAAGGCGTATAATACACACCAATGCACCTCCACACCGTCCAACGGCAAGCCCCAAGCCATACATTGTCTATATCACTGGGTTAACGACTTCCCTCATATCATAAATCACTGGATTAACGACACCATCTACTTCTCTCCTATCATCGGCACAAACCTCCTTGACATTCAAGTTCGTTCGCATCAGCAACCATGTCTTCCCGATCATACCCCACTCCTTCTTCGCCCACCTTTGGTTTCTTCCCAACGGGCACCACATCGCCCCACGCGTTTTCCCAGTTTGGCTACTCGCCACGAGATTCGCATTCTATGTATGCAGCATTCGCTGGCGCATCCACCAGCAAAGCAACTTTGCCACAACAACGAGCAGCCCAGCAGCCACATAGCCAGGGCTCGCTAAAAAGGCTCCTGTCGCGGAAGTAATGGGGAGAAGAGAGGGAGGTCCGGGCAAACCAGCAGCCACATAGCCATGGTTCACTAGAAAGGCCCGTGTCGCGGAGATGACGAGAAGATTGTATTCATTGACTTACCCTATGATGCTGTACTTAATGACCGTCTGTATCGATACTTGTTTGAGCGTGAGTAAATATTGGATATCCCAATTTGTCTTCCTGTGGTCCCGAATCTTCGAATGAGCCCCTCAAGCGTCCGTCCACGACATTCCTTCCAACGACGAGCGTAGCCATGGCACCTCGGAATCCACCCACCACCGTCGACCCCAACGCCGAACTCAACACTACATACTCCCTCGCCCTACTCGCAGAGTACACCCACACTCTCGACTCACTACCCCTTGACCTCTCCCGCAACTTTGCCGACCTTCGGGAACTCGATGCAGTCCTATCCTCATCCATGAACTCCATTACACACAAAATTCACGACCTCATTCGCATGATCGAGCACGGCCTGTCATCCAAGGAGGAACGACTCCGGCTCCTGGCCGAGATTGCTGAAGAGGCAGGCCGTCTTAAGCTCGGCGGCGAAGACAAAATACGCGTGGCCTCTCAAGCAGCCGACAACCTCAATTACAACGCGGGCCATCTCAGGATGCTGGCAGAAAACCTCCCCGGCTTCGATGCTTCCACTCTCAACAGACGGACAGTATACCCCCACATCGCCGTCAGGTCATACATGCCCGCCATCTCTTTGGAGACCGGGAGGAGACGGAGGGGTGGCTACGGTTCTCTTCTGGTCAGTGCCCCTGACCCCAGCCCTGCAAAGAGGAAGAGGGCCCAGAGAGAGGATGATCTGGACAGTATGAGGTCACCAAGGAAGGACAAAACCCAGGAAACAAACGCTCGTTCTCGTGCGAGACCCAAAAAGTATGCCGTCCTCCCTTTCATCCCTTTCTCCACGTATCCACCTTTCATGTCAGAACCGACCGCGCCGCGTCACCATCCGAATCTGTCCTATCCGTCATATCCCACCATGTTCCTCAACCAGCCCAGGCAAATATACCTCCATCACGACCCACCGCTTCCAATACCAACTCTCGAGTCAATGGATCTACCTCCGGATCCACAACCAGGCGCACGGCGCGGCCTGCCGCACAAACCAATCGTGCCAACACGCCGAACGACCGATTCCATTCCCCACACGAGCAGAATGGCAATGTCTACCCCCACGTCAACGGTCACACCAGCTCAACAACGACCACCTCACGTCGAGAAACATACAACAACGTCCCGCCCTCCTCATTACATCCCTCATTACCACCCCCCTTTGTCAACGGCAATGGCACGCACGTGGGTAATCCTGGGTATCACGCGGGTACATATGATGTGCACATGATGCCCCAAGCCGATTGGAACCCGCCACCGGCACAGCAGCTTGAAGGACCCGGGATGCCCGTTCAACGGGGCCACAGTGCGCACCCCATCATCCCCGTCAATCCCACTGTGTCTACGATGTCGATAGGCACGGATAGGGGGGACGCGGGAGATGGCGACGGCGACGGCGACGATCAAACATATTGCATATGCAACAGCATCAGCTATGGGCAGATGATAGCTTGCGACGACCCGCAGTGCGAAAAAGAATGGGTGTGTTTTCTACAACTCTGTTCGTTTTTCGGATTCATGCTCACCAAGACGTGTCTCGTCAGTTCCATCTTACATGTATGAAACTTGAGGTGCCACCTGAAGGGCGCTGGTTCTGTGATGAGTGCAAGAACAAGCGGAACAAACGCACAAACCGAGGAGGGAAACGGAAGTCGGGTGGTGGTGGTAGATCCAATGCACGAAGCTGACGTGCCTTGTTCGCCTTTTTTTTTCTTGCACCTCTACGATACGACTCATCGTCACTTTTGGGGATATAATATAGCTTGTATTGCATATATGTTATGAACACCACTATACGCAGGCAAAACTCGATGCTTGGCTCTCACATGAGCTTTGTTTTTTGACAAAAAAAAAGAGATGACATTTCCAATACATAACATAAGAGATGTACAGGAAGACGATTGAAGCCAAGAAGCTCGCTGTCAACGTCGTTTTGATCCACGGCTGTCGTCCATCGTCGGCGAGAGCCTTCGTTTCCTGGTGGACACATAAGAGTTTATATAGAATCACTTGAACCTGGGTAAATATTCATACCGGCTGCCCCTATCTTCAGGTTCTCCACTGGGTGTCCTTCCACCAAAGTCCTTCCCATAATCCAGTCCATCCACGGCCGGTGCATTCCCATCGCGGTCCTTGTACTTATTCTGGTTTCGCGGCCCTGTAGGCACCCCTGGAGGTAACGGTGAGGCAGGCCGCAGTGGCACTGGCGGTACTGATGTTCCAATAGAAAAGGGGAGGGGAAAAAAAGAGAAAAGCAGTGAAATACCACCATACGTCACTCAAAATATCACATTCGCAGACAGGTAATTCAACGTACCACCATCGCCCACGTAACCACCTCCCCGTCCGCGACCTCTCGCCGAGAATCCTCGCCCACGAATCATGCCTTGTGCACGCCCCCGATACGCAGGAGGCGCGGAACCTCGTGTGATGCTAACGTTCTGCACTGGAGGAACAGGCGCTGGACCATCCATATTAGGGTACATCTGCTGCCCCATCGGGTTTTGTTCCTGCAAACGAAAAAGGTCGGAAGAAATAAAGGATTGAAGTTTGGCCATCTACCTGCATCCCATACTCGGCCCCGCCCATGCCCAGAGCCATCATGTTCTGGGCTTGACCGCCGTTGAAGCCATCCTGCATCATGGCTACATTGCCCGCGACTTGCTCTGACGCCCCGTTTGTAACTACGCCACCCTGTCCGTCTGGCATCTGCATCATCGCTCCTCCCATGCCCATATCCCCTCCCATTCCCATGCCCATGCCCATACCCATCATGCCTGACATGTCCATCATGACGCCTGGACCCATCATAGCCCCGTTCGCCGTCTGGTTCATCATCGCTGTCGTCCCAGTCATGACCATGGTTCGCACTTCGGGGGGGAGGGCAGTCAATTGATCCTCTGGCATGCCCGAGAAGTTCTGAAAGCACGGAATTTGATTTGAGCGGCGGGATGAAAGCGAGATTTTTTACTTACAAGGACGTTCGTTTTAAGTACGTTGGCCATCTCCCCCAAGTCACGACGACGATAACAATAAGCCTCCCATGAAATCTCGTCAAAACCGTAATTGAACCAGTCACTGATGTCGGACCCTGGCCGTCGCCATGGTTTGTCTCCCATGGCGTTTAGGTCTACGTCGAGGATAGAGCGACCATCGAAAACGCCTGTGACAGTGGGATCGATAGCGGGATGTGAAGGAGGAGCAGTAACGGGTGGAAGAGTTGAGGTATCAATTCCGCTGTCACCCTGTATTGGAGCGTCATTCTCAGACGATTGCTTGTATGATTGTGAAAGGGCCGTCAGCGGAGGTTGCGGTTGCAATAGATGTTCTAACCCTCCTCCTCTTTGTATTGGCGTATATTCGGTGGTCAAAGACGTTTGTGGGGCTGTGTGCAAGATCAGCGTTGGTTTCTGCCTGTATCATAATAAAGAGTACCTTTGGAGGGTGTAAAAGTAGCGCTCGTCGTCCGACCTTGTGCTCGGTTACCACCAGGACCATGTCTGGGCGAAAATAAGGGGTAATTCGGCATGGAAGGTTCAGAACAAACTCACCGAAAGTCGACAGACCGGGCCACGGGTTCCATGATAATTTCGACCTTGAGTACAGGTAAATGAGGAGTTTTTGTGTATTAAAATTGGGGACACTCACATCTTCCTCCTCCTCACTCTCTCCGAGTTCAACCTCGTCTTCCTCGTCCATATCCTGTTCATCTCCGCCCATATCTTCAGAGTGACTTGGTGTCCTCGAGTCATTTGGTACGATAGATTCTAAGTGAGCGACGACGTCGCTCGCTCCCTGGTGTGCTTTCTCGAAAGGTATTCTAAACAATGCGTGCGTTTAACGTCCTCGAAAAATCATAATAATAATAACTCACGGCTGAGGGGCTAAGATATCGCGCAGAAGTAACGAAAGTCGTCAAAACGATGTTATTGAACAGCGAAACAAGTGAACGGTGATAATAGCAACGCGCTCCAGCTCCCCGCCAGAATCGAGAGAATGTCTTCAATGATCCTTACCAGCTTCGGGTTGAGAGGCTCCGTAGAGAAACTCATCATCATCATCCCTGTCGACATACATTGAGTAAATTCCGGCCATTGACTGATCAAACGCGACCGACATCATTTACGGAGAGACCTGGCGTTGTAAGTAGGGGAAAGCGCGGAACAAGCAGTGTGGCTCTCGTGACTTTGTCACACAAATATTGCGATCCGAATTCCGGACAACATCCGTCTTTCTCGCTCATGTTCGCTGTCCGTCATGGCTGCTGCTCATCGTGGTCAACAGTGACCAAATCTACTCCGTCGGCCCCGCGCAATTATGCCATCTCGGTAGCGCCGCCCAAAGTACTCCCAGGAAAACGCCTACCACGTGTGTTCAAGGACAAGAAGGCCTTCCAGTACAACTGGTACATGAAAATTCTCGACGAAAGTCGCAACGCGCCGCTTCTGTTCCTACACCATGACGAGTTCTCCGCCCAACGCCTCGCAAAACTCCGTCGCGACATCTACGCCGCCGCCAGTCGCGCACCACCCTCTCTCTCATCCCCCACCGCCGTTCCTGCGATTCCGCCACCACGACCCACACTTACCATCATCCGTACGAGCATATTTGGCGCCGCCTTGCGTGACTTTCCTGGCGTAAACATCGCGCAGGCTGAACAGATGATTGGCAATACTACAGGAGGATTCGCCGTTCTCTCCTTTGGAACATTCGACCCTCCGCAACTCAGTACTATCCTACGCGCTCTAGATCGCAGCGTCCCCCCTCGAAAACCGAAAACTCCGGAAGAGATCAAAAAAGAGGAGGAGGCGAAGAATGCAGACCCAGCGCAGCCTGGGCGAAGGATGAAGCGTATCAGAAAGGTCCCCAACCCGGAGCTGAAGCTGGTAGGGGCACTAATAGATGGAAGGGTATTTCTACCTGAAGGCGTCAAGGAAGTTTCTACACTTCCTACATTGGACACCTTGCGAGCACAGATTGTGGGTCTGTTAAGTGCACCTGCCAACCAGCTTGCGGGAGTGTTGAGCCAAGCGAGCGGAGGGCAATTGTCGCGGGTTCTGGAAGGTTTGAAGAAGGGATTGGAAGAAGAGGCTTCAGGACCCACTTCGGTCCCACCGCCGACACCTTAGTATCGATATTTATCGTACTGTACTCTCCATCGACAACCTGCTGGTGGTTCCAACAGAGCGATTCGTTTGATTTCAGTCTGTTACCTCGCCAGAGTCTTGCAAGCAGAACTCCCAAGTCCGATCTTCCCCCCCTTCTCCTGTCTTTCCAGTCCCATGAGCTCGTGTTCCCTTGGTCATTCTACGCTCATAATTTGCATATACACTGCGATCGAATGGAAACGAACGCAAGAGAATATAACGCGGATTTTGCGGCGTGCTTCCTGACGTTGGTGCCGGCGGCTTCTTGGCGAGGCGAGGCACATCCCTGGAAATAATTCAACATCCGGAATATCCAAAACAGGGAACTTCGAGCTAACCATAATGTGTAGGGAGAAACATTCCGGAGGGTTATAAAAACGGTTCCTCGGGTTGCGGCCCTATCTTCTGGTACGATGAGCTCGTTTTCTTCTGTGAGGTTGTCCTTAGATGTATTGTGTTCTGTGTCGGCGTCTTCGTCCTCATCGTCGATCTTTTTCCATTTCTTTCTGGAAACAGCAAACGAGGGTATTGCTCCAAGGGAAAGTATTTTGGACACCGAGCGTAGGAAATCCAGGATTAGCATTTGATTAGACAGGATATTCCTGTCCTGATCTGTGATTCCCTTGCCTACAGAATGGTCAACTCGTTCATCAAGCCCAAGAGTGATGTAAACCTGCACCGACCAGCATGCGGGAAATTCCAGACCACCCGATCCCACCTGCGACCTTTGAGCGATGGCGTCTTTTCTAATCGAGTAGCGTCCACCCCGAAGAGGACTTCCACATCTTTCTCTCGAAGTCTCGCAACGATTTCTTGTGCATCTGCATACTTTTCGTAGCACGCCTGTTCAGAATCATAGGCCGTCGCAGTCAAGTTGCTTGGGGGAAACGATCGGAGCTCTACAGGTGGGTTGCAGACCAGAGCCTGCGCAAACGAAAAGTTGCCTTCGCCAACGAGTAGAATTTTATCTGTAGGCCGGAACGGAATGGTTCTCCGTCGCGGGGCTGCTTTGTCCTTGCCCTTTAATGTTCGTGTGTTCTTGGATGCCTTGCGGTCGTCAATCTGTGCTGCATGCGAGAGCTTCTCTTTTGTTTTGAGGCGGGACTGCTGGGACTGTAGTGCAGCCTTGAGATTTCTGGCTTTACCCATGATGAGATGACTTTCCCCAATAGGAAAGAACTCGTCCAACTATTTCTGCCACGTCCACGATAACTTATATTGAAAATGGTGCTCCCATCCATGTTCCGCGATGACAATTCAAACTCATCTTTATACCCCAACAGCCTACCGCATTTGAAATGCGCCAGCGAAATGCAAAATTTGCAAAGGATGCTCGGTCTGGCAAGAACCCCACTAACCCCTCCCGGCAAGACCAGCTTGCAAAACGCAGCCCAGTCAACATCTGGATACTAGGACTCGTTCTGTTTATCATCATGGGTGGAGGTGTGTGTCTTCCAGTTTTTCATAGTTTCCGTCAACTCACCCATTTCCCCCAGTCATGTTTGAGCTCGCACGAATAATATTCCTCTGAAAACTTGGACCATTACACTCTCATATACATCTCTCACCTATCCCATATACTCTCTATACCAATGACTTCTCTGAGCTTCTCAGTCGTCTGCAATAGCTCCACTCTCCTTTGTCTTATACGATGCGCCACTTGATCCGGTGACTTCAATGCCCTCCATGGCCTCTGCTTCAAGTTCCTTCTCGTCAATTTTTACCTCATCGCCAGCCCACACCCGCATCGTCGGTTGCCAGACCATGACAACATTATCTTCTGAAGCGCTAGCAACCGTCCAGTTCTCGGCTTCTCCTGGAGCCCATGAGAAATCTGTCGGACGGGAGGTATGACCTGCAGAAGCGAGTAAGCGCATGAACACAGGCCCGATGTTCCACCACACCTCCATGAATAAACAGCAACTCGGGTGGTCCATCTTCTTGGTCATCCGGTGTCTGCTCCTGTCCGATCATTGATAAATCCCATATGTTTATCCGGCGATCACTGGAAGCGGAGGCGAATATGCTAGGATTGTGTGGCGACCAGGCCACATGGAGGACCTCGTCAGTGTGAGACTCAAATACATGCAACTTTTTGCCCGGGGTCCGCATGTCATGGAGTACTGATGACTGTTCCAAGGCACATGAGAGAATAACTGGCTTGTGAAAGGCAAAACCCCACCTTATCTGCGCTACCGGTCACTATGAGATGCTCTGCAGCCGGGCTGAACGCAACTGCTAGGATCTCCCTGTCATGTGCCTGAATTTGTGTTTTGGCTTGCGTAGGCGTCCTTGTATCCCAACTGTGCACCCTGTTGCTTAACTGGCTAATATTGGGACGCAGAACGAAACTTACATGATGAGCATTTTATCATCGCCGACACTGGCAAAGATATTTTCGTTGGTTGCATGCCAATCCACATCCTGAGAAGGCATGTTATCGCCAATAGGTAGAACAGTTGGCAACACGTACACCGACGACCGAGGTATGCCCTCTGAAGACATTGGTAGGTTCAATAGAGGTATTCGCTTTGGAATAAGAAGAGCTGATATCCCTGTATGAAAAATTGGATGAGCTTACTCTGTATGCGACCCAAAGATACACGAACCAGTGGCACACAGTCATGTCCTCCGACGCGCCTAAAATATGTCCAGATTTGTTAGGGTTCCATGCGAGCCCAAATCCCTCCCTTGTCTGTCCCACCAGCCTTATATCAGGTTTACAAACACCCCCTCTCTCGGGCTCACTGGAATGTTTCGTGCGATCGAAGATGAGAACCTCCCCCGTCACAGATTTGGTGGCGATTAAATCCGGGTTTTGCGGCATATACCTCGCCCTGTTGACTTCTCCTGCATGGTTGATTTTCTGGATGATCTGGATGCGGGGTGCCGGAGGGATGGTGTGACCACCCAACTCGCCGCGCTCGTCATCGTAGTCCCCGGAATCGAGTTTATCTGCACCAGAGGAGGGACTGTCGCGCTTTGGAATCTGGACCGTTCCAATTTGAAGATAATCTTGGGCTTGGCCGGATGTGTGTGTGCCCAAGAGAAGACGGTGTGTGGAGTATGGTTTGGAGGAAGATCTGAGATTATTGGTGATGTTCTTCCTTGATTTTCTAGAGTAGACGGCTATCATACGCACGATTCTTTGTCGGGGAACCATTGACATGTCAGACTGGGCCAGTCAAGCGCGTGAGTGATCACAACATCGTAGAGGTAGGGTGCATTTTTCTTCCTAGTGCCATCGTCAGATTTCCCGAGGTCAAAGGGCGTTTCCGAGAGTCACCAAGTTTTGTATTCCTGTTAGGTATGGTTGAGATATTGAGAGATTCCATCTGAACATCATTAACGATGAACGTACCTCGTTAATCAACTTGTTCTCCTCCTCTGCCGCTAGATCATCCTCCACTTCGTCTATCTGCGGTTTCATAAAGTTGGAGATATCTCGACGGGTATGTTTTTACTGGGAAGGCGAAAAGTAGAGCAAGCAGTTGGTGGACCGAGATCGACGCGACGCGCCGTTTCCCACAGTGCTTCAGGAATTCGGACGAGTTCAATAAAATCACAATACATCTACCAAGACACGTCCAAATGGCCGAGAATAATCTATAAGTATTCGGTACGGAACAACTATCATGTGGCCGCGTCTAACGCTAGCAGCATTTTCTCCAAGTCAAATCGAGGGTCTTCGGGATCCGTTATGACTATGGAACAAGGTGTTAGTGACGACCAGAAAACCATCCGACGTCGACAGTCAGGGGGAGGGTCACGCCGACGTACCAGTTGAGCTCTTCTCCGCTGTTTTCCTCTTCCATGCCTCCTTGGCTTCAGCTATCAGACGCTCTCTGCTATGGATCGTGTGTTCCACTCTTTGCTGGTCATGCTTTGCTTGCAACGTGCGACGGCGGTAGATACCGTACAGGATGCCGGAGAAAAGGGCTGTATAGCGCACAACCTGGAGAGCACATGTTGCATTATAGATTCGGAGCGAGCATTGGGTGAACGTACGTTGACGGTTTGTGAGACCATGATGACTGTCCACGGAAATCTTGGGTTGTAGGAGAGCCCGTTTAAGAACGCTTTAGAAAAAATGGTTATTCTGAATCTGTGGAAGAAAAACCATTTGGACGGACAATTTGCAAGGACTGAGGTCTGTAAATTATTGGAAACGGAGAATCACGGTAGCTGTTTATGTAAGCCGATCTTCAATTCACTTGAAAATCCAGGCAAAGTCCAAATGCAAAAAGTCTGGCGATCTGTCCGGCGGCGAATGCCGCCAGGATGCCACGTGACTTTCTTCCACGCATGTTTGTTGAGGATGTCAAGTGAAAGCCTGACTTGCACTAGTCCACACAACACAGTCATTCACCCAAGGACTGGTAGCTCTAGTGCTGTGCCCAGCCCTGCCTCAGGCTAGGAGCCAAGTCAAGCTGGGCCCAAATAGGCTGAGCCAGGCCAAGCCAAACATCAGCAAATCTTGTGTGAGTCTGAAGACACTATATACTAGCTCTGCAGACCTTCACAGACCTTCACAGACCTCTATTCTTTGGTCTTCAGAATGGAGGTCTGTGGAGGTCTGCAGAGCTAGTATATAGTGTCTTCAGACTCACATAGGATTTGGTGATGAAGACAATGGCTTTTTGTTGGCTTTGGCCTGGCCTGTGGTCCTGACAAGCCAAAGCCAAGCTGTCAGGCCACGGCTTTTCAGAGAGCCCATGGCAACTGCCGAGAGCCCCACCAACAACATTCCAAGCATTCTTTTTCCATCATTTTTCCTTCCTCCATCAAGCTCTCCACTTCTGCTCTCTTCCACCACCTGCCATACCTCAATGATGTCCAAAAGGAGGTGCCATCAGTAAGTATCCCACTCTCTTCTTAGTCTTTCACACCCTCTAACCCTACCTGCAGTGACTGGCTACCATCCTCACTGTCCCACCAAGTGCACCATGTCAATGTGCAACTAGCTTACCTACTCCCACCATGTGTTCAGTAAACCTCCTGACCTGCAGCTTTCCCTGGTTGACATTTGCAATGTACATCATGGCCCACACGTCAACATCCTCTTTCCCCAGCAATGACTCTCCTCCTGCCATGTACCTGGTGACTTCCTCTCTACCACCACACCTCAACAACTCGCCATGGCCATCTCTCTTGTTTGCCCTGTCACAGCAACTGCAGGGCATCTACACAGCTCCTCTGTTGCTTTTTGTAGCCCATCTGACCATCCAATCTTGTCTGTTACTCTGGGATGGGAGGGGGGGAAATGTCCTACCCTATGTTCTTCTTCTCCAGTCTCTGTGTACTGGATGCCTGTCACATGTACCACTGACAATAGTGAGAAGGACACTTCTCCATATGAGTATATATTGGTCTGGATGATTTGTGCTCATTTCCATTCCCTGCCAGCACATTGTACATTTCCTTAATTATTACTATTGCTCTGTTGTTGACTTACTTGACTTTTACACAAAATGAATGAAATTGATCACACACATCAGCAAATCTTGTGTACTTCAGGCAACTTCAGTAGCTGCACAGGTCTACACAGGCATGGACTTGTTCTTCAGTCAACTTCAGTTAGCTTCACAGACCTGCACAGCATCTGAAGTTGCTGAAGACAAAAAAACAAAGTTTGCTGATGCAGGTCAACCAATACATAGAGGGGGTGAAGAAGGTTTTTTTTTTTTTTCCTCACCAATTTATATCCTGGTGTACTTAAAACAGTCTGGCGTACTACAAGAATGCAGTAACTGAGAAGTAGTTTAACGTGACAGATTGTACACAGAATAGTAGCAGGAAAAATTGAAACCACTGAACAGGATAGGTGCAAATAAGAAATTGAATATATATAAGCACACACCAAGCTTGATAATGTTGCATCTCTGTGGAACTTTAAGGATACAAATTTCAGCATAGTGGTTTCCTACATTAAATATCAAGTAATTTAGCCACCAAATAATGAATAATTAGCCAATTCACTCATTTATTAAAGGGCTGAAAATTAATAGTTTCGTGAGATAAAAAGAACTTAAAAATTCATCAGTTAGTTGGACAAAACTTGTATAGTTTTTAAAGCATTTATTACTTTAACATATAATTAAATTTCACATGTTTTTTGTGTCTTAATTAAAATTAGACCATTATCTTGCACGATTTAACATCTTGGTCGCCTCAAATTCCAATTGAGACTCAGTCCGAATACCACATGTTTTTCCAATAAATAGAATATATTAAAAATGCCCCACTAGTTGCATATAATTGGACATATAACGTGAATTTACTATATTCAATATGGCAAGAATGAAGTACAAAAGAGAAATAAAAAACAGACAATTTCAACAGGAGCTATGCGATATAATTTGGATGTGCGTGACATAAATTTACTATTGAAGGTGACAAAGATGAACCATTGTGTAGCATGATGGAGAAACCAAAAACATACCTTTACTTGACATCAGCATCATGCCCCGATCCCCAGCTGCCCTCATCAATGGTGTTCTTGATTTTTTTCCTACTGATATCATCACTGTCAGAGCCAGCCTTGGCACGAATTGTGCAGATGATGGCGACAGCCTTCATCCCTTCTCCGTCCTCATCCTCTTCCCAATTCTCATCCACGGTCTTGTCCTTATACTTGTCCTCGCCCTCATACTTGCCCCCATGCTCAAGCTCAAGCTCATACCCATCCCCATGCCCACCCTCATCCTCACTCCCATCCCCAACCCCATCCCCGGTCTCATGCACACCCTCATCCTTGCCCTTGTCACCGTCCTCTTTCTCTTCCTTGTCACCATCCTCTTTCTCTTTCTCTTCCTTGTCACCATCCTCTTTGTCTTCATCTTCCTCCCCATTCTCCTTTCTCCCACCATTTCCTTGGTTGGACGTGCCATTCTTGCAGGCTAGAGATGCCAAGTAGTTGCGCCGGTTTTTGAGGAGGATTTTGATGAATTCTTCAGTTGCCCAACTGTGAGCAAACTGCGCAAGATATGGCTCTTCCACTCTTGCCTGAGTGGATTTCAGTAAAGTATGTAGGGTAAAAAGAGTCGAAAGCTCACCAGGTTGCAAATTGTGACAATGTCTTTCTTTGGCTGTTGGTGCCATATAAAGAATGGTCGAGTCCAGCCCTGTCAATGTGGCATCTCACGGTATGCTAGCCAGCAATTAGAACAATGGCACTAATGGAGAAAAAGCACTCACCTGAATTGCTTTGAATAGGCTTGCATTACTTCTGAGATTCATCTTCTCCTGAAGATTGAATTTATAGACAGTCGAAGGGTGGGGTATCTTGGTTTCTGCAGCATTGTTCATTGTAGCAGTTGTTTGGTAGCCCTGTATTTCCTTCTCGTAGAGCTCAATTTGGGCTGCATTTGTATAATATGTGAATTATAGAAAATGGGAGGTGCATGGTACGTACCACGAAGCTGGGCCAATTCTTCATCTTTGTCTGTTGGATTGGAGGTTTTCTTTCTGGGGTTCTTACCAGTTGTCTTACTGGTCTTGCTTGCACAGGGACCAGCTCCTGATAGAGAAAGTAATCAAATGGAAATTATAGACAAATTTTAGACAAACCTTTGTTTGGAACTTTGGGATTGATCATGGTCTTTACCTTCTTGAGGGTCTCTGCAAAAAGATCAGACTTTGCCAATGAGGAAGCAGGGCGACAACCTTTCAAGGCAGTTCGAGCCTTCTCAGGGGCTTTCACACTCTTGCCTGCCTTGAATAGTGCAAGGTTTTCTTTCGCAGCCTGAGACTTCTTCGGCTTTTTGTTCGACATGGTTGTGAGGGGTGGGGCAGCGGAAAGAAGACTTGTGTAGGAGGAGGCAAATGGGGGACATATCTTGAGAACAAGCTATTATATGTGTTGGGTGCGGGAATTATGAAGGTGGACTTAGCAGTGTAGACGTTCAGGAGCTTTACAATTCCGTCCACCAGGCTCATATTCAATGATTTTTCCGAGATAGATTGTTGTTTTTCTGCACAAGAAGTTTCAGTTCCTGCAGAACGGATCTTGAGCTGATGTTTCCACCAATGAACAGAGCATACCTGTTATGGAATGGCACTAGCTTCTTATGTAATCAGAATCTAAAGAGGGAGTAGCACAAATCTGAAGAGAGGATAACATCTATCTAAAGAGGGAGTGGTATTAAAACCCCTTTCCAATATTCTCATCTTTTCATTGTTTGGCCTTGTGGACATTATTATAAGGTTT
>Ga0307516_10002095_pt1 | contig 27123 bp, 41 predicted proteins | sample 19_EM_MG_FD_203310 | JGI IMG/M metagenome (GOLD analysis project Ga0307516, IMG submission 203310) | Populus trichocarpa ectomycorrhiza microbial communities from riparian zone in the Pacific Northwest, United States - 19_EM | ecosystem: Host-associated > Plants > Roots > Unclassified | place...
GGAGGTTGAACGTTGAATGTTTGAACGCCAGTGCTGGCTGCGATGTACAAAGGCTTTGACAGATACACGATGGTTTGAACACGGAAGAATGCAGGGTCCGGTCGCTGAGAAATCCTTTCTCCCACTGTTTTCTCACTTCGTTTGGATTTGTAAGTACCCGGTCCATCGTTCACCTGGCGGTGAAATGTCTGACCTCCTACCCGGCGCCACCCGACCGTTTGTGGAAAACACTATTTAGGATCTTGCTGATGTAACCTTCTCTGCCCCCGGGGGAGGTTCGTCGGTCCTGTGCGGGCGGCGCAGCAACCATGTATAACAGTACCATGGAGCACACCGCGACTGTCATCATTTGCGAGAAGAACCCGAGTGTATCTGAGAGCAGCGTCAGTCCTCGGGCTGGGTCCGAGGGCCGGAGACGTACCAAGGTAAATCCCAAACGGAGGCGAACCGACATAGAGACCCCGAAGAGCCGGGATGGTTAGAACAGTGGTTACCGGGAGCAAAAGAATCGCGTCGTTCACCCCCTCCGTCCTGACGATAACGAGGAGTGTAACATAGACCGAACCAGCAGTCAAGGCCGCGTTGATGAGCAGCAAGCACACCGTGAATGCCTGCGCGAGTTGTGACCTTTTCACGGTGACCTCAATCATACTCGATTCAACCACTATCGTGGTCGGCCCTGCCCCAGAATCGTAGGTCCAGGCGTTTTTTGTCTGGAATGCGATGGACGAGAGGACGAAGTTGTCTGGCCCATCACCGGCTGCGAATGTGACGATGGGCACAGACTTGTTTGTAGTCTTGTCGATCGCGAACACGAAGGCATCGAGGATGTAGGCATCGAATGGGACCGTGTCCAGAACAATGAAGTCTAGACTAAGGTCGGTTTTGAAGGTCATCAAGGTATTGGGGCTAGACGAAAAGGAGGTTCGTGTGATAAATCCAAAATTGGGACCGTTACATAGATCTTACGGTAGCGGCGCATATATTGGGTAGAACGGGACATTTGCTGGGTTGTATGAAAATATTGGCTTGGATGCGCTGTTGGTTGTGAGGAGATAGATCGCGAACGCCGGCATCAAGTATGTACCCACTCATTGAGATATATATCCACCGCTCGGCCGCACGCCACACACGGTCCGAAATCAGCGTATGCAAAGGGTCCCTCATAGGAGAGTAGTCCATATGCCCCACACCCCAAGACCGTCCACGCGATCGACAGGATTTCGCTGGAAGCATCTATCTGATAACCACGTCCGAGGATTGCAATCTATGATATGTCGTGGCAGTTCAAACCCAACTAGGGCCGGTGATAACAAAGAAAAACTCACTCCGTTCCCGTGATATGCGAATTTGGCACCTGGCCGTCGCTTATCCCGATTGTAGGACGACTTGGCGACGCCAGCGATAATGCCTGTGAGGACCCCGTAGAGGAAGACAGCCGACAAGAACGGGAACCGGCGGACAACGCCGGTCAGCCACGGAAAACCGGAGAACAGCGGTGTTTTTTTCGGGGGGACTTCTTGGGGGACTGGGAGTAATCCTTCGAAGTCGACAAGGGTCGACGACTCGAGGGCGGGGGACGTGGCCCGGGATGCGTCGAGCATATCGCGGGTGAATTTCGTTGGTCGTGTGGGGCCTAGAAAAGGAGCAGACTGTTCGCTAAATTGGAGCAGTTTCGAGCGCAAGGGTAGGCGTGGTCTTGTTAGTGTGGGGCGGGCAAAACAGTGGGGAGAGGTGGGTAATGCGATGAGTTGTCAACGGTCCATTAAATCCCCTCAGAAATAAAATATTATACGGCCTGCATATTCTCTCGGTGGGTAGAACACATGTCTAACACCCATACAGCGTGGCCAGCTGGAACCGGAGCGCGCTAAGAATGAATGCTGTCAACCTGATCAAGGCTAGCAGTAGGCTAGTACTCTCTGGCAGAGGACCACGATCCTCGAATGTGCCTTAGTCACAGTCCGTGCTCGTCGCCAATTCATGGCTGCCAGGAAATCACACGGTCTAACGAGTCTGAGTCCTTGACCAGAATCATGTTGGCCCTCAAGTGGTTGTCCGTCCTTGCCCTTGCTGCCCTCGCCGCCGCCGCGGACGTCGTAGACACGGATGTTCCGGAACTCGTCATTGACAAGACTTACGTTCCCGCGAACTGTACGGTCAAGTCCGCTAAGGGTGATTGGATGCGTGTCCACTATGTCGGTGCCGCCTCTTTCCTCGTAGTGTGGTTCACCGTCACTGAACCTTTACCTATCCTCCAGACCGGTAAACTCACCAACGGCAACATGTTCGACTCGAGGTATGTACTGTGGGCCTCCCTTAGAGATTCGCCTGCTGAGTTCGACGCATATTCAGCTACGATCACAGCGACGAACCATGGCCCCGCACGCCATTCGCCCGTGCGTCATAATGTGGAACCTTCTAGGGGCTGAAATGTTGACCTTTCTGACGACCGAGTGTAAAGTCGGCGCCGGTGAAGTCATTCTCGGATGGGATGAAGGACTTCTTGACATGTGTCTCAACGAAAAGCGCGTTCTCGCCATCCCTTCGGGAAAAGCATACGGTAAGCTTGCTCCAACCAAGGGGAATTATGGCCATCGGCTGACGCCCATATGAAACCTCAGGCCCTCGTGGCTTTGGTCCGGTCATCCCACCCAACTCTGCTCTCATCTTCGACATCGAGCTTGTCGAATTGGTACACTCCACGGCTCGCGACGAGTTGTAGCCCGGTGGGGAGTGCTTGGTTGAAAGTCAGTGCGTGGAGCACCCCCGCATACCGAACCGATTCCTGGTACTGATTGTTGAGGACAAAGATTTTGACCAACACGGGGGAATACATGGCCCGGCCGCTGAGGTTGGTTCGTTCCGTAGGACGGACTAATCTGTATCCGAGGCGGTAGCACTAGAGCCGATCAACGTTTCGCACTGAGACCGGAAACCCTGCGCATGAGCTCCGTGCATTTTACCCCAACTCCCGCATTAGCAAACCCGCCCCCGCAAGAGGGCGTTCGACTGGACTCTTCGGAGGACTTTGACTTGGAATCCGTGACCCGGTTACTGGGCAAGCATATTGCTAGGGTATTAGTTCTCTAATAGATGTGAAACCGAGCACTTGGTACTTGGTGCTGGCATTTCTGGTATTGCGAGGGAAATTCCTCGTACGGTCGTCACCAGATGTCCCACTGAATCCTTTTTTCCCACGAGTTTCTCGCTTCCTCTGGGACCAGCCCCCTAACGTACTAAGTAGACATGTACGTACCAGGTCCACCCTTCGCCCCAGCGGATACCCCTTACTTGGCACCCGACCGTTTCGGAAAACCCTGTCTAAGAGTTTGCTGATGTGTCCTTTTCCACCGCCCTGGGAGGCTCGTTAATCCGGTGGGGGCCCGCCATGAAGACGGATTTTGGACACGGCACATAAGGCCCAGGGGCAGAAGGTGAGCAGGGTGGCCGTTGGTCTTGCCGTTTTTTTCCGGGACAGAGTAGCCCTACGTGATGGTTTCCGGAGCCTCAGGTTCCTTACTCGAGGGGTTAATTATCCTGCATGATTTCGATTTGAACTCCCACCGCAAATTCATGCGACTTCCGTTTGTCGCTTCGTTGAACCTCGTCATTGCAGTTCGCAGAGGTTCTGCAGGGCTGTGCTCGTGAAGTTGGTCCATGGTTTCGAGGTCCGGGTCAAGGGCGGTGATCGACACCAGAGCCACGAATTCGAGACCTTCACACTCACACCCAAAACGTTCTGTTGGTGCATAAACACGACGATACACCGATAGATTATGGGGTAGTAACCCCCAGCGCGACAAAAGCAGGTCGTAGTCTGACTCCACGGTAGAACCCTGCCGCCCCCAAGCCTCGTCACGTGTCGAGGATTACGATTTCATGACACGGATACGTGATACACCATACATGAATAGGCCCGCATCGGCAAGGGCACCCGAGTTGGGGATTCCAAGCCAGTGGCAAGCCAAACATCCACAAATCCCATGTATCATTTCCTGGCGAAGGTGATCTGGGAAAACGATTGAGATTATCAACCGGGGGGGGGGTTGGGTGGCTGGTCTTACCTTGACCTTGTTCTCCCCATCCAGTTTGTAGTTGTGCAGGGCATCTTTGGCGACAGTGGCACTCCCTTCGTCCAGGTATTCGACGAAGGCGATGTCTTTCTTGGACGGAACAAGACGAACTTCGTGTAGGTTGGGGTACTGAGAGAACAGCGCGTTGAGTTGATCTTTTGTAACTGTCTCCGGGAGGTTCTGCAAGAAGAGAATCTTGTTCGGTGGCAGGTATTCGTCCGGCATCTGGACGTTTGGTCTCTTCGCCACAGGAGCAGCGCCAACGTCAGCTAAAGCGACTCAGTGAGAAAGGTTGATGGATAAGTTGGCTGGAGATAGTCCGCACATTCCGCTGCTAGCCTCTTTGCTTTGAATTTTTGTTTTAGAGGGTTGGTGTATCGTGTGTCCTCTGTACAAGCAGTCACAGTGAGGGGGTTCATACAAACAGCGTTCAGAATGGGAGACGTACTCTTGTGTTGTAACCGCCTCGCCTTGTGAGTATCCAATGCGGAAGGATCCAGCTTCTGCACCACAGTGTCTGACCGAGCCTTCGCAAACGATATTTGCTTTGGTGGATGGCTTGGTCAATCGGAAAAGGAATATCACGGAGGGAGCGCACCATGGGTTTGGAGTACAGGGGAAACCCTCGGACCTCCTTCGCCGCCTTCTTCGCGATATCTGTGGTCGCGAATGAAACGAAAGCTTGGCCGCGCATCCGCAGGTTCTTGTGCGCGACGACATCGAGGACTTCACCGTATGATTTGAATAGACCACGTAGGGATGCTTTCAGCACTGTAATGGCTCGGTGAGTTATCGTCCCAAAGGGCACCCTGTGGTGATCGCACCTGGGATTTTGATCCTCTCGTTGAGATTTTGGATGTACAGAGTTTCCGAAGCACGTTCCTCCTCTGGTGCGGGTGCTGTAGGGGGTGCCTCGACGGGCTGTTGTTCTGGATGTGGTGGTGCGGTGGACATGATGGATGTCGTTGGTGCTCAAAGAAGCTACAGCCACCGATCGCTTGAAGGGTCCTAGTCAGAGCCTGGATTCATGCTTCCACATTTACCTTGACCAAAGCGGTAGGGACTCCAACCGGAATCTTTAGCGAAATGGCGCCAGGTGAAAGCGAGGATGAAGATTACTTTGGCCACTTTGGGGACCTCGAACTTACCGAGGAAGATCTCGCTCACATTGACCGCACTTGCGAGGGGGAATTCTGTACCCCCGTTCCGGAACCCGTCCCCTCACCTCCCGAGTCCAAAGGCGAGGCGCGAGTTACAGTCGAGGTGGAACAAGACCCTCGTGAGGCCGTCCCGCCACCTCCAACCGCATCTCCCCTTGCCCCCGTATCGGAACCCCCATACGACGCGTTTCGAAGTGGCAAGTCTCTCTCAGTGTCGGACTTGATAGGCCCTCTATGGTACGTAGACTGGTAAAGAAACGGCGCGAATCGAACTCATCCAGTGACCAACCGCGTAGGTGTGAATTACAATACGAGTATCGGCAACGACAAGGATGGGGTCTCAAAGTCAAGGACCGTCCACAGACGTTCGTTTCCAGAGAGGGGAACACGATAGTTGCTTCTCATTCGACCGCATCCAACAACGAAAACATCCTGAAAGCGGGTAGAGTATGTTTCGCCTGACGATAGCGCGGGCCACCACTAACTCGGAGCCCACCACAGGTAGTCCACCGCCGCCTCGAGAGGGAGATTCGTCCTCCGCAAGTACGGGTAGATGTCGAGACCCTCGAAGAGTACTGGGCAACACGGTAATGGGAGAGTTGTACTCCGCGAACAGACCACCTCACCGAACCCTGTTTCTACTGCAGGTTAATCAACATGTTAGACTGCCTTCTGGATCTGGTAAAGCATAGGTTCTGTGTGCGTTGCTGGCGGTTGCTTTCTTGTTTTTGTTGGGCGACTCACGACCTTACAGCGCGAAATGCCGGTTTTTGGGATTACCTGCGGCCACACCGTCTTAGGCATTATTGTAAGTGGCAATCCTTATTTCCAGTGTCTCGTCTTTAACAACGACAGGATGAGATTTCCATCGAAGTCGTGCAAAAACCTACCGACGCCAGTTCTGTTGTTAATGATGGGGCTGCCCAATGGTCTTTGCACCTCTCCGATACCAAGACGCGAGACTTCCCCACCATTCCGTCGGAGCGCAACTCCACGCAAGCTCGCACACAGTTGATGCTATACCACCGGCTCCTATCTGGCATCGTACTACCTCCCTCCGACCTGGCGTCTGAGGCCCACCACCTGGATTTCGACGCGTTCTGGCTTCGAGTTGGCGTAAACCCTCATGACCCGTTCTCTGATCAGTTTTGCGAGCAAACTGGGCTGTCCTCCAACGCAATATTGTCCACACCAGACCAGCAGGGGTCCACGGCGGGTAACGGGGATACGGAGCGGACCCAGTTTTGCCTCAACACACTGGTTGGTACCTGGAAGAAATCTGTCAACCTTCTTGGAATAACCACTGTGGATCCCACTCTAACCCTGAATTACCGGCGACGGGCAACCTCCGGACGGAAGAAACGACGACGCACGAATGATTGCAAAGCACAGGCGACGAGCCCTCGGGAAGAAAGCGAGCTCGGTCGCGCGATCATCGCCAGTCTTGCTCAGGCAGAGAATGAAGACCCGGCCCTAGCACATGCTATCGCCGAGAGTCTACGGGATGCACAGGCCGCGGGGAGCCCGACCCCAGAACAACCACCTCCCCGGCCGGTAGGCTCACCCCCTAAGAGAAGTGCAGAATCAGACCCTAACGAGCCAGACACAAACCCTGACCACCTCGTGGAGAAGGAGAGTGATCGAGATTCCGAGCTTATTGGGTCCACCTCGTTCGTGATGGACGACGCAGCTCTGGACTCACGCTTGGGAAAAGTCCTTGAATGGTGGCATGGGATTCGCCAACCCGAGGGGGTCGAGCTGGAGGATACCGGAAGGTGCCAGTACGTTTTTTTGTTCCCTTACTATACCATTTCCTGCTGATGCGTCCGTCTACAGCACCTGTGAGTTCCGTACTAGCTGTGAATGGCGTGAGAAGAAGAGCGATGAGCTCTTATCGAAGCTGCGGTCTCGTGCTCGAGATACGCTGTAACACAGAAGGAACGGTGGAGATCTATGTGTACGATCCAGATGCCTTGTTCGTAAATGTAACACCTAGTAAACCCATACTACAATCTTACCAGGACCATGGGCCACCTACCGCCATCGTTGGCCAACTTACAGCCAACTCTTGGCGCGCAGAAGCTTCCAGTCGGCCCGCGGCAACGTTCGACCTCCGGTCAATGCCACGTGATCTCGGGACCACTCCTGCCAAATTCCGAATCCGATGCGACCTCTCCTCCGTCCGAGTCAGCCAACTTTCAAGCTCGCCAGGTCTCTCTTGAGAATGTCTCGACGTGCGCGCTCTTCTTCCGCCCCTCCGTCCCCGAGGGAAGCCAAAAGACCGAGGTTGGAGGCTCCTTTGACGAGCAACGATTACAAGAATGGGATTATGTTGGCTCCGATGGTCAGGTCTGGTGCTTGTAAGTTTTTAACCCTGGTTGGTTTCCTTACCGGAGTTTGCCCACGCATTTGCGTTTTGAAGTGCCCACGAGACTTTTCTCTTTGAAACACGGCGCCTCTCTCGTATGGGGTCCGGAGATTGTCGACAAGGCGATCCTCCATGCCGAGCGTGTTGTCGATCGTACGTCCAGGCTCTTTCCCTCTGATATACCACCCCGATTAACGGTCGTTCCCAGCCGCGACCGGTGTAGTGAACTACAACGGGAAATCCAGGGCCATTTGGTCAACCCATCCCATCGAGAAACCCTACCTCATCTACCAAATTGGTTCCGCAGACCCAGAACTCGCCGTAAAAGCAGCAAAGACCGTCATGAACGACGTTTCGGGTATCGACCTAAACTGCGGTTGCCCGAAACCCTTCTCGACTTCCGGCGGTATGGGGGCTGCGTTGCTCACGAACCCAGATCTATTGTGCTCGATCTTGACTGCGTTGAGGAACGCGATGCCGCCCGAGATCAGCGTGTCGGCAAAGATTCGACTGTTGCCCACTCAGGAGGACACACTGGAGCTCGTGGAGAAGATTATCAACACGGGTGTTTCGGCTTTGACCGTCCATTGTCGGACGAGGAACATGCGCAAGACGGAGAAGGCTACCATTGAGAGGTTAAAGGGGATTGTGGAATTTGTTGAGAAGATGGGGAAGGGTGTAGCCGTCATTGAGAATGGAGACTGCCTGGGATATGAAGATGCCAATCGAGTGAGAGAGGTCACAGGTCGGTGTCCATTTCAGCATGTGCGATCACATACTAATCCATCCTCCATAGGTGCTCACTCCGTCATGATTGCCACCGCTGCGGAGGCCAACCCCTCGTGTTTCTCTCCCACACCTTTGGTCGACGTTCACCGGACACTCGTCCCGACCTATCTTCGTGTTGTGAGTGCCCCGATCATACCTCTGCTGAGACCGTCTAACTCACCACTCCTGCAGTCGAGGTATCTCGGCAACCACTGGGCAAACTCCAAATTCTGTGGGATTCAGTTTCGCGGAAACCACGTCGAGTCCACGCGAGCGGAGGAAAAGGGGTTCAAGGACAAGTTCGCAAAGGCCAAGTCTTACGATGACGTGGACGACGTAGCCGGAGACTGGGTCCATGGGAATGCCGACTTTGAAGAGATTTGCCGAATAATCGAGGCTCGCCCTCAGAGAACCCTCCGTCCAACCCCAACAGCTACGACCACCCCCGAGGGCTCGACATCATCCTTGGACACGGCCGCCTCGGACGCTGCGGAGTTGTCGGAGGAGTCTCAGGTACAGGTGGGGACACCGAAAGAATGGAGACCGAATCCACATTTGGATGAAGTTTTAAAAACGCCCAGGATCCCCCTGAATCTGGCAAGGATACCCATCCCGGCGGCCGTCTCGGGCAGGGATGAACCGACGCCCACCCCTTCCCCTTTGATCACGTAACTTACTGGTGGATTATACTCGCATAGACATACCTAACAGACCGTCTCCTAGTTGTAATAATGTGTACTCTCCTTGGTTTGAGGTGGTTCGGGATCTCACGTGGTCGCGATTGGTTTCAGTTCAGAACTTTCACCTTTCATCCACATCTCTGGGCGTACTGACCTCTGGAAGGCCGTGCTCCCCATTTCATGTTCTCACCTGGACTAAAGGTTGCATCTCTGCTCCCTAGTTTGGCATCCCTGAAACGAACTTTCGACTACCTCGGAATGGTCACCACCCCTCATCCTGTCTGTTGCTCTCGTTACTCTGTCTTGGCGTGGTCTTCTTACCCGAGCGTCGTTCCAAGGACCTTCAGGGTACTCGCCTCAGCTCGGCCGGTCATGAAAATTTGAAGCGAGGTCTACTTTTGGACGAGAACGTCCCTGGGTGTAGTGCGGGCCTTTCGCACATGACACAACAAGCGGCAGGCTCATTCCTTACCAACTCCACAACCCAGCAACTGTCTTTTTCTGACCTGAGCGACACGCATCCTTCACGGGACGCTGGTAGCTGTCAGCGACGTGTGCGTGTTTGGTAGTCGGCAGAGCTACGAGAGCACCTCTTACCCAGCCATGTAGAAATTTTTGCGGTCGTACGGACGTCAAACTATCATCAAGTCTACCGAAGATACGAACTCCACCTCGAATGGATCAAACAGAAACCATAAGAAGGTCGGGCACGCAGTCAATGATGTATGGCGTATCTCTAGTGTTGACGGCCCAGAACAGCGACATTTCCAATCCGTCGACGCCCGAAACCCGACAACTAGCGGGGCAAGATCGTACACAATGGGAATATCGTCTTCTCAACTCGACGTTCTGACTGAGGTTTTACCCGCGATCGCCTTGATCCCTCCGACTCCACGCTGTTCCGTCGGTTCTCCTGCTCCTCCCCCCTATTCACCCATCACTGTCCAAAAGTTTGTGATGGCACGCTCCAACGTCTTGCTGAAGCGTCAGTCTTCTTTCGTGTCTTCTGCTCCTCCTTTGATGGTCGCCCCGTGTCTGGCGTGTTCGCGTCCTGAGCGCTTCTTATCGGAGGACGATCTATCCTGTCGGAAGTGTCGCAAGCAATGGTTGGCCTGTCAGCTGTGGTATCAAGCGTGCGATGGCGGACGGATGGAGAGGCTTAGGGTACCCTTCGTACGGCCTGGAGAGAGCAATGCCGTGAACCGTGCCGTCTCAGAATCCCTGGGGTTGCTTCCATGCAGTGTTTTGGGGAGGGATCCACTCGAGCGGGTCGACAAGCCGCGTTGGGTTCTAGCGTTGTGTTTGGATCTATTGACGAAACCTTTCCGAGGTTGGGGTGGACGTAAGGCTGCTGGGATGAGCACCTGATCCGAGAGGCCTTGGCAAAGGGTTACCGGTGCAGCGTTCGTTGGTTGTAATGTTGCCTTATCGCTCTGGTTTTATCAGCCATTCATCACGCATGGGGTTTCTCTTTGATACGTACGATAGTAGTCCATGTTGCGATACGTTACCCCTCCATCGGATTAGCCAGCCCACGAATCAAGGCATCTGTTTTGGACCCACATTTCCATCCGAGGTAGCCGCCCACGGGGAAACGTCGCCTCCGCCCATATACTTCGGGTAACCCGACATAGGGGATCTCGAGCACCCCTAGTTTGAGACTACAAAAGATGCATTATTGGCTGTGCTGCGTGGCCGGTACAGCGGTGGTGGAAACCCGGAGTGCAGACCGGCGACTTTCTGTGTGAATTGTTGTTGAGCGAGGGATCCGGTGATGTGGATTGTACCACTGTCTTGTACCCTCTCCACTTCCCTGGTAACCCATGGCGTTGTCCATAAGTACGCTCCCAGTCAACCATCTCTACTTCTCTCTTCGCCCCCCCTCCTCTTCCCTCCCTCTCCCACCGATTCGAAATGTCCGGTCCGCCGCAAGTCAAAGCGAAGCAAAGCAGGTGGCAGGTGAATAAGAAGCTACGGAAAGCTTACGATGTCGTAACCCTCCATCTGTCCAAACACACCGGAGTCGGTTTCGTCTGTGCGGTCGCATATTTCGACCCGTATGGCTTTTTCCTCTGTTTCTTCTGTTGTCTGATCCTGTCGTCAAGTGGGAACTGGGGAGTGGACTTGCAGGCCGGATCGGAGTTCGGATACAAACTCCTCTTCGTCGTCCTCTTGTCGGGTCTGTTCGCCGTGCTGTTTCAGGTACGGCTTCGGTCATAACCCTTGGAATCAACATCTCATGCGGTCCATACGCTTAGAGCCTTGCGAGTCGGCTGGGGTGTGTCACTGGAACAGGTAAAAGTTTGAACCCCGAGCATTCCCACTGTTCTCGACCCCCACTGACCGTCGGGTCTCCCCTCCAGATCTCGCCTCGCATTGCCGTCTGTTGTTTTACGACCGTCCGAAACACAAGTTGCTATACCGCTGGCTCGTCCTTTACCCTCTCTATGTCCTCTCAGAGATCGCCATTATAAGCACCGATCTTGCGGAGCTCCTCGGCTCCGCCATGGGTCTCGTCATGCTATTCCCGAAACTCCCGTTGTGGGCGGGTGTCCTCATCACCGCTTGCGATGTGTTCATCATCCTATTGGTCGGTGATCCCCTCCGGCGGCAACCGGTTAAGTTGTTTGAATGGCTGATCGCCGTTCTGGTATGTCTCTGCCCGAGCCGTCCACTATTGACTTCCGCTCCATACCTGATGATGCTCGCACTCAATTTGCTAGGTTTTTGCTGTTTTAATTTGCATGTTCGTCATCATCACAAAGATAGACGTAGGTTGGGGCGAGGCGTTCCTCGGATACGTCCCCTCAAAGAAGATTTTCCAAGCTGGTGGCTTATATACGTGTGAGTACCCTGTCTTCACGTCTAGAACGGGTGACGCTGAGCATTCCCCGTTTTAGCTATTGGTGTAATTGGTGCGACGGTGATGCCGCATAGTCTCTTCATTGGTTCAGCCTTGGCTACGCAAGATAGACTGTCTCCAGCACCTCCGAAGGACGACAACACGTCCACCTCGAGCCTCGGATCTCTCCCAGAAGCCCAGCGCAGGCCCAGGGGTATCCTAAACCGGGTCAAGTCTGCCTTGAGGAAAGCCTTCCAGGTCAACGCGCTCGATGCCCACAAGGACAGGCCACAAAGGCACGAAGACAGGGAGAACAACTCTTATTGGTTTGTGAAATCCCACATTCACCACGGGGTCGTAGATATTGTCCTCAGCCTGCTGGGCATCGCTGTTGTAATAAACTCAATGTGAGTTACGGCGATGTAGCCTGTGCCTGGCTGCTCACCCCCGTTTCTCAGGATTCTGATCGTGGCAAGCGCGGTGTTTTACTATGGAGAGGGAAAGGATCGTTCCAACTCTCAAGATCCTGCGAGTCTGTTCGATGCTCATGACCTGTTGAGGCAATATGTCGGTAAACGTGAGTGGCGCATTCGACAAGAGGGGACCTATGAAGGCTGATGGAATTTCTTTAGCCGCTGCTGCCCTATTTGCTATCGCGCTCTTGTTCTCTGGACAGAGCTCGACAATTATCGCGACCGTCGCTGGCCAGATCGTTTCAGAAGGCTTCTTAAATTGGTCGATCTCGGTCCGTGGTTCATCACCTGCATGCAAAACCTCGAGTACTGACGCCAAATTAGCCCTTCCTCCGACGTATCCTGACGCGATTGCTAAGCCTGATCCCGGCAATGGTCGTCGCTCTTGCTATAGGAAGGTCCGGAATCGACCAACTCCTTGTCGCCTCCCAGGTTGTGCTTTCGATTGTCTTGCCGTTCGTCATATTCCCACTGATGTGGTTGACCACGAGCAAGAAGATCATGAGTGTCAAGAAGTCTGACTCGGACCTGCCCACTCTGATAGCAGACGGTTCGCCCCAAAATCCCGACAGGTCCCCGGCATCCAAGTTCGCGACACCGAAGATCGAGAGCTCAACTAAGGGGGATGTCGAATCTTCGTCCTTGCCTGCGACCGAGGTGGTTGATTACAGCAATGGGAAGATCGTCGCTAGTATTGGGTACCTGATATGGGCCGTGGTGGTCATCGCCAATATGTATGTGATAGTGATGCTTGCCATGGGAAAGGGTGGGTAGAGTTCACCAAACCCTATACCTGCTCCTGCTCGTTCCGTGGCTCGGATCCTCTTCTTATGAACCCTCCCTTTCCTTTCCCGTCGATTTTGACGGTGTTTTCTGATCACGTCATATCATGCCTGTGTATTCCTGCTCGTCTTTATCCCCACCACTGCGATTTCATCCATCAGTTCTCATCAGATTGTATTCGTAACAGAGTATTTTGCGATGGATACTTACCCGAAGATCCTTCTCCCTGCGTTCACCCGACTCTATCCCGTAGCTGAGCCCTGACGGAACCACGGAAGTAATTCGAAAGGTGGCCTTGGAGCCACTAGAGGCGCCGCTGTGTTACGAGGTCCACGCCGTACCTCAACAGATGTTCGTTGTTGTCACGCGCTGAGGACCAAAGGGAAACATTGGTGTTGGTGTTGTGACCCCACGTCTGGCGGGCTGCACAATTCATCCCTCCAGCCTGACTTCAGGTCAAAGTCGATTAGACGGGGCGGCTTGTTCCCGATACCCAAAAGCACTTCACAGGTCCTTCGATAGCGGGAGCCAGACAATTGGTGGTCCCTCTAACAGAGTGGCGCTATCGAACTACCAGCCCCGAGCGACCCCTGAAGTATCTGTGGTACTCCCTCTCTAGTTTTGCTGCTTTTCTTGCGGTGGGCCATTCCTGCCCCTCCTTGTCAACACCGACGATCCACACATGCGACTCCTCCAAGGGTTCCGTTACCACGGATGGTGACGGGGCATGGACCGGAGGCCAGGATCCGACGGAGGTGGCTAATACCAACACGCCGCACCGTTCGCGCTTGCTTCCTGTGAGCAACCCAACCTTTTATACTTGAGAACTAATTCCGATCCGCCTGCATCCCACGTTTTCAAAGAAAAGTATCGGATGCCAGGCTGATGAGTTGAGGTTCCAGCCTGTTTACTACCCGTCATTGAATGCATGAAGGTGGGAAAAAAATGTCAACTTCCCCATTCCCGATCGCGGCCCGCCCGCAACCTCTCCCAGTACCTTTGAACCCGTGAAATATTCCAGTTTACACCGCTTGTTCCACACACTCAAACTATGGCCTTGTTTTGAGTACCGTTCGTTCCCAGAGGTGGACCAACTGTGCTTGTCGAGCAAATCGGCGTCAGCAACGCCTGTTTTGACCCGGTCCGGCAGCACGGTGGAGACTGCGAAAAGTACCACCATCACGATCACTTCTGCTTCTTATCTCGCGAAAACCTCCATCCTATAATCATTGGATCCGACGGGGTCAGCTGTTCCCACCACCTGACGAATCGAACCCTCGAACTCAAATGGCGCAGTGGGGCAGCTTCTACGGTCAAAACCCGCTTCCGAGCTGAGAGAAGGTTTCTCCAAGCCCATTTCCCTTCTCCTCCCCCTCCTGACGACATGCTTACCCCCGAGCGCAAAAAGCCGGAAGGCGTTGAACAGGGGGAAGTTCGGTCTGGGTACGGCGGCGAGAAGGACGGAACTGCCGTCTACAATCCTCATGTAGACGTGTCGGGCGTCGACGAGGCCAAGCTCCTTCGAAAGATAGACTGGCGGCTCCTACCGTGGCTGTCGTTCTTGTACCTTTTAAGTTTTCTGGATCGCACGAGCATTGGGAATGCCAAGGTACATTGACCCACCCCTTTGCTTTATCTCAGGTCTGACGTGAATTTCCGACAGCTCTACAATCTGGTAGATGACCTACGCCTCAGTGATAAAGAATATCTGTTATGCCTGACAATATTTTACTTTTCTTACGCGTTCTTCGAAGCATGTCACTGTTCTCCTTACGAAAGTTTATCTTGTTCTGACCGTGTTCCGATAGGTCCCAAGCAACGTGTTTCTCAAAAGATTGCGCCCCAGCATCTGGCTCTCTCTACTTATGCTGTTGTGGGGTATTACCATGGTGAGTCCGCCCGCCTTTCCTCGTCCTGCACGTCGTTGGACGATCTTTTCAGACTGTACAAGGTCTTGTGAGAAACTACGGACAACTTCTCGGTAAGTGTTATCGTATCCGTCGTGCGTCATATCCATCACACTCCATCCAGGCGTGAGGTGGCTCTTGGGGGTATTTGAGGCGGGCTTGTTCCCCGGAGTGAACTACTACCTCTCATGGTGCGTTCCAATAGTTTACTGAACCTCAAACTCAGCCCTCGTTTAGTTGGTACAAACGTTCAGAGTTCGGTATCCGCGCGGCACTCTTCTTCTCGGCGGCCTCGATATCAGGTGCATTCGGTGGTTTGCTCGCGGTACGTAAAATCTGCGCCATCTCTAGAATTCCATTCACCTCGCTGCCCGAAGGCTGCAATTTCTAAGATGGATGGAGTGGGCGGGAGGCCTGGCTGGGCGTGGATCTTTATCTTGGAAGGTCTCGCGACAGTCGTGGCAGGGCTCCTATCCTTCTGGATCATCCAGGACTTCCCCGACAGTGCCAAATTCCTCACCGATGCAGAGCGAACTGTTGTCGTTCGCCGATTACAGACCGATAATCAACACAGTGCGGCGGGAGAAAAATTCAAGGCGAAGTACGTCTGGCAGAGCTTTTCCGACTGGAAGAGTTATCTCACGAGTAAGCAAGAGTTTTATTTTTTCATACATTCGGATCCACAAATTTTCTCTATTAGTGTTGATGTACGCCGGAAGTGATGGACCCCTATACGCGTTCTCGTTGTTCCTCCCCACTATCATCAACCAGGTAAGTATCAGCCACCGTTACTGATTTGAGGGCGGAGCCAATGCTCCCAACTATTTATAGATCGGATACCATGCCACTCGCGCCAACCTGCTCACTGTCCCAGTCTACGTCGTCGCTTGTATCGTAACTTGCGCCGTTGGATTCTATGGTGATCGCAAGGGGCGGCGTGGTCTCCTCAACGTGTAAGCATTTTGCTTTCGTGGGGAGGACCCGTCGATTGAAGTTATCCAGCATTTTCCTCTGTATAGGTGAGCATAATCTAAAGTGGGATAGGAGGCACGGCCTGAGATTATGCAGCCGCCGCTGGGTACATAATCTTGGTTTCCTCCAGGAACCCTGCGTTATCATACTTCGCCGTGTACCTCGCCGCATGGTGAGTACACGGATGTCCTGGCAAGGCGTGAACTGACAGGTCCACCACCGTTCCCAGCGGAATTTACCCAGTCATTCGTGAGTTTTTCAATAACTCCGTCCTGTACGCATCTGATATATGATCCCGTTCGTAGCCAATACTATGTGAGTCCTTTATGGCTCGATGGTTACCCCCAACTGACGGCACCCAGCGCTTGGGTCTCGAACAACGTCGAAGGGTCCTACAAACGCAGTGTGTCCCTCGCGATGACCATCAGTTTGTGCGCCTGTTGTCTCGTTTGGTGATCCGTGCCGAGGAAGCTTACGATTTCCCTGTTGCAGTGGTAACCTCAACGGCGCCGTCAGCTCGAACGTAGTACGTTGAAATTCTTCCAACGGTCTCGTCCGCCCACTCACGATTGACTCGCTATAGTACCGTGCTAGAGACAAACCATGGTATACTTTGGGTCATGGAATCGTTCTCGTCTACATCGGACTAGGTGTGGTGACCTCCGTCGTTTACTACCTCACACTGAGGGCAGAAAACGCTCGACGCGATCGAGGAAAGAGGGAAGAAATCATCGATGGTGTTAACGATAACGGTATGTCCACCTACTGCTACGCCCGTCCACCACCATCGACCGATTTGTTTCCGTGACGTAGGCGATCCAGAGACCGTTGAGAAGCTGACAAGACTCAACGGAAGGTTCGCAACCGTCGAGGACGCGAAGAGAGAAAAGGGAGACAATTGGAGCGGGTACCGATATATTTTGTAAAGCTACCTGGAGGCTCTCGGGGTCGGAGTTGGCAAGCATTCGTTGTAGGATAAAAGTTATAGCCACCAGCCTTCAAATTACTCGGTGACCCCAGCGTTCGGCACCCGCCGCATTTGCAACTCCGACAGACGAGGTTCGTCGTCGGGGTCAGCGCGGATTCTAAGAGGGAAGTTTGTCATCCCAGAACACCCAACCTCCAACAGGTGTGTTGGGCGCAGAGTCCAAAACTGCCCTCGGCTCGTACTGGACTTCAGTCCCCCTACGGGTTTGGTTTGAGGGGTACTGAGCAGCACGCCAACAAGTGATGGCCGCCATGTCTTCGATGTTGCCTCCATTTTTACGGAAGATAGACCCTTCTGCAACGGACGACGGGGCGTATACAGAAGCTGTATTCACCCACTCTGATGGCCTTGGGTCTGCACATTCGATCTGGTGGCACCCAACTGTGCCACTGGCGGAGTCTACGGTCATTCTCTTTGTTCCCGGAAATCCAGGACTTGCGGCATTCTACACGGAGTACCTGTCTGAGTTACGCTCCAGGAGTCCAAGTCTTGCGATTCTCGCACACTCGCTGTTGGGGCATATGCCTAAAGTCCTCGATCAGTCGGTCTTCACCAATCCTAGTGCAGTTGGCCTTCCGGCCCAGCTAAAGAGTGCCGTTGAGGCGCTTGACGCTATCAAACAAACCTTACAACCGAAGAACATCGTCCTTGTCGGACATAGCCTCGGCGGGTGGTTGTGTTTGCAGGTATGCTTGTCTGAAATGATTGTTCTTCGCCGGATGAAGTTCAGGTTTCGTAGGTGCTCAAAGCCCGCCCCGAAGAGGTTTCTGGTGCCTTCCTGCTCTTCCCTTCGCTGTGCAATATGGTAGCGACGCCGAACGGCAGGAAGTTGTCTGTGGGTGTTCTGAAAATAATTTAAGCCCCATAACGTAACTGACCTGTGGCACCAGCCTTTCTTCCGCCCGCCGATACCTTTCGTTGCTGCTCTCCTCTCTCCCCTATTGCGAATTCTACCCAACTTCGTGTATACGACAATATATCGCAATTGGCCGGCACCGCAGATCGACACTCTGCGAGACTTGATACGATCGCCCGCTGCGATATACGCCTGCTTGACGTTGGCGGACGAAGAAATGAAAACAATCACGAAGCTCGATGGGGAATTGATGGACGAGCACCAGCATAAACTCTGGTTGTATTTCGCCGAGCACGATGATTGGGTTGGGGACAGCAGGGAGGAAATCATCGGGACTTTCCACCCTGACCACAAAGTAGTGCGCATCGTTCACGGCGAGGCAGATATCCCCCATGCCTTCTGCATCAGTGAGTCCAGCGTTTGACTTGTAGAGCTCCATACACGGCTGACATTTCATTTGAAACTGAAGATCACGGCAAGACCGTTGCGGGTCAGTCGTTCACTTGGCTGGGAGAGGGTGGATTCTTGTAAAAGACGGACTAATCGTAGATATGTATTTACCCAGAGCGTTAGACTTTGGCTTGTCGTTTAAAATTATTGCAACCGCGACGCGTCCACAAAATGACACACGTGACACTCACAAACTCCGTGACTGTCGCGTACCTCTATCCTTTCACAACTCCGACCGCCAGCCATGCCTCTGGACAACGTGTCCGAGGTCGGCCCTTCTTCCCCTGGCAGAGTGGCTGAATCGCCACTGACCGTACCGCCGAGCAGGACCCCTACACCAGAACCACCTAATCTGATGCCGGGACGTAACTTCTGGGTCGAGCTCCGTCGTGCAACTACGGAGGAAAGGAACTACGAAGAGTTCCACCTTAACCTCCGCGAGATTGTGGCAGAGCACGCCGAGGGCTCAAAGCAGTTCTACTACGTGCTTCTCGGCGATAACAAACACCACAAAGTATGTTCTTCCCGACCCATGATCCAACCACTTTGAGCTCGCCCACTAACCCGTTGAGTGTCTAGATCAACGCGAAAGTTGTCAGAGAAGAATATCGAGAACTATTGGATGAATTTCGTACGTCGCTTGGCCATAGCTCACCTCAATGTCGGCCTGGACTGATAGCGCTCGCCCAGGATGGAAGAAAAGGACGAGGGAGCTCGAGGACTTCGATCCTTACGGCGCGTCCGTTCACCCGCTTTCCCGCCCACGTCCCAAGGAGTCGAGCAGGGAGTCAAGCGAATCTTCCGGGGTCGAATTTGCGTCCGAAGACTCTGAGGAAGTGGACCAACTTGAGGAATCGGAGTCTGACCTCGATGGTTACGCTCCCCCAGTTCGTGTTCGCCAGCTACGATCCGCAAGACGGCTTCCCTTCAGTCCCGCAAAGGCGCCGCCGAAGCGCAGGATTCGGAGACGCGCACAATCAAGCGAAAGCGAAGACGAAATCATCATCGCTCGTCGTTCTACCCGGTCAACGCGAAACAAGAAGTCTTACCGAGACGATGACGAATATGAGGACGATGAACCGAATGGATCTGATGACGCCCCATCTGCTCCGAAAAAGAAGAGGGCGTGTCCCAAAGCTTCCCGCCCCGCATACGGCCACTTCCGCGAGGTAGCCAATCTCGAACTAGACGACCAATCTGACGACGAGACTTTGCCGCTGCGAGCGCACCGCGGTGAATGCGAAAAGTGTCGTCATCCCCCATCGCATATACTATTGAAGAGATTGGACCGGCGACGCAGAAACAAAAGGTCCAGTGACAGCAACGAGGAAGACGAGGACGAGGATGAAAGGGATAATTTGGAAGGTCTGGGCGGGTGGATCCGATGGTAAGTGCCCATGTCCCCTTGTTTCCCAGTTCCCTAAATAGACTTTTCGCAGTCTGAAGTGCCCCGTCGTTATGCACTGGAAGTGTGTCAACATGGACCAACGCAGTGAGATCCGCAAAGCGGCACTGGAAAGAGACATGGAAGAGTTCGAACGAAACCATCCTCTCAATCCCGATGGAACGCGCTCAGAAGATGCTCGCAAACCCTCCCGCCGGGCAGAGCTTGGTTCCTATGAGACCACGGAGTTCATCTGCACAGCCTGTATGAAAGGTGGTTCGTGTATTGGATGTGGAGAAGTCGCCCTCGAACCCGACCCCCGCCTCAGATCTCAGGACAGCAAGAACGCGGAGGTGGATGTCACGATGGAGGAAACACAACCTCGTCAGGAGCCCGAGATCCCGAAGGAACTCTTCTTCCGTTGTATTACCTGCAAGCGACTATCTCACTACGAGCACCTCCCTCCACCTGACCATTCCGATGGGACCGATTGGGATGCGGTATCGCTCGCGAAGCACTACTCGGACGATTGGCTTTGTGGGGATTGCGCATCGTTCACCTACAAGGTCGAGAAGATCATCGCTTGGCGGCCATCTCCTAAAGGCGCCGTCCAACCGAACAACCCAAACTACAGGGATGCTCTTCCGCGCGAATACCTGATCAAATGGAAGGACAGGAGCTACAGGAGAGTCACCTGGGTCCCTCATATGTGGATCCTGGCAACCCACGGTCAAATGTTGAGGCATTTCATCCTCGGGACCGGTCCAAAGGTTACCTTCATGGATCATTCAGTACTTGAGGAAGACCAGGATTCCGAACATCCCGTCCCCGTTGGAGATGCTAGAGATAGCGCTCCCCCAGTCACCTTCGGCGATGTTATCGAGGACACGCCTCTGCCCTCCGCAAATGATGGGCCAGCAGAGGCGATGCCGGATGCCCACCTGAGGATTCCTCCTGCGTGGAAGACTGTCGACCGTGTCCTTGACATCCTTCTTTGGCGACCGAAAGACGGTAGTGACGACGAAGCAATGGAGCACCAACGCAAAATAGCATTCGAGTTTGGTGAACAACCGAGCGACGGCTACGTCATGAGTCTTGACTCGTGGGAGAGGGCGAACAAGAAAGATATGGCCGGGAAGGATGCCCGTCATGTCGCATATGCTTTCTTCAAGTGGAATGATCTTGGGTACGAAGATTGTGAGTATTTCGTTGCTTGTGTCACATCTGGTTGACATCTTGACATATGTATGTAGGCTCCTGGGACACCCCCCCCCAACCTGGCGAGTTCGGATTCCAGTCATTCCAGAATGCCTTCAGACGGTTCATCACCTCGAGGAGTGTTTTGATTCCTAGGCGTAACAAGCAAGATGCGAGGGCCTTCGATGACCGAGAGAAGGGGGGGTGTCCCATCACCGTCAAAGGAACCCCAGAGCTCGGTCAGAACCCAGACCTGAAGCTCATGCCTTTCCAGGTTTGTGTCCTATTGCATGCTCTGTATACATCTGATGCTGAATATTTTACAAGGTTGAGGGGTTGAAATGGCTTCTCCACAATTGGTGGGATCACCAACACTGTATTCTTGCGGACGAGATGGGACTGTGAGTTAGCGGGATACACCCGTGTTGCGCGTCTAACTTCTACTCCATAGGGGCAAGACCATTCAGATTGTCACATTCATCGGTCTCATTTTCAAGAGGAAGAAAGTCGCGCCTTGTCTGGTCGTCGTTCCAAACTCAACGATCACGTCGTGGGTCCGAGAATTCGAACGATGGGCCCCGTGTTTACGAGTGGTCTCCTACCACGGCGAAGCCAAGAGCCGCGAGATTGTGCGGCGGTACGAGTTGACGCATGATAAAACGGACACCGGATATACAAAGCTGAAGTACCACGTTCTCATCACCACCTACGAGACGATCACGAATTCGCGCGACTTCACTCCTGTTTTTAAGCAAGTCCCGCGGTGGGAGGCCCTGATTGTCGATGAAGGCCAGAGGCGTATGTGTTGTTGAGCTATTATCCCGAATCCCGGTTTCTCAACTTTTTGTTCCAGTCAAGAGTGACAGCAGCTTGATCTTCAAGAAACTCTCCGAACTCCATTCGATTCACCGCGTTATCATGACGGGGGTATGTTTGACACACCTGTAGGCATATTAGTTTCGACCTACTGACTCGGTTTCACAGACACCGTTGAATAACAATATCAGGGAGTTGTTCAATCTCCTCAATTTCTTGGATCCCGACCAATGGGGAGACTTGAAGGCCCTCGAGAAGCAGTACGAGGAGCTCACAGAGGAACTTGTCAAAACCCTCCATACGCGACTCCGGCCCTATTTCTTGCGCAGGATCAAGACGGAGGTCCTACAACTCCCCCCGAAGGTACACCTTTTTATTACCTGTGGCGCTGGGACGTGCTGAACCAATCCCTCCATTAAAGAACGAAGTTATCGTTCCCGTCTCGATGTCACCACTACAGAAGGAGATTTATCGGTCCATCCTTAGCCAGAATTTAGACGTTCTCAAGTTCTTGAGCCAACCAACCGTCGGGACGAGATCGGGGAAGAACATCACGAAGACGAACTTGAATAGCATGTTGATGCAATTGAGGAAGTAAGATATTCGTCAGTTCACCCCAGTCGGTCTCTCAGCTTGTTATCTAGGTGTTTGCAGCATCCGTACCTGGTGAACGAAGGGATTGAACCGAAGGAGTTGGCTCCCGCAGAAGTTCATGAAAATTTGGTTTCTGCGAGCGCGAAATTGATCTTGCTCAGAATGATGCTACCTAAGCTCAAGGAAAGGGGGCACCGCATTCTCTTGTTCAGTCAGGTGCGTTTGTTGGAAGCCAATAGGGGCAAACCACTGACACGCCGAGCGCAGTTCAAACTTGTTCTTGACATTGTCGAGGACTTCTTGGATGGGGAGGGGATCAAGCATCTTAGACTAGTAAGGAATGGAGCTGGCCGATTTTAGCGATCTCTGACGGCCTCTCGTAGGACGGCGACACGCCGGGCCCACTCCGTCAGAAGGGCATCGACGAATTCAATAAGCCCGGCTCAGATATCTTCATCTACCTTTTGACCACCAGGGCTGGCGGCGTCGGTATCAACCTTTACACAGCGGATACCGTCATCATCTTCGACCCAGATTTCAACCCACATCAGGTAGACCCATCCCATCCGCGAGTCCGCTACCCACTAACCCCACTCTTCTCCAGGACCTCCAGGTGTGTTCCTCTAAGTACCCGAGTTTTGCAACCCATCTGACGACCGCCAGGCCATCGCTCGAGCACACCGATATGGGCAAAAGAAGACTTGTCTGGTGTTCAAGCTCATGGTCAAGAATTCGGCGGAAGGTCAACCAATCGAACCCCAACTTTCCACTACCACCCACTGATATGACATCTCTAGACCGTATCATGCAGGTCGGGAAAAAGAAGCTTGCCCTTGACCACGTTATTGTGCAAAAGATGGACGACGAGCTGGGTGAAGATGTCCAGTCGATCTTAACTTTTGGAGCGCAGCAACTGTTCCAGGATGGAGATACTGATCGCGGGATCACCTGTACGTGCGCGCGCTGCCGCGGGTTTCCCTCGAAGCTGAATTGTGTGAGCAGATTCTGAGACCGACGTCCAATCTCTGATCGAAAAAACCGAGAAGGAAGGAGACCAACTCGAGGAGACCGGCCAAAACCAAAACTCGGCGTTCTCGTTCGCTAAAGTCTGGGCTGCTGACAAGGAGGCACTGACGGAGATGAGCGACGTGACTTCGGAACACACTGGTGAAGTCGACGATTCGTGGGCTCAGGTCCTTGCGAAGCTCGAGGCAGAACGAGGTAAGGTTCGTGCCCAGGAGGTAACCGGTCGGGGAGCGAAGCGGAAAGCGGCACCTTCGTTCCTCCCCAAGGTCAGCGTTCGCTCTCCTACTGTTGGTCATGGGCTTACGGTGAGCACAGCAAACCGTTGACGTTATCCACGGATCGGATGGATCGAGCGCCGAGGGCAGCCCCGAAAAACCCAAGAAACGGAAGGGAAAGAAAAAACTTTTAGATCGCGACGACTATACCGCCTCCATCTACTCTTCCGACGGTGGAAGTGAGAGCGGAACCGACATTAGCTCAGTGGTTCCCGATGAACTTCCAAGCGTGGCCAAAAGAACAAAGCAGCACGGTTTCACATCCACTCTAGCCCAGAACTATGCGGAGAAACTTGACGAAAACTATTGTGGGCTGTGCGGAACCATTCACGATCCGGAGGCATGTTACATGGTCCGGGACTCCGGTAACCTTGCAGAGTACAGGAAAACGTTGATTGAGGTGACTAATGAAGAGCCCGTCGACCATCGCGTGAGTGGATCGGCCCAGGGACCGTCAATTTCTCTCCTGATTAGTTGTGCAGCGCGCAGCCGTCCAGGCCATTGACGAGGTGCTCTCGAAGCGGGGAATGCTTGACCTAATACAGGGTCAGCCCGTGTACCTCGCTGATAAACCACAGAAGCGCAAGAAACCGCACGAGCCAGATCACGGTGAGAATGTGATTCAGCATGTGAAGAAGGCCAGGAAGCCTAGGAAGCCCCGGAAAATCCACGACCCCACGGCGACGCAAGTGGATATGTCTCAACCGTGGACGGTTCTGGTTCCCAACCACGAAGCTCCGACCAATGCTTTGACTTCGACGATCCCGATGATCCCCGCGCTTCCCCCCACGGTTGACATCACAACGATGGCGAGCGGCTCGAAAGGACCCCTATCGTCGTTTTCCACGGATCCGCTGCCGCCAGCGAAGAAGGCGAAGATATCGTCGTTCTCCACCATCGTCTCCGCCGGGGACAGCCAGTGTCCGTTATGCGGTGGGCCGAAGCACAAATTGAGCGATTGTCTCATCCCAAAAGGCGGGGTTGAAAAGTGAGGGACGCATTCCATGCGATTTTATTCGCCGCGCTTAAACCACCCTATTGCTGTCTTCCAGGATCGATGAGCTCTACCGAAGGTTGTCGAGTCGCTCGGGAAGCGCTGAAGACTTTCAGACACTCTCCTGGCTTCACAAGGAACGGAATCGGCTACAAGCACTCGAAGAGGCTGCCAGGGTAGGAGGCTCGAGACCGCAACCGCCTACCAACATGGACACCGTATGAAGGACCATCCCCATGTGGTCTTTATCCTCCCTATCCTTGCGCGTACCTTCATAACTTTGCCTATACCTTCTCTAGAATTGTAGACTCCTCGTCGTTACCTGATCCCACTTTATAGTCTGTATGCTACTCCGGATTTGATGTATATGTGGCGCGTCGACATGACGGCGGTCACACTCGATCGCACAGATTTCGCGGATGTGGTGATATTCTCCCCGCCACAAGTGAGGGGAGAAGACAGGGCAGCCTATGCGTCGTATATTCTGTCCGGCATTTAGGTTGAATAGGAGGGGATGCGGCAGGATCGAGCCTCGGGGACGGGTGGCGAATTAGGCTGGAATCCGACCTCAAGTTCAGGGGAGGGCAACTCTCCTACTGTGACTGATGGAGGCTCGCTGCAGACTTTGCCATGAGGACTTGAACATAAGACCCACTGGAAGCTTCGACAGCCATCAGAACAGATACACATATCGTTTCTTATAGCGTTTGTTGGAGGCACCCGAGATTCCCGGTGGTTCTCAGTCCAGAGCTGCCCCCCTCTGAACTTGAGGTTGGATTCCGGCCCAGGTGGTTCCTCTCTCCCGCCCATCAGGAGGATAACAACTTGTTCTTTTGCTCTGACCCCACTCTCCCATGCATGCATAGTGATAGTGGACCCGCACGTTTCTCGGGATGGTCTCGGTACGATTGTAATTACTGCTACGAACACTTTTCAGAATGTGTAATTCCGTGATAACGCAGATGGGTGGTTTGTGAGACTCCTACTTAGCAACTCGTTCTGCCATGGGCCTCCTTCACCGACCTTACGGCGCCTTCAGACCGAGGCTTGATTGTGCATTTGAAAGGCTTAGGATCCCTGATGTAACGTCGTACGACGGTCAACATCGCTACCACGAGTATCGGTGACCCCAGGAAAACATACCGAACAATAACACCGGCACAGTGGAATTCGGCTTTGGGCGATTGAGGATTTCCATCTTCGTCCAGGGCGGGTTCAATGTTGAACGCAGAGAGTACGCAAGCGACGACGAGGTACACGGTCCGGAGGGCGAAGTGTCCGCCAGGACAGATCCTAGGAATTACGAGTGTGATCATTCACCATTCGTGGGAGGCGCGAACTTCGGTATCTCTTACCTTCTCCTATAACCGAACACCCTATCCTCGGGATTGAGGACAAGGGGGTTGATTTTTCCGTCCTTGAGGAACCTGTCCGGATTGAAGGCTTCCGGGTCGGGGTAGATGCCTGGATCACGAAACACTGCCCAGATGTTTTCTATCACAGTGGTTCCTGCAGGGATGAAGTAGCCCCGGTATACGTCGTCCTGGGTGGTTCTCTTTGGGATGCCCATGGGGACGGGTGGATTCCACTGGAGGAGTTCCTTCACCAGGGCGTTGATATACGGCAAGTTGTCTCTGTCCGAAAAGTCCGGGAGGTGTCCTTTGCCAACAACCCGGTCAAGTTCCTCCTGTGCTTTCGTCACGACATCAGGGTTGAGAGTCATTGCCAAGAAGAACGCCTGGAAGGTCGATGTCGTCTGAAAGTAGTGTCAAAGAAGTGATGCGAAGGCCCGGTCGCATCCACAACATACTGTTGTTGCTGCAGCTGTGACGAACTGTCAGGAACACGGATGTATGCGAGGTCTTGAGAGAAGCGCCCACCAAACAAAGCACCTGTGACCTCCCCTATGATCTTTTCGCTGAAACTCGGTTGCTCATCACCCTCCAAACGAGACAAGCAGTCGGAAGTTATCGAGTGGGAGAATCCCTCACCGGGCTGGTGGTTACCATGGGACCATCGATGGAGATTTGATACTTTTCACGTACTTCCTTGGCGAGAGCCTTGAACCTCATCCCGGGGAACCAGTCCGGGAGATACCGTACTGTCCCAGGCTTTGTCAACTGCTTGGGCGTGCCGATTGAATAAATTGGTACGCACGTATGGGGATGGCATCAACGAGGAAATTTCCTGGTACCATAACGGCCGCGAGCCCACGTGATGCCTCAAGGTTTGAGCTCAGGAATGGGTTGTCGGCTGACTTGAGGTCGATCCCGTAGGCTACAGACAATATGATGGCCCCGGGGGTGCTTCGGGGTTGGGTCCCGCGTAATTAGACGGTTTAGGTGAAGGGGGGTATGAAACGGCTTACAATGCTGCCTCCTGGAAGGAACTCTCAGGTGCCTCCAACAAGCGCGATAAGAACCGATGTGTGTATTTGTACTGATAGCTGTCGAAGCTTCCGGTAAGTCTTGCGTTCAAGACCTCGTGGCAAAGTCTGCGGCGAGTCCTCCATTG
>Ga0307516_10002096_pt1 | contig 27120 bp, 31 predicted proteins | sample 19_EM_MG_FD_203310 | JGI IMG/M metagenome (GOLD analysis project Ga0307516, IMG submission 203310) | Populus trichocarpa ectomycorrhiza microbial communities from riparian zone in the Pacific Northwest, United States - 19_EM | ecosystem: Host-associated > Plants > Roots > Unclassified | place...
CTTATACGAGTGTCCGTGCGCCGCCTGTGACTGTCTACCGTGACTGTCCTATGTAGCCCTATGTCACACTCCCGTAGCACTGTCCGTGTCACCCGAACTCTAGACACCCCGCTGGGCGTAGCGTCCACAGCGCCCGCAGCGGCCGGAATCCTCCTCCTACATTGTTCCGGCTCGTCTCTCACAGCCGGTTCCAGCTCGTCTCTCACAGCCTGTTCGGGCTCATCTCTCACAGCCTGTTCCGGCTCGTGAGTTCTTGCAGCGACAACCTCGTCAGGGGTTCTTGCGGCCGTCTCGTCAGGCGCCATTGCTGCTAAAGGTTCGATCTGAACCTCTTCATAAATAGGCTCCTCCGGTGGGAGACTCAAAGAATCTTCATTCTTCAAATCCTGTATGTATGCAGTGGAGTCTTCATCAAACCTAGCATCTGAGCATTCCACAATTCTGCGCGACTCAATATCCCATAGCCGCCAAATACCAGTTGCGCTTCGAACATAGCCCGTAAACATGCATCTTTTTGCGCGTGCACCCATCTTGTTATCAACTCTGATATCTTTGGGTATAAGCTTATAAGCAATACAACCAAAACGCTGTAAATGATGCAGTGGAGGCTTGTCGATATTGACGTTTTGCGTGTTTTACGTATCGCCGTTTTGCGCGTTTTCAGTATCGAGTCGATCGGCGTTTTGCGCGTTTTGCAGTTGGCGTCGAACTCCTTGCCGAACGTCTTGCCGAATGTCTTGCCGAACGTCTTGCGCGTCGACCGATTGCCGAATGTCTTGCTAAACGTCTTTCTCATCGACCGCTCGTTCTGGCGCTTTCTTCTTCAAGTGCAAGCCTGTGTAGTACTTTGTATGGCAACTTTCCGTTGACTGCTCGATTTGGCGTTCTTACACAGCTTGCCATTAGCGTATATCCATCAATAAGCAATTTCAGAGCTTCAGGATATAGATGGGCAAGCCATTGATGCCAGCATTTCGACTTGTCGAGCGAAATATTCAGTTTGCGTCGTGCGTTGTGGCATCGTGATCGGCTACTAGGCCAGTTTCTTGGTTTGTAGCCACCAACACTTGCGATCCGTACGCTTGGGATCCGGTAGATTGGGATTGTTGAGCTTGAGTCCGTTGGCGCTTAACCTCTCTGATCGCTTCGTCCACTTCATGCTTTAATGGACAATCGCATCGGTAGTGAACGATTTTAACGCATTGATAACACACGACCTCGGAAAGATTCTGTCGATTTGACTGATCCTGCTGTCCATCCGCTTGTCCTCCTTACCTGTAATCTGACCGATTCCAGTCTTGTCCTCCTTGTCCACCTTGTCCACCGCGATTCCAGTCTTGTCCTCCTTGTCCACCTCGACCGCGTCCGCCTCTATTTCCGCGATTTCCGCCTCTGCCGCGTCCTCGTCCACGACCCGAGTTTGCGTTTCCCTGCGTATAGAGAGCTACTCCTCCATTGGCCGACCTATCGTGACGTTCTTCTTCATGTAGCGAAAGTCGCGCAATTATCGTTTCGATGGTAAGATTTGGTTGTTCTTGTAGGATAGTGACTAGATTTCGAAATTCTTCTGGAACTGTATCGTATATGCGATTTACGAGTAATCCGTCGGTTATCGCTTCGTTGGTGCCGAGGAGTTGGGTTTGCTAGGTCTGCAACCGTACAATGTAGTCGCGAACTTTCTCTCCTGTCATCGGTCGGGTATTGAGAAATCTGGTTAGAATGGTTGCTCTTCTGGTTTGCGAGGCAGAATAATCGAGTCGTCTGAGGAGGGTATCCCAGATTTCCTTGGGATCGACTAGGTCGCGAATGTGGGCCTGGATGTTTGGCATGCACGCCTGCTTCAGAACGTGTGCAGCTAATGCGCGTCGTTTGCCATAGTTATCGATAGCTGCTCTTGCCGCTGTACCGTTTGCCACTGGCGGCTGTTGCTCTTCTCCGGTTACGATTTCGAACGTGTCCACCACTGTAAGGGCCAATTGTACATTTCGCTTCCAATCCTTGTAGTTGGTTCCATCAAGCCGCTTGATATTGCCGTATTTCCATTTGTACCAGGTGTTGTTGTCAAGATTGGACGACATGACTTTCGGTGGCAAATTGAAGTTCGGTGGCAAATTGAGGAGAAAGGTCGGAAAGTGAGGCAAAAAGGTCGGAAAGGTTCTTCGATTTGACAGAATATCTTGAGTAGGAGGATAAGGAACTTCTTTTTGACTACTTATCGAGTATGCGTGAAGGATTTTATGAAGTTGCGCAAAGAGGGCTCATAACCTGTCAATGGGAGTTGTGGAGATGTGATGGTTCTCTTCATGTGACGGTGATGCCACTGCCTATATCTATAGCAGTGGTCACGAGGACTGACTAAGCATATACTACAACACGTATGCATCTACGGCGAATACAAGTACCAACGCCAGGCAGCCAGAGTTATCGGCTCGCGCTGCTACCCGCGGCGATGTCGAGGCCGTCGCGGAGACCTTCCCTGGTGCTGCGGTCGCCTGGCTGCCAGCATCATTTCTGCCAGCAGTAAAAACTCTGTTGGCGGATATCAAGCATACATCGCGCGAGCAGAGCCAGCGAACACACTACCCTGGTGTCGCCGCTTGCAGAAGAATCCAGGACGGTTGCACGATCGTGTCTTCCAAACCATCCTGTGCCTGTACGGTTCGCAACAGTACCCCATCCGCAGAACTTCTTAGGCTTCCGCTCGTCTGGAAGAGAAATGCACGTAGCGCGACGTCACGCAGCAACGATGTTCCTCGACACCCGCCAACGTATGTATCTCTGCCATGTGGAGACGTTGTCAATGTTGTGTTACGAGGCATGTATCTAAACTCGCCCTCGCCCTGACACGCTAAACGAGTCCTGCCACTCGGGGCCCGCTGAGTCACCTGCTTCCGACTACAGTAGCAAAAAAGTGCCAAGAATCAGGACGGCATTATTGCGGAAGTACTGCTGTAATTAAGACTAGTGCAGATTCTATTCAAAGTCCGGTTTTAGACAGAACATTTTGCGATCATGATTGAACATAACCTCGTAGTGCTTGGGAATGCGTATAGCTGGCTAGCGAAGCTTCTACGGAAATCTGGATGAAAACGGGCTTGATGCAGTATTATGCAAATGTAGAGTTGCTATGAATGCCGAGTGGGGGCGGCATGTCTACTGCATGATTTGATACCCCGCTTTGCATAAAATCCGGTTTTATTTCGGTATTCTTCTGGTTTTTGCAAGAAATCGCAGTTATACGATATTGGTACTGTTGCCGTAAGGATCTTGATATCGAAAGACTTTAAGCTGTGAATAAATACGCATGAAGTGGAAATGCGGCTATAATACTGCAGAGTGACTGTGTGTCATCGGCTACTCCATTCGCAATTTGGTTCGATACGGCTCATCAGATCTTATCCGATCCTCTAGCTACTGACTAAGCTATATATCACACGATTGACCCCATTCCCTCAACATGGCATCCCACACGCCATCCCCGCATCCAATCCCCATACCCCGCACTTCATCCCATCCCCATGTGCCGGCGCTACTTGCTCAGTGCTCACCCTGAGGATAAGGTTGTTCATTGGTAGACATCGAGTCGTTTCAGCGGCCAGAAGGTGCAGTTATTCTCATGATGTCAGCGGTGTCGATCAGTGGGAGGAGGGGGAGCATACGTTGATATTAAGTACGAATTATAGGGAATCTGGAGTTATCATTGGGAGTTGCTTCAGTAAAGAAGGTGCACTCTGGAGAAGGACGTCGAACATACTGTATGTATTAGCCCGGTATGCCGTCATTTGGGCGGCATATACAATGAGTGTCTGCAAATTGAAGTCAGTCAATAAAGACAGGGGTCAAAGGGATGTCGAATTCAGAACTCAATGACGAGTGGGTGCAGTGGCAGTCGACAGAGGCTGAATGCAAGATTCACTATCACGAGTCAGCCAGTGATAAAGAGTGGGGTGCGAATTCCTACATAGAGGCGAGCGAATCCTCAGCAAGCACCATCTGCAAATTGAAGTCAGTCAGTAAAGACGGGGGTCAAGGGGATGTTGAATTCAGGACTCACTCACGAGTGGGTGTAGCGGCAGTCGACAGAGACTGAATGCCAACTAGACCCTTCGCTTCATCTTGTGATTCCTACTGACAGCTCTTGTTGAAAGGTGAGAGAGAGAGAGATGGTTATTCGTTGATGTGTGATAGATCAGCTCAATGTGGACGGGTCAAGTATCGTATTCTCTCTAGGTATGAAGAAGTACAGTAGCAAAAAAGGGGTGATGATTACTACCGAACTGATACTGGCAAATTACAATTGCCGTAGTAGAGCCTCATTTTATGCTACACCAGATTCAGCATGGACTTAGATTGTCAGGAAGCCGATTAAATTGTAAAGCCCCATCACGACCGAGTTAGGAAGATAGCGCAGTAAAGTTCAAGGCGTATTGTCACGAAGCTGCTCTGGATGCCGATCGAAAGCAGGATTTAGTATAAGTCTACATTCTCGATTGTCAAGGTGTCAATGCGGAATTCTTGCGGTTATTAAAATAATACGGCTATGTACTATGAATGCACATTTTGCTGAAGTCAGTCTCAATACAGTATTACAGCGGCAAAAACTCCAAGTGAAGTCATTGCCGTAATCGTTCGCTCTGGCCGACTCCAGAGCTGTTGGAAATGCTTCTCGCCGCTCCGGCATGGGTGCGTCGACGGGAGTGACACCGACTGGAGCGACGCCGTGGCAACGGCGTGGGACCCTGGTTGAGACAGGGATTGTGCAACGGCTTGGCATTCTTTCATAGCGGCGTCTTTCTCATTCTTTCTTCTAGACTCTTACATACTTCTTCATACCTAGAGATAATACGATACTTGACCCGTCCACGTTGAGCTGATCTATCACACATCAACGAATAACCATCTCTCTCTCTCACCTTTCAACAAGAGCTGTCAGTAGGGATCATAAGATGAAGCGAAGGGTCTAGTTGGCATTCAGTCTCTGTCGACTGCCGCTACACCCACCCATTCGTGAGCCCTGAATTCGACATCCCCTTGACCCCTGTCTTTACTGACTGACTTCAATTTGCAGACACTCATTGTATACGCCGCCCAAATGACGGCATAGCGGGCTAATACATACAGTATGTTCGACGTCCTTCTCCACAGTGCACCTTCTTTACTGAAGCAACTCCTAATGATAACTCCAGATTCCCTATAATTGATACTTAATATCAACGTATGCTCCTCCTCCTCCCACTGATCGACACCGCTGACATCATGAGAATAGCTGCACCTTCTGGCCACTGAAACGACTCGATGTCTACCAATGAACAACCTTATCCTCAGGGTGAGCACTGAGCAAGTAGCGCCGGCACATGGGGATGGGATGAAGTGCGGGGTACGGGGATTGGATGCGGGGATGGCGTGTGGGATGCCATGTTGAGGGAATGGGTCAATCGTGTGGTATAACTTAGTCAGTAGCGAGAGGATCGGATAAGATCTGATGAGGCGCATCGAACTAAATTGCGAATGGAGTAGCTGATGACACATAGTCACTCTGTAGTATTATAGCTGCATTTCCACTTCATGCGCATTTATTGACAGCTTAGAGTCTTTCGATATCAAGATCCTTACGGCAACAGTACCAATATCGTACAACTCTGATTTCTTGCAAAAACCAGAAGAATACCGAAATAAAACCGGATTTTATGCAAAGCGGGGTATCAAATCATGCAGTAGACATGCCGCCCCCACTCGGCATTCATAGCAACTCTACATTTGCATAATACTACATCAAGCCCGGTTTCATCCAGATTTCTGTAGAAGCTTCGCTAGCCAGCTATGCGCATTCCCAAGCACTGTGAGGTTATGTTCAATCATGATCGCAAAATGTTCTGTCTAAAACCGGACTTTGAATAGAATCTGCGCTAGTCTTAATTACAGCAGTACTTCCGCAATAATGCCGTCCTGATCCTTGGCACTTTTTTGCTACTGTAATCCTTGTCTCTCACGTGACGAGCCCCGATCACCGCGCTCGTCTACAGCCCACTACGCTTAATGAGGACCATTTGGTCGCACGAACTCGCAGTAAGCAGCTTGGTGAGTGCGGAGAGAAACATCACCGAGAGCAGCAGGCGTTGACCTATCAGAACACTTTGCATCTCCCACTGTCTCCACGTCATCGCTGTAGTCCTAACATCCCTACCTTTACCTCCCGGAAAGCAGGCTCCAGCACCCGCCATTGTCGCCACCTGCGCTAACTTGTTATCCTGTGGTCGATGAGTGGGCGTAGGCTCCACTGCCCAGCGCGGATGAAGTGGAAGCACCCCCAGCACGGCGCGAAGCAGATAGCAGGGGAGGGGACCGAACTGTAGGCTGCCCAAAAAATTGTGAGGACACGACAGACGAGCCCTCGGCAGGTGCGGGCGACAATGGGCCAGGGCGGCGACGAGCGGCAACCACATTGGCGATGCCCGTGCGCCTGGCTGGGGGTGTCGCTGTGGAAATCCTGTAATCACGCGCTGACGAACTGGAATGTGTGCAGGTACCTACACCGTGCTGGCAGCCATCCTTTCCCGCCGGACAACCATCAAGCCAAGAGTTGAACATTTGTATTCGGCCGCCCATCCCGTTGCAGGACACAGGCACGTAAGGAAGACAACTTTGCGCGCCGCGGCGGGGCGGCTGCGGGTAATAATGTTTGAGGTGCTTTTCGACGCGCTCCGAGGAAGTACCACTTGCTGCGTTGGGCTCCTGGGCGGACCTGCGGAAAAGCCGGAAGTCGCCACCTGGCAGGGGATTGTCGCGTCCGCAGTGCCTCCTGCCGTCCAACTGCTCGGCGGCGTTCAGACTCTCCTGTAATCTACCCGGTGTTGTCCAGGCGCTCATTGCTGATGTGCTGGTGGTGACTTATACGGAATAGATGATATCCGCTCCAGGATGTCAGTTCTACTGGGTCCTAGTTGCAGTGTGGGTTGGTTCCCAGAAGCCCCCGCACGAGCCATCTTTCTGATGTAGTGAGATCACCAACCCTGGGATCTGCAAGCGGCCATTTAACGGTTAGCATACTCCAGTGCAGCGTCGCATGAAGTATGCCGCGAAAGACATAGTTACTCGCCAGAAAAAAACGTTGGTCCCTCACGAAACACCACATTTACGAACTCGAAGTGCTTCATGTTCTCATAGCGCCTGCAGCTGTCGGGCTGTTTTTCGTCCGGCATCTTGACACTGGCGGTAGTGTTGGACTGGTGCCAGTAGGGGACTAGCAGTGGGGTTCGGTTGGTGGTAGTGGCAAGTCGGCGGTGTCAAGTTGGTCGGCAGACGTGTCACGTCGGCGGTGATATGACAGCAGCGGTGGTCGGCAGCAGTCTCCTAGGTGGCAGATATGCTACATATCAAATTAATTACAGCTTACCCCGCTTTATCCGCACTCGTCCATTGGCTAGTGATTGAGCCTCACGCTTTAGGCGGGTTGATGATGACTCATTGATCGGATATGACCCTGTCGGATGGAAAGATTCCAGCCACGCTGTAGCGTAAGCTGCAGAACAAATGAGAGCTGGTGACGACATGCCAGTTTTGGCCCTCAAACATTATTCTTGTCAAAATGTTGGACGTCCAGAGATGACGCCGGAGATAACACCGGAGGTGGCGCCGGAGGTGGCGCCGGAAATGACACTGGAGACGCTGGCCAGAGCCCAGTCACTAGACAAACCAGCTCAGCAACCCTCTGTATATAGAGAACGTTGTGTACGTGACATTGTATTAGTATCAAATTCATCATCTTCATATCTATCTATGTGCAAGTGCACGTGAAGAGAGATCTGCACCGCCGCCCCTGCTCGCGAAACAACTTCCATCGCTCTCGCTACCGGAAAGAAAAAGAGGAGGCCCTTCTGCCGGTGACAGGTCGGACCCCCCTCCGCCCAGAACTGACAAAAGATTGATATTATTCTGACAGGTTATGAGCCCGGATTGACGCTCAATCCATTACTGTCCCCCACCGTTCATCGCTTGAGGTTGCTGCCTTGACCCTGGTCGGCCGGCGCCTACGGGCCAACGCTAGTAGTAGTGGTTAAAAATAATAATGTCACACATGACAGCTCCACCATCTCTTCTCCAATTAACAAATTTTTTAGATACTCCTCTTCGTCTTATCTTCCCTGTGCTCTTCCGGGCATGTACAATTTTCTGTCTGTTGTTGTGGTGGGCCGAAAGTTCCCAGTAACAGGTTAGGCCCTGTTCGGGTGGGCGCGTCCGTTTTGGTTTTTTGGTGGTAGGTGTCCGTTCGCTTCCGTTTACATGACTAGCGTCCATTCGGAAAAAAAAAAGCTGTGTTTGGACAGTCACGGTCCGTCTTCCGCTTCCGTTCCTCTACACCAAAAAGTCTTCCGTTCCCAAATTGACAACGCGAGGTCTTTTTCGCTTCCGTTCGTACAACAACCCACCCATGCCTCCTAATAGCAAACTTTCACTGGACAGGATACGTTGTAACAAACAGCGCCTACGCTACATTTGTCTTATTCTGATACTCTATTTCCAACGATCTCTATTGTGGTGTCCTATTCGCACCTCCATTCGCACCGGCAAAATTTTCACTGAAGAAATTTTGAAGGTCCATCCACGACCTTTCTCGATTTACGCAACTGCATGACCTCCATGGCATCTGCTGTGGTCTTGTGTTGTGTCGCGATGTTGCGTTGAACTTGATTTTTTGATGGGGTGACAGGGATCTTTGCGTGCCAACAGTGAACAGTGCGTGCCAAACTGTGCAGATGCTTTTGTCTGCTCCGCGTGCTGTCCGTTTGCGAGCCGCGAACGGACACATCTAACGAACGGAACGACGGACGTCCGTTTCACCCAAACAGGGCCTTAGGTGAAAACCCACACACAACCCAAGAGTTGGCTGGATTTCCCTTACAGTTCTACCATTTCTTCCCCGATTAACAGAATTTTTGAATAATCGTGTTCGTCTTATCTTTCATGACTCTTCAGGGTATATAACATTTTATATGTGTTGTTGTGGTTGTGTCGGACAGCTCCCAGTAATGGTCTAGTTGTAGGAAACCACTCGCCGCCCAAGATGTGGTAAGATGCTAGTGAATCATAAAATCTCCCTTGTTTTCCCGGCCGGACTGTTGAGACCTGCACCCAATTCCCCCGCGGCACCCAGATCCTCCTCCCCGCCTGCCCACATCTCCCGTCGGCCAGCAGATCCCGGACCGTCCACCAGCTCTTCCACCTCCCGGCCTCCTTCTGCACCTCAGCCGCAGAATCTTCTGGTGCCACCACCACACCCTCGACACTGAAACTCATCGCTAAAAACGCCAAGACTTTCAGCCGACACACCAGAAAACCGACACGACTTTAGCTTCACCGGGCTCACAATGACTGGTGTTGCAGGCGAATCGACCGAGGCAGCCCCGGTGGTGGCTGCCAGCATCGACCAGAGCGAGAGCTCCCTTCTGAGGGAGCTCGTGGGAGACGAGGAAGCCCTACAGGAGGTGGAAATGGGGGACGACTCTGGGAGCGAGCTCACAGAGCTCGAGAGCAGCTTGGGAGGAGAGATGGAAGAGGAAGAGAGGGAGGGAAAGAACCGTGGGAGGCCGAACTTCAGGCGGGCCGCCCCAGGCGCACAGCGGCAGCAGAGCACGTAGGAATTCTTTTGGCGAGGCAACCTCAATGGACACGGCAACGATTTTTTTTTTTTTTGTTTATTCAGTACTCGCGTGCGACCTATGGAGATCATGGCGAGAATATGTACAGTCCGTTTCCAAGATATTCGGACACGGCAAGGATGAGGGCGACGAGGACAACATCTTCGCAATGCCAGGCAAAACGGCCATGAGGGGGGCGCTCGCGCGCTCGCTCTCACTGGCAGTCGCCAGCAACCCACAGCAGGTGGGAACAGCAGGGACCCTGAATCCTGCCGAGGGTTCCGGGGAGGGATTTGGGAGATTGGACGTGGGGGCGGGTTGTTGGGCGGACGAAATGGCCAATGAGGTGGACATGGAGGGCATGGCGGGAGACGAGGGGTCGACGACCCCAACCCCCACCCCGGCGAGATAGGCAAGCGCGACTCCGGTACCGGTCACGCCGACCAAAGGCAACAAGCGAATGGCTGTAGGCACACCCAAGGCTACCAGGCGTTGCCTCCCGGTGCGCCCAATGCCGGTTGGCTTCGCGGTGGCCTCGGTGCTCGAACAGATCCTGGGAGCCATAGCAGGGGTGGAGCGGAAGATGGAGGAGAGGATCACAGCACTGGCAGCGAGAATGATGGAAGGAATGGAAGCGCTGGCGACGGATGGGAAGTCAAGGGAGGGGGGAATAACGGCGAGGCTGTTGGGAGACGCAGAGGAATGGGAGAGGAGGCTGGGAGCAAGGCTGCTTGCCATGGACGGCATAGAGACGGAGTTGGTGCAGAAGGCACAATGGGAAATCAAGCAATGGACGGACATGGCAGGGCTGATGGAGAGAAGGAGGGTGGAAATGGGGGAAGTGAGGAAGGCAGTGGAGGGACTCACAGCACAGCTGGCAGCAGCGCCTGTAAGGCCGGTCCCAGTGTGGGCCAGACCCACTGCTGGGGCTCCGGAAGCAATGGAGGGGGTGGTGGCAACCCGGCAGGAGGAGGAGGAAGACAAGGTGGAGGAGTGGAGCGACATGGAAGGAGTGGAGAGGGAAGGCCTCCACCGATCCGCCCATGCGCCAGAGCCGGGAGAGTGGGTGGTGCCAGTGACAAAGGTGGGGAACGAGAAGGAGGAGAAGGAGGAGAAGGGGAAGGCCAGTATGGTGCAGGTTGCAACTCCCGCTGGAGGCAAAACATGCAGGCAGAAAGGCTCAGCGAAGCAACAGAAACGGCAGGCGGCCGTTGACACCAGCAACGAAAAGGAACGAGCAGAACCGAAGGCGGCAGCGCTGATCCGACAAATCTTGAAGTGCCCCGAGACAGCAGAAGCGGAGAAGAAGGCAGTGGAGGAGAGGAGGAAGGAGGAAGAAAAGAAGGAGGAGGAAAAGGCCGCGGTCATGAAGAGATGGAAGGAAGGAGATTTGAGCCAGGAGGAGTGGGAGACGTACAATGCCACAGCCAGGCCAATCCAGTACCTGGCAGACGACACTGAGGCCATTGAGGAGGTGGCCGCCTGGCTGAGGATGGCGCACAGGGCAGGAATGCGGGCACTGGACAGCCAGTGGGAGAAGTAACGTGCGCCCCCCCAGCTGGCGCCAGTGCAACCGCGACAGCACCAGCAACCGCGACAGCAGCAGAAACCGCGACAGCAGCAGCAACCACGACAGCAGCAGCAGCGGGTGCCACTGTAGACGCAGCAGCGGCAACACCAGCAGCATTAGCAGCAGCAGCAACGGCAACAACCAATACCATACCAGGGGCCACAGAAGGGGCAGCAACAATGGCAGCAACAGTGGGCACCAGTGCAGTCGCAGCAACAGCAGGGAAACTGGGCCCAGAGAGCAGCAGCAGCAGCTGCACTCCCACAGATGGTGGCAGACTACAGCAGAGCCGGCCGCAACGGAAAGCCGGAGCGGACACCCACTGGGTTGGAACCAATAAAGGGGTCAATTCCACGTGACGAGCGGGGGATCGTCTTTGAGCGAGCGTCGGGCGCGCCGCAGATTAACCCTGCGGTGGCAGCGAGTGCGGCGGCGCATGTCAACGTCACACTGAGCAAGGTGGCACTGCCCCACGTCCGGACGGAAGCATTCAGAATTTCAGTGCAGGGGAGACTGTCAACAACGGCGCGCTTCGGAGCGTCAGCAGCGATGCTCCTACACTTCAAGAAGGAGATCCTGGAAGCAGCCAGGAAAGCTGACAGGACGATCATCAATGTTGCCGCGAATGAGACATGGGCGGAACTGAAGATCCTGGTGCCCTACGGCCGGTATCGCCATCAGAACGGGCTGGAAGACATCAGAGAGCAGATCGAGGCAGAGCACCCAGGAGTTGTGATACCTCCACCATCGATGAAGTGGATGCGATTGGTAAGCACCATCGAACGTCACTACCAGGCTGGCTGCCTCCTGCAGAATGCAGCATCGGTGATCTTCAAAGTGCCGGGCAAGGTGGCAGCCCAAAAGCTGCTGGTGGAAATGTGGGTTACAGGCAATAAGTTCTTCGCCCTCCCATACATTCCGCACAAGGCGGACACCCTGTGCCGCACGTGAGTCCAGTGGGGTCATTCAGAGTTCCAGTGTCAGCAGGCTGCTTCAACTTGCACCATCTGCGCTGGCACCCACAGGACTGAGGAGCACAAGTGCGAGGTGGCAATATACGGGAAGGTGGGAAAAGTTTGCCCACACACCAAAATGAAGTGACCCAACTGCGGAGGAAGGCACCCAGCACAGGATGCCAGGTGCCGGGCAAAGCGTGCTGCAATTGAGATTGCCTGAGGCAGACGCACCAACACCCACCACCCGGAGGTGCTCACCAAGCAACCCACATGACCGCCCCGGACCCCCATTACAAGTGGACCAGACCAGGTGAACTGGGTCCCGGAAAGTACTCAGGACGGCCCAAACTGGATGGAAGACCTGATGGATGTAACGGTGACTAGAATGGAACCAAGTGGCACCGCCCCACCCGTAGCCGTCTGATGGCGGCCCCACAGGTGGCGAAGCTGGTGGCGCTCCAGCATAATTGCGCCCGGGGAGGACAAGTGTTGGAAGCGGTGTTGGAAACGGCAGTGAGGAGGGGAGCAGATCTGGTCCTAATCCAGGAACCGAGGGGAGCAAAAGAAAAGGACAGCACCCGCTCCCACCCCAGCTTCAATTTCATCAGGGGTGAGGAGTCGGCGCTGGCAAAATGTTGGATGGCGGTCAACAGGGCCTCAAAGTGTCAGGTAACGGAGTTGAAAACCCTAGCCGCAGGGACTGCGAACCATGTCCAGGTGGTGGAGGTTACCCCACCCAGGGGGGAAGCAATCATCATTGCCAATATCTATGATCGACATGAGGGCAGCGAGAACAACCGGCCAGCCTAGCACGCAGGGTGGGGAGAGATAGCCTGGCACCGACGGGTTGTAATAGTGGGAGACATGAATGCCTATAGCAAGGTGTGGAACCCCAGAACCACCAGACCCAGGAATAACGCCTTCTGGGAGCAACTCATCCAGGAGAACGACTTGGTGATCTGGAATTCAGAGGAGGAAACAAGGATGGGAGCGGGAGTGAACATCCACTCCATTATCGACTTGACGCTCTCATCGCCTGGGGTTGAACTCAACTGGAGCATGGGCCCAGCCACGGGCTCTGACCACGAGCTCCTCCAGTGGGAGGTTTTGGGGACAGCGAGCCTTGAGGATGGAACCAGCCCAGAGACGACCGGCTGGGACATCAGCGGGTGGGACCCAAGGGGAAAGGAAGAGGAAGAGGAGGCCAATGCGGCAGCAGCGAAATGGGCCCAAGCACAGGAATGCTACCATAGAGGCGCCAGCGGCTCCACAATACTCACGGACGCCAGCACAGTGGAGGACGTGGATGATGCGGCGGCAGCACTCCGAGAGGCAATGGTAGGCACTCTGGATCAGCATGCGCGCAAGAAGCGGTGGCGTAGCTGGTCGAAGAGGTGGTGGAACCCGGAGCTACAGGACCTGAGAAAGAAGCTGGGGAAGGCGCGGCACAACTGGAGGCCGCAGGGTATGAGCCGGATACAAGAAGCGAGATGAGAGCTTTGGCGCGCCATAAGAAAGGCAAAACGGGAATGCTGGAACCGGTTCCTGCAGACGGCAGAGGGAGCAGATGTCTGGACGGCAAAGGGCTACACCAAGCCAAGGATTGACAAAGCTGGACAGGCCCTGACTCTGGAGGATGGCACAGTAGCGGAGGGCCGCCGGGAGCACGAGCAGGCAATCCTGGCAGCACACTTCTCGCAAGCGCCCACTGACAAATACAGCCCGGCAGGAGGAGGATGGGCCGTTGACAGGGTGGACACGAACCTGGTGGGCTCCCTTCTCAGCAAAGCCTCCAACACATCGGCACCAGGGAGCGACCGCATGCCAGCAGATATCTTCAAGGTCTTCTGGCAGTGGGATCCGGAGAGGTCCACACAACTGGTACGGGCCTGCATTCAGCTGGGACACCACCCCAGAATCTGGAAAACGGCCAAGGGAGTTGTCATCCCGAAGCCGGGAACGCCGGACTACTCAAGGGTGAGAGCCTACCAGGTGATCTCCCTCCTAGATGTAACAGCCAAGCTAGTCGAGCGGACGGTAGCCTATCTGATCTCTGACCACTTGGAGCGCAAACGTGGACTCCACGACGGCCAGTTCGGGTGCCGCAAGCGGAGGAGTTGTGTGGACGCAGTGGCACTTCTCATGAACCGGACCCAGCGGGCGTGGAGGGAAAAACGGGTGCCAGGAACGCTGCTCATGGATGTCAAGTCGGCCTTCAACAATGTCAACAAGGCGCATCTAGGCAGGAGAATGGAAACGCTGGGAATCGAGCCAGACCTCATCAGGTGGGCGCAGAGCTTCATGTCTGACCTACAGGTACAGTTGGTCTTGGACGGAAGGACGGGGAAGAAGAGACAGGTGGACACCGGCATCCCGCAGTGATCACCAGTGGCACCAATCCTTTTCGTCACATACCTGTCAGGAATCTTCGATGAGGTGGAGGCAGTGGTCCCAGGTGTCCAGGGGCTTTCCTTTGTTGACGACATCAGCTGGTGGGCGGAGGGAAAGAATGATGAGGAGGTCGCAGCCAAGCTGTCAGGGGCAGCGGCAGCTGCTGCCGCATGGGCAGATAGGAACGGTGTCACATTCGACCAGGGCAAGACCGAAGTGGCACTCTTCCACAAAAAGAGGACCGCTCCTAAGGCGACTGTAACAGTAGGGGACAGCAAGGTCCCATTCAACAAGGAGGCAACAAGATGGCTAGGGGTGTAGCTGGACTCCCAGCTGTCCCTCAAGGAGCACCACGACATCCGGATGAAAGCTGGCAATAAAGCAATGACCCGGCTGCGAAGGCTCACTGGACAACAGTGTTCTACATAGACCAGTCCGGAATAATTTTTGGCAAGGTCGGGTCTGGTCGGGATATATCTAGACCAATAAATCTCAGGTCGGGACTGGTCGGGATATATCCAGACCGACCAACCGTAGGTCGGGTCTGTCGGCAGACGTCGGGATAGGTCTGGTTAAAAGGGTTGATTTTACAGAAAATTCATTACACCTATCCGGCGGTACTACGGTCTGCTGTACCTGCACCAGTGATTTGAAGCAACTCATAAATTCTTTAGCGTGTGCTATCGCTACACTACACCAAATCCTCGTCACAACGGGCATCCAACATCTGCCCAATCGCTTTAACATCCTCCTTCATAGCCTCGATCATCCCATCCCTCTGCGAGCGTTTGAAATACTCGACTGCCTCAAGTACGTCGTCTCCCATACGGCAACGGCAATCTCAGAGAGTGGTCTTTGCACTGCTGAACACACGTTCTGGCTCGGCACTCATTGCAGCGAGAGTGAGATATATCAAAGCCATCCGGGCAAGATCCTTTCAGTGCGGATCGTGCAACCATCATACTACCAACCAACTACGTCTCGTATAGGGTGGATCTGTACCTCCTGCTGAGAGCAGTGCAGCATGTCCACATTGGCTGGTAGCTGCTTGTCATGTTTCAGCTGGACCCCGCCGGAGGCTAAGAAAAAAAAGTCTTTTTAGTGTATCCCGACGTCTGCCGACGTCGGTAGACCTGAAAAGGTGAGGTCGGGATCGGTCTACTTATATACCGACCGACCGACCCTTAGTCTGAATCGGCTTAATTTTATTTAGACCGACCAACCCTTAGTCTGAATCGGCTTAATTTTATATAGACCGACCAACCCTTAGTCTGAATCGGCTTAATTTTATTTAGACCGATCAACAGTTGGTCGGGTCGAGGTCTTGGCAGACCGACCTAGACCAGTCTGCCGACGTGTCTGGTCTATGTAGATCACTGCCCTGCTGTCTCCCGTCGTCGCTGGCCGTCGTTCCGATCCCTCGAAAAAAAACAATAAACGCGGCGTTGGCTGACCTCGTTGTAGTCCTAACGGCCCTACCCACACCTCCCGAAAAGAAGGCACCAGCATTCGCCATAGTCGCCACCTGCGCTAACGTGTCCTCCAGTGCATCGATGAGTCGGCGTAGACTCCACCGCGGGTGAAGTGAAAATCGCTCTGTGGGCCTATGAGAATAATACAGCAGAGGAGGGGACCAAACTATAGAGCGTACAAACAAGGGTGAGGGCACGACAGGCGTGCGCGCCGCAGGCACGGGCAACAATGGGGCCAGGGCGGCGACAAGCAGCAACCGCATTGGCGATCGATCGTGAGTAGCCGCGTGCGCTGGCTGGGGGAGTCGCTGTTGAAATCCTGTAATCTCGTGCTGACAAACTGGAATGTGTGCAGTTACCTACACCGTGCTGCCAGCCATCGTGTCCTGCCAGACAGCCATCCAGCCAAGAGTTGAATATTCGTATTCGGCCGCCGATCCCTTTGCAGAACACGGGCACATAAGGGAGGAAGACAGCTTTGCGCGTTGCGGCGGGGTGGCTGCTGGCAATAATATATGAGGTGCTTTTCGACGCGCTCTACCGAAGCACCACAGGCTGCGTTGGACTCTTGGGCGGGCTTGTGGAAAAGCCGGAAATCGCCACCCGGCAGGTGGTTGTCGCGTCCGCAGTGCCTCCTCCCGTCCAACCGCTCGGCGGCTATCAGACTCTCTTGTAATCTACCGCCAGTGTTGTCCAGGTGCCCATCGCTGATGGTAACTCATGTACGGGATAGATGATATCCACTCCAGGATATCAGTTCTACTGGGCCCTAGTTGCAGTGTGAGTTGGTTCTCAGAAGCCCCCACACGAGCCATCTTTCCGATGTAGTGAGATCACCTACCCTGGGTGGGGTCTGCGAGCGATCGTCAACAGCTAGCCACTCCAGTACAGTGACGCATCAAGCATGCCGCGAAAGGCGTAGGTACTCGCCAGAAAAAAACGTTGGTCCCTCACGAAACACACATTTACGAACTCGAAGTGCTTCGTATTCTCATAGCGCCTGCAGCTGTCGGGCTGTTTTTCGTCCGGCATCTTGACACTGGCGGTAGTGTTGGACTGGTGCCGGTAGGGGACTAGCAGCGGGGTTGGGTTGGTGGTAGTGGCAAGTCGGGGGTGTCAAGTTGGTCGGCGGCCGTATCACGTCGGCGGTGATAAGACAGCGGCGGTGGTCGGCGGCAGTCTCCTAGCAGTTCCGAGCTGTTTCAGGGTTGGTGCTGCGAACCAGGTAGCAGATATGTTATCAAATTAATTACAGCCTACCCCGCTTTAGTTATCTGCACTCGTTCATTGGCTAGTGCTTGAGCCTCACAATTTAGGCCGGTTGATGATGACTCGTTGATCGGATATGACCGAAAGATTCTAGCCACGCTGTGGTGCAGGGCTGCAAAACGAATGAGAGCTGGTGACGACACGCCAGTTTTGGCCCTCAAACATTATTCTTTCGGCTTCCCGCGGCGACTTTCCTCTGCTCGATTGCAGTAGAAATACGCGAGCTTGTTGAACTGCAGTCGGGACAGATGGGAGTCGATGACGCTCGAAGCTACGTAGGTTTTTCCAGCCCCGGCTAGACGGCTTGGTTAGTGAAAACCTCCACAGCGAAAATCGCGGTGACATACGGATTCCTCGCAACAATAACAACATGGACTTGCTCGAGGCTCTCCAGTCATGATATTCATCCCTCTGCAGGATCCACCGGGCAGTGTTTTCCAGGCGCCCATCACTGATACGCTGATGGTGACTCATGTACGGGATCGATGATATCCACTCCAGGATCTCAGTTCTACTGGGTCCTAGTTGCAGTGTGAGTTGTTTTCCAGAAGCCCACACGAGCTATCTTCCGATGCAGCAAGATAACCTACCCTGAGATCTGCGAGCGAACATTCATGGTTAGGTTATCCCAGTACGTTATCATCGAGCATGCTAGGAACGACGTATTTGTCAGAAACAAACGTTTGTCCCCCATGAAACACCGTGTTCACGAACTCGAAGTGCTTCGTATTCTCGTAGTGTCTGGAGCTGTCGGGCTGCTTGCCGTTTGTCATCTTGCGGCTGGTGGCGGTGATGGACTCGCGTTGGTGTCCTGGCTGGGGTGGTGTTGGACTGACGGTGGTGTCAAGTCTGCGGCGATGTCAAGTCTGCGGCGATGTAAAGTCGGTGGCGGTGTCAAGTCGGCGGCGATGTCAAGTCGGCGGCGGTGTCAAGTCGACGGCGTTGTGAAGTCGTCGGCGTTGTCTAGCATACCCCGCTTTCGTTATCTTTTGTTACCTTACCTTGAACGGACTTGTAGTGTCTTGGCCCTGGTGTGCCGCACACATGCTGTGAGTACACCCCTGGTATCGCTCCGAAACCTTACCCTGCTTGCCCTCCTCGAGGGCCGGTGTTATTGACAATGATTTGTATGAGCACTTAACATTCGATTTTAGTTGCGGCTGAGTGGATATCAGTCGTCAGCCTCTCGTGTTCGCTCCGGCGGTGCCACTGGCCGTCCGTCACTGCCAGCAAGCACGGATTTCCCACCTGCAATACAATAGATTAACATTAACGTTATAACACCTTCATCTCCGATTGCTGCACGTTGCTCGTCCGCATGCGTCGACGGCGAACACAAATACCAACACCAGGCAGCCAGGCATCGGCTCGCGCTGCTTCCCATAGTGATGTCGAGGCCGTCGGGGAGCAGAGCCGGCGAACACAACACGACCCTGGCGTCGCCGCTTGCGGTCGCTCTTCCAAACCACCCTGTTCGGTTCGCAACTGTCCCCCGTCCGCAGAACTTCTTGGAGTTCCGCTCGCCATCGGGAAGAACGACGTTCCGCGACGCTCACAACGTATCACTTATATTCCCCATAGATGGAGAAGTTGACAATGTTGGGTTGTGAGCTAACCTCGCCCTGCGCCCCTAACACGCTAACCGAGTTCCGCCACTCCGGGCCCGCTGAGTCACCTTCTTCACGACTAGTTAATCCTTGCTGCTCACGTAACGAGCCCTCTGTCACGTGGTCTTACGCACCGCGCTATGTATATAGTCAACAGCCCCACTATGCTTAATGTGGACCTTTCTGAGTTGCCGAAGCCGCACGAACTTCCCATAAGCGGCTTGGAGATTATTTTTTTGTTCAATCATACTCGCATACAGCCTAACTAGACTGTGGCGGCGTACATTTTATCCGTTTTTCCCGTCTGCTGTCCGCGCGGCGGCGTCACGTTGCAAGCTCCCCTTTGCCCTCCCCCAGGCCTGCCCCGAGAAAATGTAAAGCGCACCAAGGAAATAAAGGAAAGGGAGAACGTCCGGTCTATGTAAAGGAAAACAAAAGAAACCGAAGCGGCTTGGAGAGGTTGTCGAGAAACATAAACCCCGTTAGCGCCAGGCGTTGACCAATCGGAACACTTTGCCTCTGCCGCTGTCTCCCATCGTCGCTCACCGTCGTTCCGATCCCTCGATAAAAAACAATAAACGCGGCGATTACAAACGTGTCTGCATTTCCCACCTCGCGGAACTTCGGCGACTGCCTGTGCGTGCCCATCGCGGCGTTGGCTGACCTCGTTGCAGTCCCAACGTCCCTACTCCCACCTCTCCGAGAGCCGGAACCAGCATCCGCCATAGTCGCCACCCGCGCTAACTTGTCCTCCTGTGCGTCGATGAGTGGGCGTAGGCTCCACTGCTCCAGCGCGGGTGAAGTAGAAATGCTCTGTGGACCTTCGAGAAGAAAACAGCGGAGGAGGGTACCGAACTATAGAGCGCACAAACAAGGGTGAGGGGCATGGCAGGCGAGCGCACGTCAGGCGCGGGAGACAATGGGGACGTCAGGGCGGCGACGAGCGGCAACCGCATTGGCGATGGATCCTGAGCAGCCCGTGCGCCTGGCTGGGGGAGTCGCTGTTGAAATCTTGTAATCACGCATCGACGAACTGGAATATGTGCAGTTACCTACACCGCGCTGGCAGCCATCTTGTCCGGCCGGACAACCACCCAGCCGAGTTCTCGCCGGACAGCCATCCAGCCAAGAGTTGAACATTCGTATTCGGCTGCCTATCCCGTCGCAGGACACGGGCAAATGAGGGAGGAAGGTAGCTTTGCGCGCCGCAGCGGGCCGGCTGCGGGTAATAAAATATGAGGTGCTTTTCGACGCGCTCTGGCGAAGCACCACAGGCTGCGTTGGACTCTTGGGCGGGCTTGCGGAAAAGCCGAAAATCGCCACCCGGCAGGGTATTGTCGTGTCCGCAGTGCCTCCTCCCGTCAGATGCTCGGCGGCGTTCAGACTCTCCTGTAACCCACCGCCGGTGTTGTCCAGGCGCCCATCGCTGATGTGCTGATGGTGACTCATGTATGGGATAGATGATATCCACTGCAGGATCTGAGTTCTACTGGGTCCTAGTTGCAGTATGAGTTGGTTCCCAGAAGCCCCCACACGAGCTATCTTTCCGATGTAGTGAGATCACCTACCCTGGGATCTGTGAGCGATCATTAACGGTTAGCATACTCCAGTGCAGTGTCGCATCAAGCATGCGGCAAAAGACGTACTCGCCAGAAACAAGCGTTGGTCCGCCGTAAAACACCACATTTACGAACTCGAAGTGCTTCACGTTCTAGTAGTGCCTGTAGCTGTCTGGCTGGATCCCGTCCGGCATCTTGCGGCCGGCGGAGTGTAATTGTTATTCGTCCGACCGACAGCGGTGGTGTTTGCCTCACGGTGGCGGCCTTCAGGAGATAGTATTGCACTGGCAGTGGCGTCAAGTTTCCAGCGGTGTCAAGTCGCCGGTAACTGTCGGAGGCAGTGGTCGGTGGTCGGCGGTGATGGCATTGGGATGGCCAGCAGCGGTCGGTAGCGGTGGTTGGCTGGCTGTTCGGTTCTGGGCTTCTGGGCTGGTACTGCGAAAGATGTCATCAGATAAGTGGGGAAATACATCGGTCGGTGGGAGTGACTATCTGGCTGGTTCGAGCGACACCAGGCTACCTGATCCCCGCTGACCCCGCTTTACAGTTCTGTCTCTAACATCGCTTATTCATTGGCCAGCGCTTGAGCCTCAATGTAGGCGGGATTCCAGCCACGGTGAGGCACATGTGGCAGAAGGAGTGAGAACTGGTGATTACACTCCAATTAGGGCTCAGAATCCATGCTTTCGCCAGCTGCAATACAATAGATTAACATTAACATTAGTAGCCGGTTAACTGGTTTACTCCTCTTTATCTCCGATTACTGCACGTTGCTCGTCCGCATGCGTCTACGGCGAGCACAAATAAACGCCAGGCAGCGAGACTTCGGCTCGCGCTGCTACCCGCGGCGATGTCGAGGCCGTCGGGGAGACCTTCCCCAATGGCTCGTGGATTCGTCCCTGGTGCTGCGGTCGCCCCGGCTGCCAGCCTCATCTCTGCCAGCAGAAACAACTCTGTTGGCGGAAATCAAGCATGCGTCGCGCCACGACCAGGCAGAGCCAGCGAACACAACTCGGCCCTGGCATCCAGGACGGTACACGATCGCGTCCTCCAAACCACCGCGTGCCACAACAGTACCCCGTCCGCAGAACTTCTTGGGATTCCGCTCGTCTGGAAGAGAAGAGCACGTAGCACGACGTCACACAGCAACGATGTTCCTCGACGCCCGCCTACATATCTCTTACATATGGAGAAGTTGTTAATGTGTTTCAAGCTGTCTAACCTCGCCCTGCGCCCCGACACGCTACTCGGGGCCCGCTGAGTCACCTTCTTCACGACTTGTTTATCCTTGCCGTTCACGTGACGAGCCCTCCATCACGTCGCCTTACACACTGCGCTATCTAGTCTACAGCCCCACTAGATACGCTTAATTAAAGTGGACCATTCTGGTTGCACGAACTCCCCGTAAGTGGCTTGGAGAGAGTGGAGAGAAACATCACCCCGAGAGCAGCAGGCGTCGACCAATCGGAACACTTTGCATCTCCTGCGGTCTCCCGTCATCACTCGCCGTCGTTTCGATTCCTCGAGCAAATCAATAAACGCGCCGATTACATACGTGTCCACCTCGCGGAACGTCGGCGACTGCCCGTGGGTGCCCATCGCGGCGTTGGCTGACTTCGTTGTTGTCCTAACAACCCTACTTTTACCTCACGGAAAGCAGGCACCAGCACCCGCCATTGTCGCCACCTGCGCTAACTTGTTATCCTGTGGTCGATGAGTGGGCGTAGGCTCCACTGCTGCAGCGCGGATGAAGCGGAAGTACCCCGGAGGCCGGCGCGAAGCAGATAGCAGGGGAGGGGACCGAACTGTAGGGTGCAAAAACAAATGTGAGGGCAAGGCGAGCGCTCGGCAGGTGCGGGCGACAATGGGTCAGGGCGGCGACGAGCGGCAGCCGCATTGGCGATGGATCGTGAGCAGCGCGTGCGCTTGGCTGGGTGAGTCGCTGTTGAAATCCTGTAATCACGCTCTGACGAATTGGAATGTGTGCAGTTACCTACACCGTGCTGGCAGCCATCTTGTCCCATCTCGTATTCGGTTGCCTATCCCGTCGCAGGACGCGGGCACATAAGGGAGGAAGGCAGCTTTGCGGGCCGCGGCGGGGCGGCTGCGGATGCTACTGTATGAGGTGCTTTTCGACACGCGCTGGCGAAGCGCCTCAGTACGTTGGACTCTTGGGCGGGCTTGCGGAAAAGCCGAAAATCTCCACCCGGCAGGGGATTGTCGCGTCCACAGTACATCCTCCCATCCGACTGCTCGGCGGCGTTCAGACTCTCCTGTAATCTACCGCCGATGTTGTCCAGGTGCCCATCGCTCATGTGCTGGTGGTGACTCACGTACGATAGATGATATCCACTCCAGGATCTTAGTTCTACTGGGTCCTAGTTGCAGTGTGAGTTGGTTGCCAGGAGCCCCCACACGAGCTATCTTTCCGATGTAGTGAGATCACCTACCCTGAGTGGGGTCTGCGAGCGATCGTCAACAGCTAGCCACTCCAGTACAGTGACGCATCAAGCATGCCGCGAAAGACGCACTCGCCAGAAACAAGCGTTGGTCCCCCGTGAAACACCACATTTACGAACTCGAAGTGCTTCGTGTTCTCGTAGTGCCTGTAGCTGTCTAGCTTGATCCCGTCCGGCATTTTGCGGCCAGCAGGGTGTAATTGTTATTCGTCCGGCCGACAGTGGTAGTGTTTGCCTCGCGGTGGAGGCCTTCAGGAGATAGTATTACACTAGCAGTGGTGTCAAGTTTCCAGCGGTGTCAAGTCGCCGGTAATTGTCGGAGGCAGTGGTCGATGGTCGGCGGTGATGGTCGTTGCGATGGCCAGCAGTGGTCGGTAGCGGTGCTTGGCTGGCTGTTCGGTTCTGGGGTCTGGGTTGGTACTACGAAAGATGTCGTCAGATAAGTGTCTTCATGCTGCAAGAATCTCGGGAAAATACATCGGTTGGTAATCTGGTTACGTCGACTGTTGGGAGTGACTATTGAGTATCCGCGTGTTTCGAGCGACGCTACCTGACCCCCGCTAACCCCGCTTCACAGTTCTGTCTTTAACATCGCTTGTTCATTGGCCAGCGCTTGAGCCTCAATGTAGGCGGGATTCCAGCCACGGTGAGGCGTATGTGGCAAGAGGAGTGAGAACTGGTGAGTGCACTCCCGTTAGGACTCAGAATGCATACTACGGCCAGCATTTCTGCCTGCTCCTTGCTGGAGGACCGGGCCCTCCGACAATGATGAATACCATCGGTCGGAAATCCGATTTCCGCTGCTGTTGTACGGTTATCAATAGGCATTTTTGTGTCCATGTCAGCCGGCGTCCTCACGATAGCCGGCAACTCTCGCTCGCATACTGCCTGGCTGTGGCCATGTCGGAACACTTGCTTTTCTTCCCGTCTCACTGGCGATTTCCACTGATTTCCCCCGGACTTTGTAATTCCTACGACATTGCCAGCATGCACGGTAGTCTTGTTGACTCCTGGTTGGTAGAGTAATGGATTGGAGTTGGCCGATCGCGTGTTAAAAAATAACATTCACTGTAGATCCTGTACTAGTTACTTAAGCCGACATCGTTAAGCACCAACGCACTAAGTGGGCGCTAGTGCGCGAGTCGATATTTTGTCGCCCGAAAGCTGAGCGCCATAGCGTTCAACTGAAACTAAATTATAGTTACTTTTTTAGGGAGTTTCTCCAATTGATTTAAAGGATCCCGGGCTATCCCTTCAACTGGCAAATTGGTGGAAAATATGTATTGTGCATTGGCGCCTCGCGCCAATGATGTTTCCTGCTGGGAGCAGCCGTTCTTTCTTCTTTGTTAGACATCAACAGATACTTCTCTCCTCTTTCAGGGACGGTTCGTCCCCACGCTTCTCGTGGCCCCTTTCCCCGTGCCTCCGTTGCCGGAAACCTTGAGCTTGCCGGCTGAGCGGTCCGCTCGGTTCCCTCATCCCCTCACAATCGTGTTTCTCGGCAATCCAACCTCACCTCACGAGCAGTGAGCCTGAAACTGCATGGAAGATCGCGCTACATACCGCCGGCATTATTATTTTTTGTTTATTTAATACTCGTATGCGACTGTGGTAGATCATGACGAGATACACACCCTCCAGGTTTCCCATCCACCGTGCGCGCGGGGGCGGCACGTTGCAACAAGAGTAGTTGCGCACGAAGGAAATCAAAAAGGAAAGGACTGAAAGAAATAGAAAGGGAATTGCCGCCCCCCTACTCCTCGCCTGCCGCCGCCGTATGGGGGGCGTGGGAAGAAACATGGTTGTTCCTCGCCCCCAGCGCCCAGCTGCACGGCCTCAACCCGCCACTCCTCTTCCTGCTTCGTGCGCTCCCGGAGTTCCCATTCCGACACCTCGCTCCCCCCGTCTTCCTCAGCCGGGACTCGTCTTCCCACATCCGTAGCGGAGAGGAAGTCTAGTACGCTGGCTCGCGTCTCGTTGACATTGCATCTTCGTCCAGCCTGCCTGGTGTCACAGCCGGGTAACCAGGTACATAGAAGTTAACTACAGACAAAAAATCATTATCATTGCAGTCCTCAGGTTCCACAAAATTACCCCGCGTCGTTATCGAGTCGGGTGCCTGCGCCGCCATTACAGCAAATATCTATCGGGGCGGAAGTTATCACCGTTCGCATCCTTCGAACAAACTGAAACCGTCTTCATCTGCCTATCCCACCAACATGTCACAGACCGGTACTTCCTTCGCTCAGATTGCGTCGAGTGCCTCGCCATTGCACGCCATAATTAATCCGAGTTCCTCGCTCATCGACGGCCACTCCTCAGACCCAGATTTTCGCGGAGCGATTGCGATAATGGAATTTGATACTCCTCAGAGCATCTATGCTGTGCTTGAAGCCATCCGTGTCTGGAAGAGCCGGTGGAGAATCCAGGACCTCCTGGCCGATGGGAGGTGCAGTCAGGCAGTACTGGACTTCCTCTCCGCTACTGATGTGGGAAGGCAGGTGCCGGCTGAGTAAGACGCAGGGAGTGAGGCGTCGGAATGGGAGCTCCGGTAGCGCCGGGAGCGGGAGGAAGAGAGGAGGGCGGAGGCTGAGGAGCTGGGTGCAGGGGAGGAACTTCCACTGTTCCTACCCACGCCTTCCTTCATGGCGTCCGTAGGAGATGAGGAGTAGGGAGACGAGATGTGCTTTCCTTGTTGATTTCTTTTGTTCTTCACGCCCGCTCGTCTTACTTACTTTTAAAATTTCCTTGGTGCGTACCACTTCTTCTTGGGATAGGCCTGGGCGGAGGGCAAAGGGGAGCTTGCAACGTGCCGCCACCGCGCAGACAGCAGACAGGAAACGGACTGTACATAATCTCGCCATGATCTAGATAGGTCGCATGCGAGTAATGATTAAACAAAAAAAAAGGAGGAGGAGCTGGGTGCCGCGGGGGAAGTGGGTACCGGGGAGGAGCTACCGCTGTTCCTACCCACGCCCTCCTTCATGCCAACCGCAGACGAGGACGAGGGGAGTGGACGGCGCTTTCTTTTGTTTCTTTCTTTTGTCTCTCACGCGCGCTCTAACTCGTCACCTTTGTGATTTCCTTGGTGCGCGCTCAATCTGGTTGGGACAGGCCTGGGCGGTGGGCGAAGGGGAGCTTGCAACGTGCCGCCACCGCGCGGACAGCAGACGGGAAAACCGAACAAAATTTACGCCGCCATAGTCTAGATAGGCTGTATGCGAGTATGATTAAACAAAAAAAAGCTACTGCTAACTCTGGGAAAGCAGGGACCGGCATCCGCCACAGTCGCCACCTGCGCTAACATTTAGCAGTAGCTCACAGTCCCCCTGTGCTTCGAAGCGAAGGTGTCGGCTCCAGTGCGGATAAAGTAGAAGGACCTGTGCACTGTGAGGACCTACGACACGCAGATATCTAGTGGGAAAGGGGATCGAACGATGGCGTGCACGCATTGGCGGTAGGGATCAAGAACAGGCGCGTGCGCATGGTTGCAAGTGTCACCTTCGACATCCCGCATCCCTCCTTCTTCTTCTTCGCCTCCTTCTCTGCCTCCACCGTCGCAGAGTGGCTGCGTGGCGCTGAGTTGCTCCGCAGTGTTATTTTGCTTTGTTATTCATTACTCGCATGCGACCTAGATAGATCATGGCGAGGACCGTACAGAGTCAGTTTCCCGTCCGCACTCCGCGCGATGGCGGCACGTTGCAAGCTCCCCGTTGCCCTCCACCCTGACCTGTCCCAATATGATGAGATGCGCACCAAAGAAGTCACACAAAAAAGAGAGAAAAGAAAGAACAAAGGAAATCAAGACCCGCCCCTTAGTTAGATTCCGTGGATGCCATGAACGAGGGCGTGGGGAGAAACAGGGGCTGTTCCTCACCCTCAGCACTCAGCTCCCCGGCCTCCGGCCTTCGCTCCTCTTCTCTCTCTCACTCTCCTCTCCCAGAGCTCACACTCTGACGCCTAACTCCCTGCGTCATCTTCGGCTGAGGCCGGGACCAGCCTTCCCACGTCACCGCCTCTGGAGGTTATTTTCCGCAGATTCCCCTGACGAGTCCCTGAGGCCCCTTTTTATCGATTTTTTTTTTTTTTTTTTTGTTTATTCATTATCCTCGTGTGCGACCTATCTAGATCATGACGAGCTATGTACAGTCCGCTTCCCCGCCGCAGTCCGCGTTTAGCGGCACGGTGCAGGCTCCCTTTGC
>Ga0307516_10002097_pt1 | contig 27114 bp, 36 predicted proteins | sample 19_EM_MG_FD_203310 | JGI IMG/M metagenome (GOLD analysis project Ga0307516, IMG submission 203310) | Populus trichocarpa ectomycorrhiza microbial communities from riparian zone in the Pacific Northwest, United States - 19_EM | ecosystem: Host-associated > Plants > Roots > Unclassified | place...
TGGTATTGCTCAAACGTAACGCGTCGTCTTTTTCTATGCTATGAAGAAGTATGTAAAAGAAAAGAAGAAAGAATGCCGAAGACGCTGCTATGAGAGAATGCCAAGCCGTCGTTGCCAGGATCCCCTTACCACTGCCGTTGCTATGCCATTGCTCTCCCCAGCGTTGCTATCGTCGCCGTTGCTGTGGTGACGCTTCCACCGGCGCGGCGAGAGGCGAGAAGCAATTCCAACATCAACCTCGCGTCTGATGTTGGCTATGAATCTTGGGAGTGGCATCCGTCTTCTCCCATATCGATCAGCGTAGCCCAGCCACTCTACTCCCCGTATCCGGTTCCTCCGCTGCTACTTCTGCTGCGCTGTCCGCTCTCTCATTCCCTTCCACCCCTTCGTGTGCGGGGCACCACCGCACCTCGACGCTGAGCCCTCCGGGATGATAGTTCATGACCGCAGGGGGAGGGCGGGGGCCGGTCGAAGCGGGGCGACGAGATAGGGGGGAGGACATGGACGGCGATGGGATGAGGAGGACGATGATAGCGAGGACAGTGAGGACAGCGAGGGGTACAGGCGGTGGCCGGTCGAAGCGGGTTGCGAGACAATGACAGTGGGGCGAGGACGGCGAGGTGACCACGTTTCGGTGGGCTTCGGGACAGGCGGGTGGAGCTGGCTCGTGGCTAGCTCCACAGTACCGCGGGGGTTCGGATATGAGGGAGGTTCGGCGTTCGGTATGGGGGTCACGGGTACCCGGGAAGACAACACCACACGCGATGATCACGATGTTGATGAGGAGGATGTGAGTCGAGGCGAGTCAGACACGACAAGTATGTTCCCGAGCTTTGTGACGCGCTTAGTGCAGCTCTTAGAGGGGTACGTTGGTAACGACGATCGCAACAAGGAGGTTGGCGGTCAGGATGCCTGCGGCGAGCACAATGGCGAGCGTGCCGGGTGTGATGAGGCGATGGTGACGAGCAGAATGACGACGAGCAGAATGGCGACGAGTTGAATGACGACGAGTAGAATGGCGACGAGCAGAATGACGATGAGCAGGACAGAGTAGAGTGATGACGAGTGGATCAGTGCACTGGAACCGGGGTACATAACCAGTTGCTGTAAAAGTTACCCGGCTACTAACAACCACACTGTGAACCGAGTGTCCACAAATTGCATGACGAAAGATAGTGCTGCAAAGGACTCTGACCTAGGTATAGAAACAATCTATTGGTTATAAGGACTATTGCTGACTCCACATCAGTGATTCATCGCCCGCTGCATCATTCTTACTCACTTGTCTCCAGATGCGCACACCCGGAGGTCAGTCAAGTCACATAGGGTAGCCTTGATTGACATAGTTGGGGAGACGTACGGTGGGAATTGGTGCTGTGAATATTCTTTGATACCTGCTTGTTGAGGTGCCGGAAACAGCCCTTCGCCGCCGAGCGGAACTCCGAGCCGCCGGGCAAGCGATACGAACGATCGAACCGTCGCCACGGCCCCGTTGTACAAGCTGTCGGGAAACACAAATATCGAACCAAACCCCTTAAGGTTATTACGCTGTGAATCCTGTTTTCTTGAGGTTTTATCTTGGTATAATAGTTGACCTCCGGTGGTGACCGTGCGTCACCGGGCGTGGTGCTTGCACTTGGAAGTCGGGGCGCGGATCCTTATTTCACCCGCCGATGTACATATGTGCGTGCCTAGGTCAGTATAGCGGTGGGTGTGTTGGCAGCACAACGTACGAGGGGGGCGGCGGGGGCTGGTCGAAGCGGGGCGATGAGACAGTAACAGCAGAGCTGGTCGGAATGGCGGAATACAAATGAATCCTCAACCGCCCTCAGAGCGCTGAGGTGGACACTGGAATGAGATTGGTGTTGGGATTTAAAGCCCCCATAGAGATGATGGCTGATTCGGTTAAAAGGGGAGCTTGGACAGCGGTTGTTAGTTACAGAAGTCCAAATAGAAAAATCTGGTGGTCGGTTGTTCGATGAGTGAATGGTGGCGAGTGCTTGGCAGTGAGTAGGGTTCTCAACAGTCCTGACCTCAGATTGGGCCTACAAGAGGCAGTCCACTTTATTCCACGGCCCGTGGGCCAACGGGCTTTTGGCGACGGACTGGACTGGACTAGGTCGGTCTGCAGCATGGGCATACGAGTGAGATCTCATGATGGCGTCCCTTCCTTTGCAGGGAGCGATCGGCCGCCATCATACGTGTGAGAGTATTGGAATGAGAAGCGGAACAAAATTATCAACTACTGTATAGTGAGAGCCGGAGTAAAATGAATAGTAGCGATATCGTCCTCTATATTGACTTGTCTCAACGCTAAATCGAATTGAATGTAACCGCATGCTTTTGAGCGTCGCTACTGTTTCTAGGGGATAACATGTGTTTCCTTATAGGACTCTATCACTATCATTTATTTTACCCCCCACCCCAATGTAGTAAGCTATTACAGGGAGCTTTCGGCCATCCCCACAACAAAAGACAGCAAATCGTACACACAGAGAAAAGCACCGGAAAGAGAAGAGGAACAAGATTATCTAAAAACTCTGTTCATCAGAGGAGGGGAGGGGAGCAAAATCCAGTGGGCATTTCTTTGGGTTGTGAGTGGGTTCCCGGGTTTTGAGTGCGAATCGGGTGGCGCATAGGGTATCGCTCTGCCTGGGCGGAGGGCAACGGGGAGCTTTCAACGTGCCGCCACTGCGCGGGCAGCAGACGGGAAAAAAAAATAGCTGGTACATATATATCGCTACCTGCATTGTGGACACGTACTTGACTCTTTAGTGTGGGAGGGCTGGCACGGTGGTTGGGTTAGTTACTGTGGGGTCACAAGGAAAGCCGAGCGACAGGTGGGAAGCCCACCCGAGGTGGGATCATTGGCCCGCTTGGGCTTTCAAAAACGGCGAGCAATTGGTAGGAGAGGGGGGGGGGGCGAGGCAGGGAAGGACGAGAGAGGTAGAAAGACTTTTCTTTTAGTCGCTTTTTCCAGTCTCTCATTTGCCATCTATCTTTTCGTATGAGTTTCGAAATGGGGGTGGGCCAGGCGGGCGGGAGGTGCTACCACGTGCTGCCTGGGGGATATATACACAGTCTATCACTCGTGTTTGTGTCGCGCCTGCAGGGGCTCATGCCCAGGCTGCATTTACGTCGCCCCACTTCGACGTGCCACCGCCCCCCACCTCCCCCACCCATGGGGACCACGACTGGCAGTGTTTTGGAGTGCTTAGACTGAATCGAAAAATCATAAATGGAGCATAAGGTATTGTCTTGCTCCAGCTATTTCAACTCCACCTCACTCAGCGCAGAAAGCATTTCTTCCAACATGCCTCAACATCAATCCCACTTGCTCTTCAGCCCAATGATTTCAATCCCGAGTCCCGATTAGCCACCAATGTTCATCCCCCCACCAATGCTCGGCGCCTTCACTGCTGCGGCAACTTCATACCCGATTTTCCCACCGGCAGGGCACGGAAACGGCGCATTAGCCCTCTTAGAACCCTCCCCTGGGCCGTAGATGAATTTGTGCAAGAGTTTTTCATTTGTCGTCCTTGCAGCAGAATCGCTATCGTCCAGGGTGACTGTCGCGACCACCTGGTTCCTTACAGGCTTACTCCACCACACCGAATTCTCCGTCGCCTCACCACTACCGGGGACGAAGCTCCAGATGTTGTAGATATTCGGAACGCCAGTCGTGTTGTCACCTGCGTCGCTAACGAATTGGAAACGACACTTCTTATTGGTGTGTCCCGCCGGGAAATCGAAAATTGTCAGAGTAGAAGTCTCGCTGAGGCCATAACCGCCGGGGGCTGTTGCGAATCCCACAAAGATGATGTTTGGCGGCTTAGAGATAAAACCGGTAACATCATTGACCACCACATTGAGGGATGTTACGAGCGAATTTCCACTGGGGAGACGTGCGGGACAAATGTTGACGGAAGGGTTGGCGATGCAGTCAGTAGGGATATTGTCGAGGCCGGGGGTGAAACCAAGTGCAGGGATGGCGACTCGATGTGTCGCGATTGCCAAAGCATGTAAGAGAATAGTTATGAGGGAAAGCATTGTGTAATTTTCAGGGTGATGCTGTGAATCTGTATGTCAATTGGTAAGTGCGACAGGAACACACAGATATATACCGTAGACAATCCAGACCCCTGCTGTATGGGCACTGTGCCGTCCGAAATCTAAATCTGATTTAAAGATTCTAAATCACTTCGAGCTGCGCGCCTCTCAGGAGTAAGGGCGTTGGGCCGAGAGGGGCTTAATCTCGGGCTTCTTGTGGTTCAGGTCAAAACAGGGCAATGAGGCAAGAGCGGGCGGTCGGGACGCACAGCCAACCGACCCAAGGCTGCAGGTCGTCCCGTCACGGGACAGGTACGGTGGTGCAGGTGATACCTGATTCCATCAGCTCTCACGGAGTCCACGTGTTGAAGGTTCTGAAGAAACGACCAGCACCGCGTTCTGCGCCGAGCACGGCGACAGAGACATGCTCGTTAGTATGGTACAGTCAACAGTGGATTTAGGAATCCGGTAAATATATCGGACCTGACTAGTTGAACGGCTGCTGGGGCCTCCGGAGGCTCTGGAGCGGTTGGAAATAGACATAGCTAGAGCCGCGCGTGTGTAGCCGCACAGGACGGTATCAACCAGACCCAAATACAGAGCAATTTTTAAATTATGTGGTTGGGGTTGGGGTTTTTTTCTACCACACAAATCTGACAACCGTATTTCAGACATATGGTAGCTCGGTAAGCGTTCGGCTCAACGCGTATTCTAAAAATACGCAAAGCTGGGCTGAGCCACATAGGTACATGTTCGGTTATCCACTGAGCCACAAAAATAGGAGGCCGTCTCTCTATCAGTTGTAATCCCCGAACTTTTTCTACGTTGCCTGGCCTGCAAATATTAGATACATACTCAACATTGCTGTACTTGTTGCCCAACACAAAGTTTCTCTTTGGCATGATAGGATTCCATCCCATTCATCAGTTTTGATCGGCAGCCAGTATGTTGAGCAACATCTACTTCTAGAGAAGATGGAAAAATAGACACCCTCCTTCTCCGAATCAACACTCTCCTCACCCAATTGAAAGTCCGCCCAGGGAGCTGCCCGCTGAGAATTGTGGATGTGTGGATAGGGAAACCTCCCGCTCTGTCTTCATCAGTAATGGGTCACCTGCGCTCGCTCCCCTTCAACTACTCTTACCGGCTGGAACTTCTCGTAGTAGTAGTAGTAGGTGTGGCGTCGCGATGACCTATGTTGTGAAATACGCTTGGCACAGGCCCTAAAAGTGTGTTGGGTGGGCAGCACAGGCAAGCATTGAAACGAATTGGTTGTAATCATAGCCTCGCGCTGAATATTTGACAAACGGAACGAGTCGGAACGGATGAATACAAATGAATCCTCTGACCAAAGAAACAAAACAGTATGGTCCTATATATAGAAGAAACCCAAAAAACCCCGATGTTGAGATGACCGACTCAATGAAATGGCGAAACCATAAAAACGGTCTAATTGCGAGGTAGTTTTTTGGATTGCCGAATTGATCACAAGAGGGCGATACCTCAGTTTCCAATTGTGTTCGGGGCGACTCGAATTCTGACTCGTTATGAATACCGGCCAAGGTTCATCGACATCAACAATGTAAGACGTCAAGGAAATTGAGGAGAAGAAAGGAGCCATCATCTCGTAGCTAGCAGATATTAAGGTGCGAACGCCATTTCGAGACAAATTTTCGTACTTCCGCAGTCAAGGCGTGAGGATGTCGACGATGAACGATGCCTCCGTGAGCAAGAAGTTTCTTGGGGCGAACGGTTTCTCGAGCGCGTTCTTGAGCTTGAGCGGTTTCCTGGGAGCAGACGGTCACTCGGACGTGGACGGCTTCTCGGGTGCAGAGAAGAGAAAGAAGACCAAGTCTTGTCGATTAGGAATGGTATCTACCCTTGGCGCGATGCAGGAGCCTCCACTCCCCCACGAATCAGGATAGGAGACAAGATCTAGCTTCCTTTTCGGGTTACGGCATTTTACAGATTGACCATCATGTTCGTCACGTTGTAGTACTTGCCGCCGGCGTCCTCACCGCGATACACCTCATTGACATCGTACTCGTCGCGTCTTACTCGCTGTTTTTATGTAACACTCAGAGCTGCGCTAACCTCCGTCGATATCTTCCTCGCTATGGTGCTCATCACGTGGTATTGTACAACTTCTCGCTGTCCTGTCACTCTGAGACCTGCGCTAACTCGCCAATATATTGGTCTCTCGCTATCGTAATAGCCGCGATGTTTCTGATTCACTGAGGCTGTGTTAGTCATGTCAACAGCAGCATCACGATTGGACTCGACGATGGATGCGGCACGAGACGATCACCGAGCGGTCGGACAAGCTTCGAGCGAGCGATGCTTCGACCGGCCCCCGCCACCCCCGAGGATACAGGCAAGGGGAGACGGGCAAGCTGCCTGGTGCGCGTCAAGTCTTGGTGGGGTGCTGTCCAGTCTTCGCGCCCACGTTCGACTTTCTCACCAGCCACCTCGCTATCAACGTCTACCGTGGCGGCATCGTGAAGGACTACGACTGCGCGGTACCTCTCGATCCATCCTTCGTTGTCTTTCCGGATAGACAACTCATGCAGAGCTTCCACACAACTCTCGGCATCCACACCTGACCAACTCAAGGGATAATCAACTCCCTATAGCCGCCGCATGGACGATTCGGCGTGCGCGTTCTCCCCCCTCGGCGGGCTCAGCACACAGGGTCTCGGCAGGCCCGAGGTTCGGTGCACGCGATCTCTGAAGGCATGTTCTCGACAGGCTTGGTGGGCAGACGACTACGATATCGATGAGGAGGTTGGCGGTGAGAACGATAGCGAGTAAGACGTTCGTCACGTCGTTAGTGCAGCTCTCATGGTGACAGGGACAGCAGGAAGTTGTGCAATAACATACTAGGTCGCATGCAAGAATGAATATATACACCAAAAAAAATCCGCCCTCCCAGTAGACCTCTTGTGACTAATTTGGCGAAACCCCTGTACTTGATGGTCACCATGGTAACACTGACCCACCAGCCACATGTTTTGTCAGCAATGAACAGCCTCGCTGTCGTCGACCCCTCTTTTATACCCACAACCCCGCCCATCGCAACCCGGCTGCTCTTCTCCACCGACCACCACCGCAACGCGATCGACTGCGGGACCACATTCTGCGTTTGTTTGCTCTTTTCCACCGACCACCCCAACCATCGTCGCCCAGGCAATGGCCCTTCTTAGAATTGAACCAGATACCCTCAACAATGATCTTAACACTCTATGGCGGGCTTTTGGAATCGAAGATGCCAAAGACGCCTGGAAATACGGTATTCTCCCCATATACCACCATGATACATCTTCTAACGGGTCTTTAGATCAATTGTACCTGACCTGGAGGAAATGGAAAGTGGTTGCTCCCTGGCAGACTGACCCGCCCGATAATCCCCTGCAGTGGACCCTATTGGACCCCGAAGTCCTCAAGGAGCAGTTGGTGCGAAAGATCGCATCCGACCTGTGTTGCAAAGTCGAAATCTTCCCGCACGGCTCATTGCTCCACTTCTTAAGTCGCTTTGAGCCACAATTCCACGTCGAAGTTAGTGGGAAAAAACAAAGCGAGGTGTGGAACGCACTAGGCATGGCCACCGGCACCTTACCGGTAAGAAGGATTTTTAACGGCATGTATTATGAATATTTACGTACTCTCTATTCCAATGCTAATAAATACACAAGTTGCGAGAGAGGTATTAGATCGTCACGGCCATAAAAACAAAAATTGGAACGAAGTCGGTGATAGTGAAAAGAGGGAATGTATAGCGACGTTGCGAAAAAGTCTGAACCTGCCCTTCTCACTGATGCCCGGGGACGAGGAGCCGTTTTACCTCTGGATCTTCGTCAGCGCCATCAGGGCGGACCCAATGATTCCGCCCAGGAGGGGTATGTCTGAATTCAGCTCAGGTGGGGGGTGCTGAGGAGAACCGGATGGACATTGTGGGGGGTTTTTTTTGTTGAGATGAGGGTTTTTTTTATTCTGTTGGTTTCGCCGGAATGGAGTCGGGTTTGTGCCTTTGCAACTTGTTTTCGATGGAATTTGATTTTGGTTAATTGGTTTCTGTGCCATTTCCCCTGAATCAATCACTCCTGGCAAAGTGATTCAGCCTTATTTGATGTCTCGTTGCCCCGCTTCGACCGGCCCCCGCCCTCCCCCCCCGGAAAGCCACAAGCTGGACGGCACGGTGCACCTGACTCGCCATTGTACTCACCGCCGGCGTCCTGACCGCCATCATCCTCATTGACATCGTGGTCGTCGCGTCTTACGTGCCATCTCCATGATAACTTACATATATGATATCTATGTAACGTTAGCCAGATAGAAGCGAGACGGCCGGGTAACACACCGCTAACCCCACCATGTGAAGCATTATTTTTTCCCACGGCCTATCACCTTACCGCCTTGGCGCCAGGGGGTTTAGATACCCCTATTTTTTACACACAACCCCGCCATCGCCACCTGACCTTTCTGTGCTCGACTGCCACCAACCACTACACCGTTCAGGAGTGTTTGGCTGCTCTTCTCCACCGACCACCACCGCAACGCGATCGACTGCGGGACCACATTCTGCGTTTAGTTGCTCTTTTCCACCGACCACCCCAACCATCATCGCCCAAGCAATGGCCCTTAGCATTAAACCAGATACCCTGAACAACGATCTTAACGCTCTATGGCGGGCTTTTGGAATCGAAGATGCCAAAGACGCCAGGAAATACGGTATTCTCCCCATATACCACCATGATACATCTTCCAACGGGTCTTTAGATCAATTGTACCTGACCTGCAGGAAATGGAAATGGGCTCCTCCCTGGCAGGATGACCCTCCCGATTGTCCCCTGCAGTGGACACTATTGGACCCTGAAGTCAACGAGGAGCAGTTGCTGCTCAGGATCGAATCCGACCTGGGTCGCAAAGTCGAAATCTCACCGCGCGGCTCCTTGCTCCGCTTCTTAAGTCGCTTTGAGCCACAACTCCAAGTCCAAGTTAGTGGGAAAAAACAAAGCGAGGTGTGGGAAGCAGTAGGCATGGCCCACGGCACCGTACCGGTAAGAAAGATTTTTAAAGGCATGTATTATGAATATCTACGTACTCTTTATTCCAATGCTAATAAATACACAAGTTGCGAGAGAGGTATTGGATCGTCACGGCCATAAAAACAAAAATTGGAACGAAGTCAGTGATAATGAAAAGAGGGAATGTATACCGATGTTGCGGGAAAGGCTGAACCTGCCCTTCGCACTGATGTCTAAAGACGAGGAGCCGTTTTACCTCTGGATCTTCGTCAGCACCATTAGGGGGAACCGAATGATTCAGCTCAGAAAGGGTGTGTCTCGAGGAGGGGCGTCTGGAGGCGGCTCAGGTGAGGGGTGAAGAGAACTGGATGGACATTGTGGGTTTTTTTTTGTTGAGATGAGGGTTTTATTTATTCTGTTGGTTTCGCCGGAGTGGAGTCGGGTTTGTGCCTTCGCAGCTTGTTTTCGATGGAATTTGATTTTGCTTAATTGGTTTCTGAGCCGCTTCCCCTGAATCAATCACTCCTGGCAACGTGATTCAGCTGCTATTACTGTCTCGTCGCCCCACTTTGACTGGCCCCCGCCCTCCCCCCGAACCAACACCTGGTACCCTTCCCCATGACCTTAACCCAATATCTTTTTTTTTGTGTTGCCAGTATACCCCACCTACTCCTGCAATCCGTCCATCCCCCGTGAGCCCTGGCAGCCCTTGGGCCCCGAGCACCTGAGCCGCTCTAACTCTGCAGTTACTGTCTCGTCGCCCCACTTCGACGACAGCAGGGCCACTCCGACCGGTGCGGGGGAGACGAGAGCGGGGTTGCCACGACAGTTCACGACTGCGGTTAAGTACCGCCGCTCTCCCCATCACCCGCGGGGAAGGCCTGGGCGGAGGGCAAAGGGGAGCTTGCAACGTGCCGCCATTGCGCAGACAGCAGACAGGATAGGACTGTACATAATCTCGCCATGATCTACCTAGGTCGCATGCGAGTACTGAATAAACAAAAAAAAAAAAAAATCTCCCCATCACCCATGGTCATCCCCTCCAACCTTTCCAATCCCGCTGGCTCGCCCCTCATCCTCAACTCCGCAGTAATCCTCTCATTGCCTTGAATCCTGAGGCTGCTGCATCCGCCCGGCAGCCCTCTTGACTCTTCCCCTGCCATTGACGGCATCCCCGCTCTCGCCGGGCACCTTGACGATCGGGTGGGGTTCGCCCTTCGTACCAAGTTACATTGCAACCAGCATGGCTGGGGGGCGAGGTACGAAAGCCCTGCTGTGATCGGAGATGAGAAGCTGCTGCGCGTCGAGGGTGAAACATGGAAAGGTAGTTGTCGGGCATCGACCGAGGGCGTCGCTATGTATGTGTTTCTTCTTGGCCGTGGGGCTCATGAGGTAGTCGCAGGGATGCGGCGGGGGTTCTTGGAGTACGGAGTGTAAATCTCGAGTCTGAGCTTGGTAGCGGCGGCGGCGATTTACTGACCTGCCAGATGCGCTCGCGGTGTTCTCTGGAGAAAATAGCGTTGAGTACCCAGTCCAAGAAGATGACGGGGCTTATCCGGCAGTCCGTCCGTCCATTTGTTTAGTTGGCCCCCGGGGGGGACGGGGGGAACTGATTATTTAGAAGTAAGCACATACTGGTAACAAGCGAGGAAGAATTACTGCCCCCTTCCAGCGGTCCCTCAAGACCTGGCCACCAAAGGTGTCCACGAAATTCCTTCCTGCTCTCTATGCCATCACCTACGCGAAAGCAACTGCTAGTTCTGCCGGAGTAGAAGGCCAGTAATGTATAACACGGCGTTTCTGCCACACGTTTGAACGTAAGTCAGCGGAAATGAGGTCAAACGAGCAACGCGTAGGAGCAGTGGCCAGCAAGAAGAATGAGGCTGACGAGCAACCGCAACCGGTACGAGATGTAGGCCAGCGAGGTGAATGACGGCAGACGAGCAACGTGTACGAGATATAGGCCAGCTAGGAGAATGACGGCAGACAAGCAACGTGTACGAGATGTAGGCCAGCGAGGAGAATGACGGCAGACAAGCAACGGGTACGAGCTGTAGGCCAGTGATGCCTAACACGGCGTTTCTACCACATGTTCGAACGCAGGTCAGCGAAAATGACGTCAAACGACCGACGCGTACGCGAAGCATAGAGAATGATGGTAGACGAGCAACCGGTACGAGATGTAGGCCAGCGAGAAGAATGAGGGCAGACGAGCAACGCGTACGAGAAGTAGGCCAGTGATGCCTAACAGGGCGTTTCTGCCACACGTTCGGATGCAGGTCAGCAAAATTGACCCCAAACGAGCAACGCGTACGTGATGGTAGACGAGCAACCAGTACGAGATATAGGCCAGCGATGAGAATGACGGCAGACGAGCAACGCCTACGAGATGAAAGTCAGCGAGGAGAATGACGGCAGACCTGTCTCGTCGCCCCACTTCGACCGGCCCCCGCCCTCCCACACAGGGAGGACCTGACGAGATTATAGCCGGGTCACGATATTGCACTCGATTTTGCGTATTGTTTTTGCCAAGAGGCTAGCCCGTACCGCAACCCGAAAAGGAAGGTAGATCTTGTCTCCTATTCTGATTCGTGGGGGAGTGGAGGGTCCCGCCTCCTCACTTATATGGCCACCTACCCCTCTTTTTAACACAATCATCCACAACTCCTGCATCGCACCGAGGGTAGATACCATTCCTAATCAACAAGACTTGGTCTTCTTTCTCTTCAGTTTCACTGATTACTTGGATGATAGCAGCAACGTGCATCGTACGAAAGTGCTTCATATTCAGATTCCACCCTGTTCACATCACCGCCTTCTAGAATGGATACTCGTTCTGTATGCTCCTCCCCCTCCGCACAACAATTTCTTTACTTCCGACCTCTTACTGATCATAGGTTTTATCTACATAGCCGTCACGAGATCAAAAGCGCACAAGACCTAAATCTCCAGTACGTACGATTTCTTCGCGAGGGGTTTTTTTCCCAGCAGCTGAGGTTTTACTCGGGTTTTGTTTCGCCCCACCTGGCAAGGTTCACACAACTCCTAACTTGCTGTCCAGGTTTTTACTCTCAACAAATGTCGTGACGTTAAGATCGATATTCATGTCCCCGGTCGGGCATCCAGGAGCCGTTCCCCCAGACATAACCGTTCACGCCCGAGAAACCGTTCGCCTCGTCCGCGCTCGGGAAGCCGTTCACTCCCGAGAAACGGTTTACCCCGTCCGCAGTCGGGAAGCCATTCACGACCGAGAAACCGTTCGCCCCATCTACACTCGAAAAGCCGTTCACCCTCGAGAAGCCGTTCACCCCGGAAATACCGTCTGCACTCGAGACGCTCGAGAGACTGTCTGCACTCGAGAAGCCATTCACGCCGGAGAAACCGTTCACCCCATCTGCGCTCGAGAAGCCGTTCACCACGGAAATACCGCCCGCGCCCAGGGAGCCATTCACGCCCGAGAAACCGTTCAAGCTCGAGAACGCGCTCGAGAAACGGATCGCCCCAAGAAACAGAAACTGCTTGCTCACGGAGGCATCGTTCATCGTCAACATCCTCGCAGGAATCATCTCGTACCTTGACTGCGGAAGCACGAAGTTTTGTCACGAAATGGCGTTCGTGCCTTAATATCCGCTGGTCACGAGCTGATGGCTCCTTTGTTGAGCATCACCTTATCCAATTCCTCTCCTCAATTTCTCCTGAAATTTTTATGCGTGACATCTTGACGTCTTACATTGTTGATATCGATGAGCCTCGGCCGGTATTCATGCTTGAGTCAGAATTCCAACGTGTGCAGCAAATCACTTACCCGACAGGTCTTATTCCGCTGGGTCTCATCGAGTCGGCCCGAACACAATTGGAAACTGAGGTATTGCCCTCTTGTGATCAATTCAGCAATCCGAAAACTACCTCGCGATTAGACCGTTTCTATGGTTTGCCAAATCATTGTTGCCGCAAACAGCAACATCTCGCAAATTAGTAACCGACGATGATTGGAGGAAACGATATCAGCACATTCTTTCTCAATCGTTTCTAACAATGTATGTTTCCGATAGGCTCTGTTGTCCTGTCGCCCCGCTCCGACCGGCCACACCGTTCCCCCTCCATCTCTTCGTGTCAACCTCGCTGACCCTCAAAACAGGTATACCTATTTCATAGATGGCCAGATGAGATACGTCCCTTTATACGCTGAGGCAACGTTTTCAGTTATGTTCGCACAAATGTGGGACAACGCTCTCAGGCCACTTCCCGTCCTTATCAATCACGGAGAAATTCCTCCACATTTGCGTATTCGCCGGTCGAAAGCCTGTGACAAACGACGGCGCCAGCCAGTTCCTGGCCACAGAAGCGATGCCACTGTCGCTCTTTGCCTTGGGAATCGGGAATGGCTAGATATCGGTCTTTGGGAGTGTTCCAGGTTCTCAAGAGAGGGACCAAATTTGCAGAAGTGGCACGACGATACTTTCAAAGTGATTCGCCTAATGCGCGACATGCTGGTTGACATGCACAAGGCGATGAAGGGAGATATGACGCAGCTCAAAAAGGTTATAGTGTGGGGAATTGTCAGCAGCGGTATGTGATCGTGTCCGCGAGTCGTTCTCTGCTAACATCGTCCGGGATTCATTATCAAGTGCATCTCATGTGGGCAGTTGGCGAAGGCAATTTCACTGGGAAAAAGAGCTTCGAAGTTTACACTATCCCTGAATTCGTTGATGATGTCCTTCGTCTGTGCCCAGTCTTGGAAATGTCGTTCCTTTTGGCGGTTTGTCTTCCTTTCGCTTCTTTTTTTTTGTGAGACCATTCTGACCATCAACTAGAATATTGCTTTCAGGAACTGTCAGGTATTTGATGCCGCCGAGGAACGAGCTACAGCCTCGGTAGCTAGTCATTTGAGCTGGTCAAGTTATGATTTACCTCCATGACGTTATGCGAGCTGGTGTTCTGTTGGAGAAGCACAAAGAGTATGCACCTCAATCTGCTCCTCTACCATTAATTCCCTTCGGCTAATCTGGCTTTGTAGTGTTCATTGAGTCGGTCATCTTAACATCGGGGTTTTCTGGGTTTCTTCTATATATATGTTTTGTTTATTTGGTCATTTGTATTCGGCTGTTCTGACTCGTTTCGTTTGTTAAATCAGCGTGAGGCTATGATTACAACTAATTCTTATTATGTGGGGGGGGCCAGTCGAAGTGGGGCAACGAGACAATATCGAGGTTTTGTAATCCTGGTCGGTATTAAATCGGTGCTATTTTTTAAAATAGGAAAGCACCAAAAAAAATTGTGGTTTTGCAAGGTGCACATTCTTAAGTCAGGTGCTGGTGACTTGGTTCTTGCCCAGCCCTCCCAGGATTGATATGTACCTCAACAAACAACGATCTGACAACAGGAGGTGATCCGCTACGATGTTATCTATCATCTGTGAACAGCATTTAAAAACTTAATTGGTTTTGCATTGCTGGCTGTGGATTTGGACTTTGGCCGAAGGGCAACCATGCGGAAAGTATGATACGCCACGAGTATGTGGCGGAGATGGTGATGAGTACATGGGACAGAGTCTTGGCACCACTCATGGTGTAGTATCTGCCAAGACGCTAGCCCGCGGCAACCCGAAAAGGAAGGTGGATCTCGTCTCCTGTTCTGATTTGTGGGGGAGTGCAGGGGAGGGGGGGGCTGACCACCCACTTCCCGCCTCCCGGTTTTCTTACTTATGTTGGTGGCCATCTTCCCCCTCTTCCACAACTCCTGTCTCAGACCACTCCAGCTCTGCTGTTACTGTCTCGTCACCCCACTTCGACGGCCCCCCCACCATTCCTGCTCAACAAGACCTATGTCGCCTGCTCAACACAGAATATTTTGTTGGTCTCTTTTTTTTTCTTTCTCTTCAGTTTCACTGATTAAGCCGTCACTAGATCAGCCTGGAGGCTCCTCCTCAGGTTTTGTTTGCAAGCAGCCTGGAGTCCGGTTTTGTTCAACTCTGCTGCTATTTTCTAGTCGCCCCGCTTCGACCGGCCACCACCGCCCCCAGCAGCCTGGAGGTTTTCCTCGGGTTTTGTTCCCCAGCAGCCTGGAGGCTTATCCTTGGGTTTTGTTTGCAAGCAGCCTGGAGGTTTCCTCGGGTTTTGTTTCCGAGCAGCCTGGAGGGTTTCCTCGGGTTTTGTTCCCCAGCAGCCTGGAGGCTTATCCTCGGGTTTTGTTTGCGAGCAGCCTGGAGGTTTCCTCGGGTTTTGTTTGCCAGCAGCCTGGAGGGTTTCCTCGGGTTTTGTTCAACTCTGCTGCTATTGTCTAGTCGCCCCGCTTCGACCGGCCACCGCCGCCCCCAGCAGCCTGGAGGTTTTCCTTGGGTTTTGTTCCCCAGCAGCCTGGAGGCTTATCCTCGGGTTTTGTTTGCGAGCAGCCTGGAGGTTTCCTCGGGTTTTGTTTGCAAGCAGCCTGGAGGGTTTCCTCGGGTTTCCCAGCAGCCTGGAGGTTTCCTCGGGTTTTGTTCCCCAGCAGCCTGGAGGCTTATCCTCGGGTTTTGTTTGCAAGCAGCCTGGAGGTTTCCTCGGGTTTTGTTTGCAAGCAGCCTGGAGGATTTCCTCGGGTTTTGTTTCGCCCACCCACAAGGTTCGCACCCCTCCTAGCCTGCTGTGCTAACACTTTCAGGTTTACTCTCAATAACTGCCGTCCTCGTCTCGACCATCCAGTCGAACATCCAGGAGCCGTTCACCCCGAGAAACCGTTCACGCGCGAGAAACCGTTCACCCCCGAGAAACCGCTCACCCCCGAAAAACCGCTCACCCCTGAGAAACCGTTCCCCCCCCCCCCGAGAAACCGTTCGCCCCGAGAAACCGTTCGCCCCGAGAAACCTTTCACCCCGAGAGAAACCGTTCACCCCCGACAGCTTGCTCCCGGAGGCACCGTTCATCGTCGACATCCTCGCATGGATCATCCCGTGCCGCCACGAAACAGATGTCTCTGTCGCTCTATGTCTTGGGTATCAGGAATGGCTAGATGTCGGTCTTTGGGAGTGTTTCAGGGTTTCAAAAGATGGAGCAAATTTGAGGAAGTGGCACGAGGCAATCAAGGGAGATATGGTGCAGCTCAGCGGTACGTGATTGTGTCCGCACGTGTTCTCTGCTAACAATATCAAGTGCATCTCAATGAGCAGTTAGCGAAAGCAATTTCACCACCAAAGTTCACATGTTGATTGTCTATCCAATCTTGGAAATCTCGTTCCTTTTAGCGGTTTGTTTTCCTTTCTGCTTTTTTTTGTGAGACCTTTCTGATCAACTAGAATATTGCTTTACAGTGGAGTGGTGGGGGTGGAGGGGCGGAGGGGCGGAGAGGTGGCGGGGTGCGGGCGGCGGGCGGCGGGTGGCGGGTGGTGGGGGGGCAGCACGGGCCCTATTCGGCCGTTCCGACTCATTTCGTTAGTTAAATATTCATGATTACAACCCATTTGTTTCAATGCTTGTGTATGCTGCCAACATACTCATTGCTATATCGTACTACATCGGCGGGTGAAATAAGGATTGGCGCCTCGGTATTCAAGTGCTAGCACCGTTTTGTGCGAGCGAGTGCAAGCGAGACTGGGACGCCTGGTCAATAATCATGAGGCTCAGACGCGCGGTCATCGCCGGCGTTCAACTATATCAAGATAAAAACCTCATATTCACAGCGGAATAATCTTAGCGGGCTTTCGCTGCGGTGGTAATCTCACAAGAGGGGATCGAGGATGCAAGGGAGATGCGGACGGCGAGGATTGTGGGTGGAGGACGAGGGGTAGTAGCCGGGTAACTTGTACAGTACGTTACCCCCATTTTTCTCAGTTTCACTGCAATGACACCGTCATCACTCTACTCGCCATTCTACTCTCCGTCCTACTAGTCATCATTCTGCTCGTCGCCATCGCCTCATCACACCCGTCATGCCAGGCTCCAGCTCTGCTGTTACTGTCTCGTCGCCCCGCTTCGACAGGCCCCCGCCGCGCATCGTACTCGCCGCCGGCGTCCTCACCACCATCCTCCCCGTTGCGGTCGTACTCGTAGTCGCCAACTTACCGCTGTTTTTGACACTTAAGAGCTGCGCTATCCACGTCACAAAGCTCAGCAACATACTTGCTGTGTCGTGACGCTATCGTGTGTCCTCACCACCATCCTCATCGACATAGTGGTCGTCAAGGAGGCATAGGATGCGGAGAGTGACGCTCTCGCCAGGGCGCTGGAAGATGCTTCGAGAAGACAAACATCCGTGAAAGGGCCACGATCTTCACGGACACCCAGGCCGCCATCAGGCGTGGCCTCGGAGGAGTCTGGCCCGGCCAGATGTACACATTCCAGGCAAGGAAGCACATCGTGGTGCTACGGAGGGCCAGACCGGACATCACCATCGAAATCGGGTGGTGCCTGGCGCACAAGGGGGTCCCAGGAAACCAGTCTATTGTGCCGCTGCATGGCAAGCGAATCGATTTTGAAGCTGATAATTGAGTAATGGACCACGAGAGGGACGATGACGGCAAGGACAGCGAGGGCAGCGAGGACGGCGAGGGACGGGCGGCGGCCGGTCGAAGCGGGGTTACGAGACAATGGCAGTGGCGCCAGCGAAGACAGCGCAACGAGGGCGAGGACTTCTGTGGGGGTGGCAGGGGTCGGTCGAAGTGGGACGAGACAATGACAGCGGGGCTAGGGGGTGGAGCAGATGTTCCCAGTGTAACGCAGTCAAGGGAGACATGGTGAGGATCGGTGCCACGGCTGGGTGGCTAGCTCCAGAGTACTGGGGGGGAACGCTTTCCTTACGCCCATTAACTCCGGGCGAGCGAACAACACTTTAGATACGCAACAAACAATACTTTGAACGCTAAGTAGCGTCATCGATGGTTAGGAATCAATGCCGTGTGCAAGGCCTGCTTGGCGGCGCTGGCCGTGACAATTGGCGGAGAACTGAGTCAAATACCGCGATCCGTCAGTGTTTGCGTATATAGGCCCTCAGCGCTCTCCATTGCGAGTGACCCCTCATGCCTACGTACCCTTACCCGAACAGATCGACAGAAGACAAAATTAGAAGTCCTAAATCATTGCTACGACAAGGTGGACAAAAGGAAATCGGAAGAATACGCTACAAATTGAAATGGTACCGTCTGGGCCTTGCTGCGGCGTACTGGATGCGAAAATTCGCTGCACCAATTCCCACCGTACGTCATGTCACCCTACTCCTACCCATGTTCCCTATCTATGTCTACCCTCCAACTCAAGCTCTGCTGTTACTGTCTCGTCGCCCCGCTTCGACCGGCCCCCGCCATCCCTGACCTCGTCAAGGGAGTGTGCGCGCATCTGGAGACCCAGCGAGTGGGAATGATGTAGTGGGAGATGACCGCCGCGTGGACAGCGGACGGGAAAAACAGATAATGTACGCCGCCATAGTCTAGATAGGCTGTATGCGAGTATGATTAAACCAAAAAAAAAACTTGCCGCCGGCATCCTCACCGCCACCCTCCTCGTTGCGATCGTACTCGGCGGAAGTGGAGGAGTGCCAGGACGGCGCGCAGGTGTGATGCCCCGGGGGTGGGGGTTTCCTCGGTGGATGAAGATCCGAAAGTAATATCATCGACGCAGGATTGGGTTCGCTAACTACACAGAACTCGGTATCCAGGCCTTCTCAATGTTTGCGGGTCTTGGTCAATTACCCTGCGCCCATCATAATTTTGAAGGACTTCGACCCCGAAGTATGTCGTCGCGGCGGGGGGGTGCCCGGCTGCTTGCCCGACTACTCGCTTGTATCACTCGGGGCGGCGGTGGGGGCTAGTCGAAGCATCGGTCGCTCGGCGACGGATTGTTATTGCTCTCGGTTTCTTGGCGGGACCATGCCAAGCACCAATCGCACAGGGGGGGGAGGGCGGGAGCCGGTCGAAGCGGGGCGACGAGACAGTAACAGCAGAGCTGGAGTGGTGATACGCTTGCCAATTCGCTTCAAAGGGGGTGGTTGCCAAGGGGGGGACGGCGGCGGGGCGACGAGACAGAGGCAAGGCGATCGTAGGAAGATAGGAATCAAGTAAATCCGAGGCGATGGCGTTCTTTCTAACTCATAGAATATCACTCATATCTTGGAGTGCACTCAATCACGCCCACGCCCGTCCAAGTTCCCCCATAGTAAATAATATCGCCATGATCCAGTAGGGATGCATGCTAGAGAAGAGGAAGTCTAGTACTGCGCGGCTGCACCTTCCGTCCTTGAGCAGGTGGTCCCGGGTCTGAGTTCGGTACCCGCACCACCAGCACTGTGGGGTGGCCCGGTTCTTCGTCCAGTGGAGGTACTGCCCAGATAAGCAGTGCCCCGTCTTGAGTTGGTAGAACCGCGAGGCAAGCCTCTTGGTGCTGCCGGCCACTCTCTCTCGGGGCGGACGAGGAGAGAAGGCCTTTTTGTTGAAAAAAAAAACAAATAAGAGTAATCATAGTGACTCTTTGCAAAACAATGGCTTGTGGATATATCACACGTATCTCTGCCGGCCGCCGCCCCCCACAAAATAAAAGTAACACCGATATTTGCCTGAGCTCCCACTTCTGCGTCTCGAACTAGACCCAACCTTCTTCGGTATCGTATCTAGGCAAGAAATGTAAGGATGGAAAAAAAAGATGGTTGGAGGAGGCTCTCATCCTCGATTTCCCTCACCGGCATCTACTTCTTGGACCCCTTCTCGGGTACCATCTCGGGAGATGGGCAACCATGTTCCAGGACAGCTTCTGCTGGACTCTGAGCTCGAGCAGCAGTCTGTTGTCTTCGGTCATGGTCCGCTTCGTGGTGAGCTCGCGGTACGGCCGTTTGACGGCAGTCTTCGCCGTCGGCGCTGTTGTCGTCTGTCTCGGCAGACAGCTGACACGTCGTAGTTGGCATGGGCGGCATGCGGTGGGGGCCGGGATCCCAGGGTATTGGAAGGGAATGTAAGGGTGAGGGTGCGCCTGCGCAATGGATGAGGCGGTGTGCGTAAGGGTGTGGTGGTAGGTACTGGTGGGTGCTGCCGCCGTGATGCAGCTGCATCGTACTGCGGTGGAAGTCGTCGTCGTGCCCCGAGTGGATCGGCTCATCCGGAAGCGCGCGCTATGTGCTCGACTAACGGCTGGGCGTGCGGTAGGTGCTGTGACGGATACGTGTGTGGGTGCGATGGGCTATGGCGAAGGTACTGCATGAGTGGTCTATCCGGAAAGACAACGAAGGATGGATCGAGAGGCACCCCGCAGTCGTGGTCGTTCGTGATGCCGCCACGGTAGACGTTAATAGCGAGGTGGCTGGTGAAAAAGCCGAACGTGGGTGCGAAGACTGTCGAGCATGACGACGACGCCGGGGGCAGCTGGTGCCAAGACAGTGCCCACTGTAAAGACCGCGATGCCTCCATCCTTGCGGTCCGGGAGAAAGAATGCCATGTCGAACTTCGATGCGGGAGAGTGCGATGGCGTCAGGTAGATGGAGGTGACAACAAGATGAGGTGAATCAAGGCAAATAGCTCACTCGTCTCCAAGGGGCCAGAGCTGCTTAATAGCTATGCGATGTGCGTCGCTCCCCAGCGGTAGACGAGGTTGAATTGTCTTTGCTTTTTGCGCCGTGAGCTGCAGCCCTCGCTCAATGCCCCCTGCTGTCAGCACGGCATAGTAAAAAGAAAATTTGGGAGGGCGGCGGGGGCCGGTCAAAGCGGGGCGACGAGAAAATGACAAGTACATACAAGACCCAGACCAGCGGGTAGAGGTGCGCAGCAGCACCTCCGGAGTGCCGAAGCGCGCGCAAGAACACCTCCGGAGGTACAACGGACTGGCGTTCCCGGTTTCTGCGAAAGAACACCTCCGGAGGTACAACAGACTGGCGTTCCCGGTTTCTTTTTGGGAGTGGATCGCCCCATGCTGAATATCCGTGCAAACCTCCATAGCCTTCCGCTATCTTTGTTTTTATCGATCCTATATTCCAACACTGTGTTTTCCGGAAGGCATGGTTGTTCTGTTGCAAGATCGAACGGTGTCTGATACACACATGAAGCACTGACACAACTAGTAAGATGGCGAGTAGACGCGACGACCATGATGTCGATGAGGAGAATGGCGGTCAGGACGCCGGCGGCGAGTACGATGGCGAGTCAGGCGCAGTGAGTGCGATGGCGGTGATGGTGATGAGGAGAATGATGACGAGTAGGATGAAACCTGGTGACGGTGCAGTCGAGCACTCCACTGGAACTGCAGTAAACGATTAAAAAAAAAAAGGGGGGGGGGGGGGACGCTTGCAGCTGTCTCTGGATGCCTGGTAAGCGAAGGTGTTTGTTAGTAGCCGGGTAACTTTTACAGTAACTAGGTTACCCACTTATCTCGTTTACACCACCGATCCGACTCGTCATCTCTCTACTCTCCGTCCTGCTCGTCGCCATTCTGCCATTCTTCTCGTCGCCATTCTGCTCGTCGCCATTCTGCTCGTCGCCATTCTGCTCGTCGCCCCATTGTACTCGCCGCAGGCATCCTGACCGCCAACCTCCTCGTTGCGATCGTCGTTGCCAACTTACCCCTGTGAGAGCTGCGCTAACCGCGTCACAAAGCTCGGCAACTGCTCGCTATCGTATTTACGGCCGGTGTCCTCACGACATCGTGGTCGCGTGCGGAACTGCTGCAGGAAGAGGTTACAACCAAGAGGCCGATGATGCTCCGCTCTCGCTAAGGCGCTGGAAACCGCTTTGGGAAGACAAACACCCCTGAAAGGGCCACGATCTGCACGGATGCCCAGGCCGCCATCGGCACTGGCCTTGAAGGAGCCTGGGGCAAGGTGCTACGGCGGGCCAGAGTAACGAATGCGCGGCGGCCAAAAGGTAGAGCGTGGTGAGCGCATCAGGCCATAATCGCACTGCGGTGGTAATCTCACTAGATTTGTGATGTAATCGCTGACTGTTCCACCACCGCTCAACAACAGTACTGCTCTCAACTCACCACAGTCCCTCAATCCCCGATAGAGTGCAACCCCCCGTCTCACGACAAAGCACTGCGTACACCACCCTGCCACGATTATCCTACGATGCCATACCACGATAGACTCACCACCAAGAGACAATCTTCTCGGACGCACAAACAGCCATCAGGAGGATGGCATCGGACGAACCTGGCCCGGGGCAGCAATATGCTCTGCACATCGCCGCGTTGCGCAAGGCCCGGCCGGGCATCACCATTGAGGTCCGGTGGTGCCCAGCGCACAAGGGTATCGTCGGCAACGAGAAGGTCGACAAGTGGGCCAAGGAGGCGGCGGCGGAGCGGAGCACCTCCGAGGTGCTGGGGCCTGACCCAGCCAGCAGAACGAGAGGGAGGCGGGCCCCCTCCCGAGGTCCCTCGCCAATCTCAAGCGGGAGGTCTCAGAGAAGAAGTGGACGGAGGCTCGGCAATCGGCGGGAAGCCGAACCTACAGGACGAAATACCGATTGCCAAAGAGCCAAAAGCCTGATGGCGCGGTGGCGGGTGGGGAGGGCGGGGGCCGGTCGAAGCGGGGCGACGAGACAGTACAGCAAATAAGACAGGGCACTGCCTAACCGGACAGTACCTCAATTGGACAACGAGCCGGCCCACCCCGCAGTGCTGGTGGTGCAGGTACTCGGTGCCCCGAGTGGAAGACTCAGCAGAAGGTCCTCTGGGCGGAGGTGAAGAAGGAGACTGGGAGGTGGAAGGAGGTGGAAGGTCCGGGACCTTTTGGCGGATGAGAGGTGTGTGCGGGCGGTACTAGACTTCCTGTCCTCTACGGATGTGGGAAGACGGGTGCTGGCCGCGGTGGAGGACGACGCGGTGAGCGCGGTGTGCGGCAGTGGCTGGAGGAGCAGGGAGTGGGGGCCGAGGAGCCAGACGCTGGGGGGGAACTACCGCTGTTCCTACCCACCCCTGACTTCATGGCGTCGGCAGAAGCGTGATAGGCGGGGGGTGCCCGTCGGCGGTTTTCCTTGGCTCTTTCTGGTGCGTATCTCAGCTTCTCGGGATAGGCCTGGGAGGAGGGCAAAGGGGCGCTTGCAATGAGCCGCCACCGCGCGGACAATGGACAGGAAACGGACTGTACATAAACACGTCATGATCTCGATAGGTCGCACACGAGTAATGAATAAATTAAAAAAAAAAAAAAAAAAAAAGATAGACTCACCACCGGCATGTATCCTGCGACACTGACCGCCAAGCCTTTACAACTTTATGTGACACTTTACTGTCACACCAGTGAGAGGGAGATACATACATAACTAGAGCCGGGAATCGGCCTGGTATCCAGGGGAGGCTTCTGGTGAAGCACGGTTGAAATAAGTTTCCTTTCACTTTCCTTTACTCTTTCGCTTAGTCCGTGGTTTTCCCATAAGGTTTTACGCAGTTATTTATTATTTAGTTACTCGAGAGTATATCTCGCTCTCCACTTCCTCTTGGCACGCGTCTACTAACCAACTCCTTACGTCAATTTTCGGCTGCTCCGGAGGCCTCCTCAGCAGCTGTGCAGCTAGCAAGGATCTATTTACCAACAGATTTAGATTTCCAAATCCCTCGTGATAAAGCACATATATAACCTACCTTCCTTCGCGTAGCTGGCTAGGCCCTCAGACAACCCGATTATTACGATGAACCACCCACAGGAGAACAATCTTGTCCTGATCGAATTCGGCGGTGACGGAGCTATTCAAGCTTCGGAGGTCGACACCGCTCGTTCTGGTGTAGAGGCTACCGACGTTTCCACAGACCGAGTCAACGAATTCGCGACGGAAACTGACAAAAACATCTATTGGGCACAACGGCGCGACATCGGCGAGCTAGTCACGGAGAATGACGAGCTAGTCAAGGAGAATGACGAGCTAGTCAAGGAGAATGACGAGCTAGTCAAGGAGAATGACGAGCTAGTCAAGGAGAATGACGAGCTAGTCAAGGAGAATGACGAGCTAGTCAAGGAGAATGACGAGCTAGTCAAGGCGAACGACGAGCAAGCCCAATAGATCCAGCAGCTGGTCAAGGACCACGAAGCGCTAGGACAAAAGTTTGCAGCTGTGGAAGGTTCCCATCGTCGCGACCTAGCTCAGAAGGCTATTGAGTCTGCGACTCTGGCGGTGCATTTCGCGGAAGCGAGGAAAGCCGTTCAGTATGGCTTATCGCTTCTGCAGGAAGCTGGTGGAAACAAGAGTTTAATTTGACCGATGGTTGAAGTTAATAGATTAGGCAATTATATTATGCCCACATGATATGTACATATGTAAGTCCAAATAGAAAATTTGGTCGTCGGTTGGTACCACACTAATCCGCGATCGCAAGCCTTCGCCAAGCCCGTCATCAACCATCACTCCACTTGCTCTCTGTAATAATTACCCGTCAGTATTAGGAGGCTCAGGCCCGGCTTATTTCTTCTACACACAGTGGGCCTCTGCTCAGTGGCTCACCAGTAGCAAGTTCGGCGTCGGCTTGGTTGCTCACCGTCGTCCTTCAGCAAGGCCACTCTTTTCAAGGTAGCTTAGTCGTTCGACAGATGTCTGTTGTCCGTAGGGAAACGCTACGAATCCCCGACACTTTGGAGTCTATCAACGACGATGGCATTGCCGGATTACTCCGAGCCACGTTAGCAATATCAGATCTATGGGTCGAGGGCCAGCCTAGACTTGACGAGGCCGCGTCTCGGGAGACTGAGGGAGGGGGAGCCAAGCTACCACCTTGTATTGGCTAGTGACACTTCATTGTTCTTTTTCTGTGTACAAGATCAGAACATGTCGGAAAGCAAAAAGGTGCTGCAGGGGGCCAGGCGCCGGGAGAGGCTGGGGATATCAAGTTTTTCCATTGTTTATTCACTAATCGCAACTGTTCATTCCTGGCCGCTGTCCGAACCTGGACCTCGATCAGTTCTCCTCGTCTGATCTCCAAAGTTTGCAGTGTTTGTGAGAGGAAAATAAGTGGGTAGCGAGTGGGAGGGTATTAAATCATGACGGTCACTCGGTCGGGGCGCAAATTGCGGTCATAAACTATCATCCCAGAGGGCATCTGGGCGGAGAGTAGGGGGAGGGGGCGGCGGGGGTCGGTCGAAGCGGGGTGACGAGACAGTAACAGCAGGGCTGGCTGTCTTCGGGTTAAGAGCAGTACCGGTAGTGGAATCAATTCTAGTGAGATTACCACAGCAGCGGCTCACCACCATAGTACTACTACAAACCCACTATTGATGGCTGGATGACCTCCGGACATCTTGGTACAGCTAAACGCCAGACGCCCGCACACAACGGTGCTAGCACAATCCTTATTCCACCCGCCGATGTAGTACGATATACTAATGAGGATGTTGGCAGCAGAGGTATGTACAAGCAAGCATTGAAACATGTGGATTGTAGTCATAGTTTCGTATTCAACAACGAAATGAGTCGGAACGGCCGAACCACCCCCAATTCTCTCCGCCCAGATGCCCTCTGGGATGATGATGATGATGATGTCTCATTGATCGTGTGCGACCCTACTGGATCATGACGATATTATATACAGTCCTTTCCTGTTCACCGTCCACCGCGACCTCTCACAGCCCGCCGGCGGCCCACGGCAACTCCCCCTGCCCCCGCCTGGCCTGTCCCGAGAAAGAGAAAGAGAAAACAATGGCAAAAGAGTGAGAAAACTGAGGAACGGAAAGTGACCGGAAAGACAGTGAGCACACTAAAGGGAAGAAGAAAAGAAAGAAAACCCTCCTCGCTAACCCTCCGCCTCCTCTTCTTCCACTTCCGCTGGTTCCGGTGGCAGCCCTGGCGGCCCCACCCTCGCCCCCACTTCCGTTGCCCGCAGAAAGCCCAAGATGGCCCCGGTGCACCGCTCGTCCGCAAACAAGTCTCGGATCCTGAATCGATCCTTCCCCCGTCCGGTCTCCTTCCGTACCTCTGCCCACAGAATCTTCTGCTGCTTCTTCCATTTGCCACAGTTCTTGAACAGGTGCTCTCTCGTCTGCGTCTTGTACCGGCACCAGCCACACTCTGCCGTGTCCGAGTTCTTTGTCCACTTCAGGTATTGGCCTGTACGGCAGTGCCCCGTCTTGAGCTGATGGAATCGACCTGCCCGCCTCTTTGGTGCCCGTGCCACCATTCTGTTCTGGTGCATCGTGTTCGGCATTCGGTACTTCTTCCCCCGGACCCTTTTCTTGGACCACATCCACTACTCCTTCCACTTTCTCTCTGAGATTTCACGCTTTAGGTTGGCCAGGCCCTCTGGGATGATAGTTCATGACCGCAATTTGAGTCCCGGCGGACCGAGTGACCGTCATGATTTAATACCCTCCCACTCGCTACCCACTTATTTTCCTCTCACAAAACACCTTCTCGAAGCGATCTCCAGCACTCTAGCGAGGACGACGCACACTGCACCGTATGCCTCCTGACTGTAGCCCGTGTGGGTCTTGATACCCCCCCATGATTGCCCATTTTTCCATACCACCGAGTATCCGGCAGCTCCATCAAGTCGTGGGCTGTCCGCCCGCGAACATTGTGAGAGCAGCGCGGACGACGAGTGCGACGAGGACAGCGGCAGCGACTGCGACAGCAGGGCAGTAAGGACGACGAGGACAGCGGGAAAACGATGAGGGCGAGGACAGCAAGAACGACGAGGACGACGGACAGCGGCAGGGACGGCGAGGGCGACGAGGACAGCGGGGAAAACGAGGACGGCGAGGACAGCGAGAATGACGAGGACGACGGACAGCAGTAGGGACGGCGAGGATGACCAGGACGACAGAGACGTCGGGAGCTGGTCGAAGCGCGGGGCGACGAGACAGTAACAGCAGGGCAGCGAGAACAACGAGGACGGCGAGGACAGGGGCTCGGAGCCTGGCTGGACAGTTTAGGGGTTGAGGCGATGTGGCAGAAAAAGGACGAGGATGACGAGGACAGCGAGAACAACGAGGACAGTGAGGACAGCGAGAACAAGGTACGTACTCCAGTGGTGCTCCACAGCTCCCCCCCCCCCTTTCCCCCCCCCCCCAAAAAAAACCCCTCTAGCGGGTCTTCTGCTTCTGCTGCACGCCCCTCCCCCCTTAAAAATTCAATCCTTGAACAAGTCGGCCGCCATCTTGGGCGTTCGTCATT
>Ga0307516_10002098_pt1 | contig 27110 bp, 28 predicted proteins | sample 19_EM_MG_FD_203310 | JGI IMG/M metagenome (GOLD analysis project Ga0307516, IMG submission 203310) | Populus trichocarpa ectomycorrhiza microbial communities from riparian zone in the Pacific Northwest, United States - 19_EM | ecosystem: Host-associated > Plants > Roots > Unclassified | place...
GATCCGGTCCTCGAACATCTTGTTGTACGGGTTCGACTCCTTCACGCCGTACGACGTGCGCTCGACGAACGAGGGCAGGACGTAGCGGTTGTGCACCGGAGCGAACCCGGGAGGCATCGTCAGGTCAGTCATTGTCAGCTCCTCAGTTCAGCGTTCCGGCGCCCTCGGGAACCTGTGTGGCCCCGGTGATCACCTTGTCGATGAAGCCGTAGTTCTTTGCTTCCTCGGCCGTGAACCAGCGGTCCCGGTCGGAGTCGGCCTCGATCTGCGTCTGGTCCTGGCCGGTGTGGAAAGACACCCGCTCCTGGAACATGCGCTTGGTGTAGAGCATCTGCTCGGCCTGGATGGCGATGTCGGCGGCCGTACCGCCCATGCCGCCCGACGGCTGGTGCATCATGATCCGCGCGTGCGGCAGCGCGTAGCGCTTGCCCGCCGTGCCGGCGCAGAGCAGCAACTGACCCATCGACGCGGCCATGCCCATGGCCACGGTGGAGACGTCGTTGTCGATGAACTGCATCGTGTCGTAGATCGCCATGCCGGAGTAGACGGAACCACCCGGCGAGTTGATCCACAGGTTGATGTCGCGGTCCGGGTCCTCCGCGGAGAGCAGGAGCAACTGCGCGCAGATGCGATTGGCGACCTGGTCGGTCACTTCGCTGCCGAGGAAGATGATCCGCTCCCGCAGCAGGCGGTTGTAGACCGAGTCGTCGAGGTTGCCACTGATGGAGTCACCACCACGCAGGATGGGACTCGCAGGGATGTGCAGATCGGTCATGGCAGCCCTTCACAGCTCTGACTGTGTCGGCCGAGGGATCCGGCCGGCAGGTTGTCCGTCGTACGACCAACCTAACCGGTCGCATGCGCATCAGCTTCCCGCTCGGGCAGGTGTTCGCTGACAGCGCATCAGCTCCCGTCGTACCCGGAAAAAGAGCGGCCGCCGCGCACCGTAAGTGACGCGCGGCGGCCGACCCGTGACACCAGATCAGTGATTGTGCCCGGCGTGCTCGTCCTCGGAGGCCTCGCGGAGGTCTTCGAGGGAGAGCGTGTTGCCGTCACTGTCGGTCATCGTGACCTGCTCCATGACGTTGGCCAGGGCCTTGCCGCGGCGCACGTCGCCGAAGACGGCCGCGGCCGCACCCGACTGGACGAGCTGGTCGTAGTACTGCTGCGGCTGCATCTGGGCGCGCTGGGCGCGGTGCACGATCTCGTGCCCGAACTCGTCGTCGGAGACCTGAATGTCCTCGGCGTCCGCGATGGTGTCGAGCAGCAGCTGGATCCGGACGCCCTCGGTGGCCGCCTCGGTCAGCTCGGTGTCGATCTGCTCCTCGGTCTTCTCCTCGGAGGTCAGGTAGTCCTCCAGGGTGGCGCCGATGCGCTCGAGCTGGTCGGTCATGGCCTGCTTGCGGCCCTCGACCTCGTCCTTGACGATGCCCTCGGGTGCCGGGATCTCGGCGGCCTCGACGAGCTGCTTGAGCGCCTCGTCGCGAGCCGCGTAGATCTGCTCGACCTTCTTGACCTTGCCGAGCCGCTCGCGCAGATCGCCCTTGAGCTCCTCCAGGGTGTCGAACTCGCTCGCCAGCTGGGCGAACTCGTCGTCGATCTCGGGGAGCTGCTTGTCCTTGACCGACTTGACGGTCACGGCCACCTCGGCGTCACGGCCGGCGAAGTCGCCGCCCACGAGCTGGGTGGTGAACGTCGCGTCGGCGCCGGCGACCAGGCCGACCAGGACCTCGTCGAGACCCGGGAGCAGCTGCTTGCTGCCGACCTCGTGCGAGATGTTGCTCGCGGAGCCGCCGGCCACCTCCTCGCCGTCGACGGTCGCCCGGAGGTCGAGCTGGACGTAGTCGCCCTCCTCTGCCGGGCGGTCCACGGTCTTGAGGGTGGCGAAACGCTCCCGCAGGCCCTTGATCTGCTCGTCGATCTCGCTGTCACCGATCTCCACGGCCGGAACGGTGACGGAGATGCCGGACAGCTCGGGGATCGTGATCTCCGGCCGGACGTCGACCTCGGCCGTGAACTTCAGCGGCTCGTTGTCGGCGAACTCGGTGATCTCCACCTCGGGGCGACCGAGCGTCTTGACATCGTGCTCGCGGACCGCGGCGAGGATCTGCTGCGGAATGGCCTCCTGCACGGCCTCGTTGAGGACCGTACCCCGGCCGACGCGCTGGTCGATGACCGCAGCGGGGATCTTGCCCCGGCGGAAGCCGGGGATCTGGACCTGAGAACCGATTTCGCGGTACGCCTTCAGCAGGCTGGGCTTCAGCTCGTCGAACGGCACCTCGATGGCGAGCCGCACCCGAGTCGGACTCAAAGTCTCGACGGTGCTCTTCACAGGCGTACTCCTTGATGGATCTCTTCGATGTTGGTGAAGTCGGGGTGGCGGGATTTGAACCCACGGCCCCTCGCTCCCAAAGCGAGTGCGCTACCAAGCTGCGCCACACCCCGTGGCGACGGCAAGTGTATGCGGTCCGCTGCGTGTCGTGTGCCGCGGCGTCACCCAGGTGCGCCACGCGGGGGATATCGGGTTCGCATGCGGCGACGGCATTCAGTATTGTGGGCACGCGCGGCACGCAAGTGCGGCGCAGCGCGGGCGTAGCTCAATGGTAGAGCTTCAGTCTTCCAAACTGACTACGCGAGTTCGATTCTCGTCGCCCGCTCAGAGTGCATCGGCCCAGGTCAGGGGATATTTCCCGCGCCTGGGCCGCTGTTTTCCCGAGGCCTTGTCGATCTTGTCGGCCATCCGCCGCGACGAGCGGTGCCGCGATGTGCCGCGGGTCGAGCGTGGCCGGATCATGAGACCCGTCGGCTGGAAGAACCGGAACGGAATATTTCCTGTTGCGCGGCAGGCACACCGCTGATCGCGCCCGGCTCGACGGAGCATTCAGCCGGGCGCGATCACGCCAGCTATGCCACGAAGCGGGAACGGCGGCGGCGTCCGATCAGGTAGCCGGCGCCGCCGATAAGCAGGAGCGCACCGCCGACGCCGGCCACAGTCCCGGTGTCGGCACCGGTCAGGGGCAGCCCACCACCCTCGCCGCCGGTGGCGCCCGTGCTGGCGGAGGCGGTAGGAACAGGTGCGGCGGTCGTCGTGGCGCTCGGTGTGGCGGTCGGCGTCGGTGTGGGCTGAGACGCGCAGTCAAGCGCACGTGCGGCGTACAGACCCTCGTTCAGGTAAGCCAGGGAAGCATCGATGGTCCAGTCGTCGAGCACCTTCTGCGCGGCCGCCTGCACGTTGGCGCCGGCGCCGGTCAACGTTCGGACCACCGAGACCCGCAGATCCGTCGTCCAGGCGGTCAGCATGTCCTTCTTGAGGAAGGCCCGCAGGTCATCCGCGGTGCCGTCCAGCCGCTCCTGCATCGCGCGAGGCAGGACCGGCAACGATTCGGCTTCTGCCGCAGCCAGGATCTGGTTGGCAACAACCCGGATCTCCACATCGGTGGCGGTGTCCAGGTCGATGGTGACCAGCTCGCGGATGTCCTTGAAGAGCTTGCGCTCGACCGTTTGGCAGGCCGCGTCGAGCCCGGGCGTTTCGGCCTGTGCCGCCGCCGGCGCCGCCGGGATCAGCAGGGCCAGCGCCATCAGGACGCCAGCCGAAATCGTTCGTCGCACGTGGGTCTTCCTCCCCGTTGAAGGCCAAAGCCTGGGGATACTACCGTCAATGGGCGGACAGGCAAGACGGCGGATTTCGTCAATGCTCGCCTGTCATGGCACCACGACGAGCCTGCTGCCCCGTAGATCAGTGCGTTGCCAGGCGGACTCGATGTCGCTCAGCGGAACTGTCACCACGTCGAACGTGAGCTCTCCGGACTGCGTCCAACTCACGATCTGCCCGAACATCTCGGTCATGACCTCCGGGCTGAGCCCTCTGGCCGCACCAAAGATCTCGACCCCGGAGGTGCGCAGGCTCTCCGCAGCGACAACGAGCGAGCCACCGGCTGACTCACCGATCTGGATCAGCCGGGTCGGCTTCGCGAACGCGAACGACTCCGGGACCAGCGATCGCAGCAGGATCTCGGTGGGCCGGCCCCAGAGGTAGTCCAGCACGACGTCGTAGCCGTCCCCCTTGGCGTCGAGGTATGCCCGCGCCAGCGCTTCGTCCGAGACGGCGGTGTTGATTACCGCGTCGGCGCCGAGGGCCCGCACCTCGCGCAGCTGCTCGTCGTCGCGGCCGGTCGCGACGATGCGCCCGGCGCCGAGCAGCCGGGCCACCTTCACCGCGAGGCGCCCGGCGACTCCGGTGGCGCCCTGCACGAGCACCGTCTCGCCCGGCACGAAGCCGGCTGCGGTCCTGATGGACATGCCGGTGATGGCCGTACCCAGCACGGTCGCGATCGCCGGATCGATATTCTCCGCGATCGGCGTGTAGGCGCCTTTCGGCACCACGGTCTTCTCGGCGAGCGCGCCGTACGGTGGGCGCGGGTTGCCGAACCCGACGAGGGTGCCGTCCGGCAGTGCGCCGATGCCGTCGAAGGCGGGGATCGCCGGCAGCTGGGCTATGTACTGCTGGCTCGCGTAGTGAGTGCCGGCTGCGATGCGCTTGTCGACGTTTTCGACGGCGACCGCCTTCACGTCGATGATCACCTCATCGTCGCCGGGCACCGGATCCGGGAAGTCCTCATAGCGAGGGGTGCCGCCGATCTCGTGCAACACCGCCGCCTTCATCGCTGCTCCTGACCGAAGAACGCCGCGATCCGGCTCTGCCAGGCCGCCATGACCCGGGGCGGACGGGCGGGCGAGTGGTTCCAGCGGTGGTTCAGCGAGGGTGGTGGGGCGACGGCGCGGCGCGCCCCGTCCTGGTGTCCGGCCGGCCGCTCGGCGTGAGCGGGAACCCCGGGGATGCGGTGCGTCGCCCGGTGCAGCAGGCCGCGGAACGATCGCTCGTCTGTCATCTCGATCTCCCCTTCTTGCCGTCTCTCTATCAGCGATAGAGAGACGCCGACTCTACCACTGATAGAGTGCAGGCGGAGGTACCGAATTTGACGTTGAACCGAGAGCGGATCGTCGCCGAGGCCGTCGCCCTGCTGGATGCCGAAGGTCTCGATGGCGTGACGACGCGCAAGCTCGCCGCGCGGCTAGGCGTGCGGTCGCCGACCCTTTACTGGCACGTGCCCAACAAGGCGGCCCTGGTCACCGCGATTGCCGAGGCGATCCTCGGCCAGGAGTTCGGTGACATGTCGCCGCCCGGGCCGGATGAACGCTGGCAGGACTGGCTGTTCGGCCTCGCCGAGCGGCTGCGCCGCGCGCTGCTGGCCCACCCGGACGGCGCCCGGATCATCTCGGCCTCGCAGCTCTCGCTCAAGATGGCGGCGATCTCCGAACTGGCCATGAGCAGTTTGGTGGCGCGGGGCGTCCCGTTGCGACAGGCCCGCGTGATCGTCCTCACCGTGGAACGCTTCACGGTCGGCCACGTCCTCGAAGAACAAGCCCCCCGCCCGGACGCGGACGCGCTGAAGGACTTCGACATGGCCGCATTCGCCGAGCAGCACCCGACTGCGGTGGCCGCGATCGCCGATTACTTCCGGCCCGGCCGCACCGTGGACGACCTGTTCCGCGAGTGCCTGGAGGTGGTCATCGAGGGCGCCGCAGCCAAAGCCGGTCCCACAGCCTGACCCGGTCGGGACGGGGGCAGTGCCGTGGGTGCGAGCGCGGCGAGGAACGCCGTGATGAGTCGGTTGGTCTCTTTTGGCGCGTGCACATGGGGCCAATGCCCGACATCGGGCAGGCTCGCGCCGCGGACGCCGGCCGGCAGGTGGTGCAGCTTGATCGGGATGTTCGCCCGAATGCACAGGGTAGGGATGGTGAGCGCGCGCAGGCGGGCGGCGCTGTCATAGGTGAATGTGCCGCCGACGATCGCCCGGACCGCCGCGCGGGGCACGCGGCTCAGCCGCGCCAGCACCGCGGTGCGCCAGTCCGGGCCGTCCGCGGCGGCGAACCTGGCAGTGAAGAACCGGCGAATGACGCCCGGACCCCATGGCGTCCGGAGCACCGCGAGGGGCACCCGGACCAGCAACCGCACCAGCCGTGGGAGCAGGAGGGGCGTGTCGAGCAGCACGAGACCGGCGACCAGGTCTGGACGCTGGGCTGCCAGCGACAGGGCGACCAGGCCGCCATGACTGTGTCCGATGACGACGCACCGGTCGAGGCCCTGGGCTGTCATCGACTCGGCGAGGCGGCGTGCCTGGCCGTCGACGGTGAGGTCGCCATCGACAAACGGGTCGACCACCCGCACGGAGAGGCCTGCGACCTGGGCGGCGAACTCCTCTCGGCCACCGGCGAGGCCGGGCACGATCACCACTTGATATAGGTTCATGAAGCTCAGTATAGCGTCACTATACCTAGTAGTGTGTCGCTATGCCGTCATCGTTGCGCCGCGACCAGGCGTCCATGACCCGCCGGCGGGTCATGGACGCCACCTACGCACTGCTGCTGGAGACCGGGTACGCCGGTACGACCATGACCGCGCTCGCCGAACGCGCCGGCGTGGCGGTGCCGACGGTCTACAAGGCGTTCGGGACCAAGGTCGGGCTGATCAAGCAGCTCTACGATCGGGTGCTGGCCGGCGACGACCTCGACTCCCCGATCGGCGACCGGGTCGAGGCCCGGGAGATCCTCGCCGAGCGCGACCCCAGACGCGCGATCGAGCTGTACGCGGCGTTCGCGACCACGGTCTCCGTACGGCTGGCCCCGCTGCTGACGGTGCTGCTGGGAGCCGCGTCCACCAATCCGGACCTGCACGAGTTCATCACCGCCATCGAGGCCGAGCGACGGATCGGCAACGAGCGCTTCGCCCAGCACCTCCAGGCCATCGGCCCGCTCGCGGCCGACCCGGAACGGGCCGTCGACCTGTTGTGGCTCTTCACCGCCCCGGACACGTACCACCGCCTCGTCACCCAGCGGGGGTGGACCGCCGAGGCGTTCAGCGCCTGGCTCGCCACTACCCTCGCCGCGCAACTGCTGCGCTAATGGTCGTGATGGAGGTCGAAGTTCGTCTCTTCGGTGCGCCCGAGATCCGCGTGGACGGGGTCCCGGTCGTGGTCGCGTCGGCTCGTGCGGTGAGCCTGCTGGCCTGCCTGGTGCTCCGGCGAGGCCGGCCGCAGCGGCGGGACCACCTGGCCTTCCAGCTGTGGCCGGATTCGACGGAGAAGCAGGCCCGCACGAACCTGCGTCATGTCCTGCACACGCTGCGCGCGGCGATGCCCGGCGCGTTGGAGATCACGCCACAGACGTTGGCCTGGTGTGGCGGCTGGGCCGACGTGGCGGCCTTCGAGGAGGCGGAGCACGGCACGGTCGAGGACAAGCTTCGGGCGGTCGAGCTCTACACCGGCGAGCCGCTGCCGGGCTGGTACGACGAGTGGCTCGGGCCGGAGCGCGACCGGCTACGCCGGCTGGCGCTGGCCGCGATCGACGAGGTCGTACCGCAGCTGGAGGCGCGTGGCGAGCAGGACATCGCGCTGCGGCATGCCGAACGCGCGCTGGCGTTCGACCCGCTGGCCGAGGCGAGCTACCGGACGTTGATCCGCCTCCACGACGCGCGCGGCGACCGGGGGCGGGCGCTGCGCGTGTACCACGAGTGCGTGACGACGCTCCAGGACGAGTTGGGCGTGGAGCCGTCGGCAGCGACGCGTGCGGCGTACGAGGCCTTGCTGCCGGGCGAGCATGTCGAGGCGGCGGCGCCGAAGACATCCGGCTTCGTCGGCCGGCCGGCCGAGCGCCGGCGGTTGACCGGGCTGTGGCAGCAGAGCCGCGAGGGGTACGCCCAACTCGTGATCGTGAGCGGGGAGCCGGGCGTCGGCAAGACCCGGCTGGTGGACGAGTTGCGGCTGTGGGCCGCGCATCGGGGCGCCACGACGGCGGTCGCCCGGTCGTACGCGTTCGAGGGAGCTCTCGCGTACGCGCCGCTCGTGGCGTGGCTGCGCGAGCCGGGCATTGCCCGCTGGCGCGGCCGTCTCGACCGCCACCAGCGGGATGCTCTCGTCCGGCTGCTGCCGGAGCTGCCGGGTGACGCGGCACCCGAGGAGCCGGAGTCCCGCGTGCGGCTGTTCGACGCGGCGGTACGGGCGCTGCTCGCCGGTCCGGCTCCGGTGTTGCTGGTCGCCGACGACCTGCACGCCACCGACGGGCACACCATGCTGTTCCTGCATTACCTGCTGCGGGCCGAGCCCGACGCGCGGCTGCTGGTCGTGGGCACGGCCCGGCTCGCCGAGACCGACGCCGAGGATCCGCTGCCCGGGCTGCTGGCCGGGGTGCGGGCGCTCGACCGGTGCACGCGGATCGAGCTCGATCGCTTGGACCGTGCCGAGACAGCCGTCCTGGCCGAGCGCCTGACTGGGCAGCTCACCGGCTTGCAGGTCGAGCGGCTGTATGCGGAGACGGCCGGCAACCCGCTGTTCGTCCTGGAGACGCTGCGGTCGGGCTGGCCACACCGCGGTGCGCCGGACGCGTTGACGCCGAAGGTTCAGGCGATGCTCGAGGCCCGCCTGGGCCAGCTGTCGGCCGGCGCCCGTACGCTGCTCAACCTGGCCGCGACGGTGGGCTCGGCCATCCACGTCGACGTGCTGACCCGGCTGTGCCCGGGCGACGAGGACGACTTCACCCACGACCTCGACGAGTTGTGGCGGCGACGGCTGCTGATCGCCACGGGCGCCGACCGGTACGAGTTCAGCCACGACAAGCTCCGCGAGGTCGCGTACCGGATGCTGAGTCCGGCGCAGCGCCGGCACCACCACCGCGCCGTCGCCGCAGCGCTTCAGGACGTGTACGCCGACCGGCCGGACGCGGTCGCGGGGCAGGTCGCGGCGCATCTGGTCGAGGCCGGCCAGCGGATCGAGGCCGTCGGTTGGTACGAACGAGCCGCCGGAGCGGCCCAGCGGGTCTACGCCCATGCCGAGGCCGTCCGGCTGCTCGCCCGGGCGCTGGAATTGCTGCGCTCGACGCCCGAGGCGCGCCGGCGCGACGAGTCCGAGCTGGCGCTGCTGACCGCGATGCTCGGCCCGCTCGCGGCGGTCGAGGGCTACGGGTCGGACCGGCTCGCGGTGACCTTGGACGAGGCCCTCGCCCTCGCCCGGCGTCTGGACGTCGCGCCGGCCGCGCCGGTGCTGCGTGCGCAGGGCATGGCGGTGCTGTCCCGCGGCGACGCCGACGCCGCCCGCAGGTTCGGCGGTCAGTTACGGGCGCTCGGCGCCGCCGACGACGTCCTCGCTGTCGAGGGTGAATTCGTGCAGGGCGTGGCGGCGCACTGGCGGGGCGATCTCGCGGCGGCGCAGCGGCACCTGGAGGCCGCGCTTGCCCGGCACCGGCCCGAGCACCGCGCGGCGCACCTCCAGCTGTTCGCGCAGGATTCGCAGGTCCTCTGCCTGATCCGGCTGGCCCATGTGCGGGCCTTCCTCGGCGACGTGGCACAGGCGCGCCGCCTGCGGGCCGAGGCGCTGGCCAGCGCGCACACCGTTGGACACCCGTTCACGCTCGGCGGCACGCTCATGTTCGCCTGCCTGCTCGACCTGGAACTGGCCGACCTGTCCGCGTTGCGGGACCATCTCGGCAAGCTTGAGGCGATGCGGCAGGACCTGCACGGCTCGCCGATCCGGCTCGTCGTCGAGGCGCTGTCCGGCTACCTGGACGTGGTGTCCGACGGCGCGGAGGCCGGCCTGGCCCGGATCGACGCGACGGCAGCCGACCCGGGCCGGCAGGCCGCTCCCGGCATACCGGCGATGCTGCTGCGGATCCGGCTGGCCGCCTGCCAGCAGCTCGGCGATGGGGCGGGCAGCGCCGAGACCGCCCGCCGCCTGCTGGCCGACCCGGTCCGCGTCTGGGACCCGATGGCCGCCGCGGTGCTGCGCGAGGAACGCTGAGGAAGCTGGCGCAAGGAACGCTCGCGGAACGCACCGGCGCGCACCCTCGCTGGCATGACAATCACCGAACGTTCTCCATCCGCGATCGACGACCTGCGCGGACACTTCCGGGGCGCGCTCCTGCGCCCCGGCGAAGAGGGGTACGACGAAGCCAGACAGGTCTGGAACGGCGCCATCGACCGTCGACCGGCCCTGATCGCGCGCTGTGTGGGCGCCGACGACGTTGCGCGGGCGGTACGGTTCGCCCGCGAACGCGACCTGCCGGTGTCCGTGCGCGGCGGCGGGCACTCCGTCGTCGGACACGGCGTGTGCGACGACGGCATGATGATCGACCTGTCGCTGCTCAAGGCCGTGTCGGTCGACCCCGCCAACCGGCATGCCCGAGCCGCCGGCGGCCTGACGTGGTCGGAGCTCGACCTGGCCACCCAGCGGTACGGCCTGGCCACGACCGGCGGCAGCGTCAGCTCGACGGGCATCGGCGGGGTGACGCTGGGCGGCGGCTTCGGCCATCTCATGCGCCGCCACGGGCTCACCGTCGACAACTTGCGCGCCGTGAACCTCGTGACCGCCGAAGGCCGGCGGTTGCGCGTCGACGCCGAGCACGAACCGGAACTGTTCTGGGGCCTGCGGGGCGGCGGCGGCAACTTCGGCGTCGCCACCGCGCTCGAGTACGACCTGCACCCTGTCGGCCCCATGGTGCTCGGGGGCCCCATCTTCTGGCCGCTCGCCCAGGCGCCGGAGGTCATGCGGGTCCTGCGCGAGTTCGCCCCCGACGCGCCGGACGAACTCGGCGTCATGATGGTGGCGAACCTGGCCCCGCCCATGCCGTTCCTGCCACCGGAGCGGTACGGCACCCCGGTGTTCGGCCTGGTGCTGCTCTGGTGCGGAGATCCGGCCGAGGGCCTGCGCGCGATCGCACCGCTACGGAGCATCGGTACCCCGATCGGCGATCTGATCCGGCCGGTGCCGTACCGGGCGGTGCAGTCGCTTCTCGACGGCGGCGCGGTGCGCGGCAGCGGCTCCTACTGGCGCTCCACGCGGCTGCCCGACCTCTCCGACGAGGTGATCGACGCGATCGTGACGCAGGTCGAGACGATCACGTCGCCGCTGTCGTTGCTCAACGGCTGGGTGATCGGTGGCGTGGCCAGCCGCGTCGACCCGGCCGCGACCGCCGTCGGCGACCGCGAACCCGGCTTCGAATTCCGGGTGATCGCCGTTTGGCGCCCCGACGACCCGGACCCCGAACGGCACCGGGCCTGGGTCCGCGACGGCTGGGAAGCCCTGCGCGTGCACGGCAACGGCCGCCAGTTCGCCACGTTCCTGGCCGACGAGGACGTCAACGCCGCCTACGGCGACCGTCTCGCCCGGCTCGTCGCCTTGAAAGACCGCTACGACTCCACCAATTTCTTCCGGTTCAACGCCAACATCACGCCCTCTGGAGGCACCCGATGAAAACCCTCGTCACCGGCGCGACCGGCACCGTCGGCACGCACGTCATGCGCGTCCTTACCGAGCGCGGCGCGAAGCCCCGCGGCCTCGTCCGCGACCACGCCAAGGGCGTCAGCGTCCATGGCCCGGACGCCGACCTGGCCGTCGGCGAGTACAGCGACCACGACTCGCTGCGCGCCGCCCTGGACGGCATCGGCCAGGCCTTCCTGACCTGCGGCAACCACCCCGCGCAGGTGGACTGGGAGACGACCTTCGTCGACGCCGCCGCCGCGGCCGGCGTCCAGCGCATCGTGAAGCTCTCCGCGCTCGGCGCGCAGGTCGGCTCGCCGGTCGCGTTCTTCGACGCGCACGCCCGCATCGAGCAGCACCTGCGCGCCGCCGGCATGGCGACCGTGCAACTGCGGCCGTCGTTCAAGATGTCGACCCTGCTCGCCGGTGCGCGCGGCGTGCGGCAGGCGGACTCGTTCTTCGCACCCGCCGCCGGCGCCAAGATCGCGATGATCGACCCGCGCGACGTGGCCGACGTCGCCGCGCACGTGCTCAGCACCGACGGCCACGACGGGCGCGCCTACGAACTGACCGGCCCGGAGGCGGTCACCTTCGACGACGTGGTCGCCGAGTTGTCGGCCATCCTCGGCCGGCAGATCCGCTTCGTACCGCTGCCGGACGACGAAGCCGTCACGCAGTTCGTCGCGGCCGGCACCCCGGAATGGATCGCCACCAACGCGGTCACCCAGTTCGGGCTGCTCCGGCAGGGCAGCCAGAACCAGACGCGAGACACCGTACGGGCGCTGACCGGCCGCGACCCCCGCACCCTCGCCGGCTTCCTCCGCGACCACGCGTCCGCCTACGCGTAACCGACGACGGGCTGCGGTCGGGTCGGGCTGGCGAGGTGGCGAATTTGTACCAGCCTGTGCTCAGCCCGGCCCTCGCGCGGCGCTGCCGGGTCGGCGGCGGCGCACCAGGTGCGCGAGCAGGTTCAAACCCGGCGCGTACGCCGTAGCACTCACCAACAGCGCGACGCTCGCGCCGTGCCCCCAGTCGCCCACCGGCACCGGCGGGAATTCGTCCTGGAGCAGCCCGGTCAGGGCGACCGTCTGCCGGTGCCGCCCACAGGCAGTGGAGCGAGGTTCGCCGGCCCGCCCGCGCGGACCGGCGTCCCCCACCGCTAGCGACCGCTCAGCGCCGTACCCGTCTCCAGCACCGACTTGAGGTCGCTGAGCACCCAGGCCCAGCCACCGCCGCCGGCCTCGTCGAGCGGCGAGCCGGCCACCATCGTGGCCGTGGCCGGGGCGCCGGCCATCTCGTGGGTGATGGTCACGCGGCAGACGCCGGGCTGCGACTTGAGCTCCTCGATGAGGTAGGTCAGCGTCGTGTACGGCTCCGCCGCGGTCGTCGGGTCCATCAGCATTCGCCAGGTCTGCACCAGCAGGCGCGGCGGGTCGCACTCCACCACCTCGCCGTCGACGACCCGGTCGGGGATCGGGAAGCCGTTCTGCGCGCCGAACTCGCGCATCTCGTCGGAGGCGTCCGAGTGGTAGGCGCCGCCCGGCTTCAGGTCGTAGTAGGACGGGGCCGCGTAGCCGTACTTCACGGTCCATTCCGGGTCGGTGATCGCGGTCCAGATCCGTTCCGGCGTGGTCTTGATCCACACGCGGTAGACCTGGGTGGTCTCGGCAGTCGTCTCGGTGGTCATGTCTCGTCCTCCAGCGCGTTCTTGAGATCGATGAGCGCCGTCACGTGACGCTCCGTGTACTTGTCGATCCAGCGGTCGTGGATCAGCCGGATCGGCACCGGGTTGAGGAAGTGCAATTTCTCCCGGCCCGCGCGGCGGACCACCACGAGCCCGGCCTCCTCGAGCACCTTGAGGTGCTTGGCCACGCCGAAGCGGGTCATCTCCACCTCGGACTCGAGCTCGGTGAGCGTGCGCCCCTCGCGGGTGAAGAGCAGGTCGAGCAGGAAGCGACGGGTCGGGTCGGCGAGTGCCTTGAACACCCGGTCGTCGTCCTCGTTCATGACGCAAAGTTATGTGACCAATGGGTCACATGTCAAGCCCGAAAAAGCTCCGCCCGGAGCCGGTGAGCGGCCGGGCGGAGTCGGCGAGCGGTCAGCGGCGGCGGACCAGCCGGCGCAGCTGAATGATCCGGACCGAGGCGACGGCCATCGCGACGAACGCGCCGCACACCCCGGCGATGAGCATCGCCAGGGCCAACGAGATCTGGCCGTCGAGCCAGAGGAAGCTCAGGCGCACATTGCCGGTGTTCTGGGCGACGAAGATGATCAGCAGGATCAGCGCGAGGGCGCCGGCCCACACCCCGAACCAGACCGCACTGGTACGGGTCCGCGGAACCCGCACCGACTCCCGGCGCGGCGGCGCCTCACCCGCACCTTCAAGGCCCGCGAGCGTCCCGGCCAGCTCCGGCGGGAGCGGCGGCGGCATGTCCTCGGCGGGGGTGAGCGGACGGTTCTCGGATGGGTGCGCCATAGCTCTCAGTCTTGCCCATCATCGCGCTCTGTTAACCCTGTTCACGGGGCGTCGCCAGAATTAAGCCAGAACTAATAGACCAACATCAAATAAGGACGTTACGGTCTGCGCCGGCCCGCCTACCCCTACCCGATTCGGATCATCATGCGCAGACCCGTCCTCATCGCCGCCGGCATGGCCGTCGTCACCGTCGCCGCCGGGATCGCCGTCGCCGCCAGTGCGAGCGCCGGAACCACGACGCACGAGGCCGAGGCCTCCGTCAACACCTTCGCCGGGGGCGCACACCCCGTCGACTGCCGGCGCTGCTCAGGCGGCAGCCGGGTCACCGGCATCGGCGGCCAGGGCGTCCTCACCATCACCGGCGTCGTGGCCGAGGAGACCGGGTCGACCCGGCTGGCGGTGACGTACACCGCCGAGCGCAACCGGACCGCGCAGATCAGCGTGAACGGTGGGGTGCCCATCGCCATCGCTTTCCCCGGCACCCGCGGCACGTCCCGGCCGGGCACCCTGCGGATCACCGCGACGTTGCGGGCCGGCGAGAACGACCTGGCCTTCGCCAACTCGGTCGGCGCCGCCCCGGACATCGACAAGGTGGTCATCACCACCGACGGCACGCCGCCCACCGCGGCGCCGACGGCGACGGCGTCCGGTGTCCCCGGCGCCACCGCCACGGTCACCCCCGGCGAGTCGGCGACGCCGACCCCGCCGGCATCACCGCCGGTCTCCGACAGCCCGGCGCCGGCCAGCCCGACCCCCGGCGGTACGGCACCCAGCAGCCCCGTTCCGACCACGACGCAGCCGACGGCCCCGCCCACGACACCGGCCAGCCCGTCCGCGCCCGCGCCGACCAGCCCAGCTCCGACGCCGGCCCCGACCGGCAACACGGCGCTGGAGGCCGAGGTCGTGACGATCGTCAACACCGAGCGGGCGAAGGCGGGCTGCGCGGCGCTGACCACCGACGACCGGCTCATCGCGGCGGCACGCGGGCACTCCGCGGACATGGCGGCCCGCGGCTACTTCAGCCACACCACGCCGGAGGGGGTCGAGTTCTCCACCCGGATCACCAGCGCGGGCTACCGCTGGTCCCGCGCCGGCGAGAACATCGCCAAGGGCCAGCGCACCCCCGCCGAGGTGATGACCACCTGGATGAACAGCGCCGGGCACAAGGCGAACATCCTGAACTGCGGTTTCAAGAACATCGGTGTCGGCGTGGCGGCCGACGCGCAGGGCTCACTGGTCTGGACCCAGGACTTCGCCACCCCGCTCTGACCGACAACCGCCGGCCGCGAACGCGCGGCCGGCGGCCGGCTCGCGTAGGAGCGTGTGGTGCTTGCCCTTGAGGCCGACGTCTGTCTCCCTGTCGGGGACGCGGCGGCGCTGTCAGCGGAACAGGTCGACGGTCCAGTTGAAGGCCGTCATCACCCACTCCGTCTGGCGCAGGTGGGCGACGCCCACGCCGACCAGGAAGATTCCCGCGACGATGTGCGAGCCGCGGGCGGTGCGGCGCACCCGGCCGAACTGCCGTTCCAGCACCAGCCGGCCGACCAGCCGGGACAGCGCGAACAGGCCCGCCGCGACCAGCAGCGACACGACGAAGACCACGACCGGCGTGGTCAGGTCGCCGTCGGACGAGATCGCCCAGATCCCCCAGCAGACGAACGCGAACAGCAGGCCCGCGAAGCTCCACTCACCACCGAGCCGCAGCCGGCGCATATGCCAGCCGAGCGAGTGGCGTTCCTGCGGCGCGCCGGCGCCCGGCCAGCCCGTGCCGGTCGGCTCGTGCTCCGCCGCGAACTGCTGGGTCCGCGGACGCGGGTTCACCGCCGCGCGGCCGCTGGAGAACGGCGAGGGCGCGGGTGGCGGCTGCTGGGCCGGCTGGCCCGGCGGCGCCGAGGCCGGCCGCGGCGGTACCGAGGCCGTCGGTGGGTCGGCCCAGGGATCCTGCGGTGGCATGTCGAGCGTCCGCTCGGACCACTGCGGTTGCTCTGGCATCGTGTCCCTCCCCCGGTACGGCCGGTTGCCGCCCCTACAACGAGAGTAACGAGCCAACAAATAGGTCGCCGTCGCGCGGCCCGTCCGTTACACAATCAGCATGGACGACTCCGGGATCATCATCAGAACGGGCGACGCCGACGACTGGCCCGCGGTCTTCGATCTGCTCAGTTTCGCCTTCCACGAGCAAGCCACCCCGGAGGCCCGCGACGCCGAGGGTTCGGTCGTCGAGCCCGAGCGCACGCTGGTGGTCCAGGACGGCGACGCCATCGTGGGGCACACGGCGGCGCACACCCGGGAGCTGACCGTGCCCGGCGCGATCGTGCCGGCCGCGCACGTCACGCTGGTCAGCGTCGCGCCGACGCACAAGCGCCGCGGGCTGCTCACCCGGATGATGCACCGCCAGCTGCGGGACATCGCGGCCGCGGGCCGCGAGCCGCTCGCCGTCCTCTGGGCCAGCGAGACCAAGATCTATCCGCGCTTCGGCTACGGACCGGCGGCGCGGCGCCTGCACATGGACATCATGATGCGGGAGGTACGGCCACCGGCGGGGCTCGCGCCCGGCTCCGCCGACCGGCTCCGCCTGGTCGAGCCCAAGGACGCCATCGCCGAGCTGGCCAAGGTCTACGAGCGGGTACGGCCCGAGCGCACCGGCTGGTCGAGTCGCGACGACCGGTGGTGGCGGTACGTGCTGGCCGACCTGGAATCACAGCGCGAGGGCGCGACCAGCCTGCGCGGCGTGGTGTACGACACCCCGGCCGGCCCGGCGGGGTACGCGCTCTGGCGCACCAAGGACCGGTGGAACCGACACGGGCCTGACTGCGAGGTGCAGGTCCGCGAGGTGGTGGCCGACGATCCGGTCGCCTACGCCGCCCTGTGGAACTTCCTGCTCACCATCGACCTGGCCCGCTCGGTGACGGTCACCTTCGCCGCCGTCGACGAGCCGCTGCAGTATCTGGTCGACGAGCCGCGCCGGCTCGGCAGCGCCCTGTCCGACGGCCTCTGGATCCGCATCACCGATCTGCCCAAGGCGCTCGCGGCCCGGTCGTACGCGGCCCCGGTCGACGTCGTGCTGGATGTCACCGACCCGCTGCTGGAGCAGAACACCGGCCGCTGGCGCCTCACCGCCGGCCAGGACGGCACGGCCACCTGTACGCGCACGGCCGACCCCGCCGACCTGGCCTGCACGGTGCTGGAGCTGGGCTCGGCCTACCTGGGTGCGACGTCGCTCGCCGCGCTGGCCGCCGCCGGAACGGTCCGCGAACTGACGCCGGGCACGCTGCGGCGGGCGTCCGTCGCGTTCGGCTGGCATCGAATGCCGAATCCCACCGAGGTGTTCTGATTGGGCCGGGCGACGGTAGGTTCGGCGTCATGGGCGAAGAACCCGAACGTCGACGCCGTCGCTTGCGTCCCTCCTCGTCGGCCGCGACCCCGCCCGCCGCGCCGGCCGACCCGTCCCCCGAAACGACCGAGCCAGTAGTCACGGCCGGTCCAGCGGCCAGGCCTGCGGCTGAAACGGCCGGGGTTGCCGGGCCCGCGACCGAAGCAGCCGAGGCGGCCGGGCCCGCGACCGGGACGGCCGAGGCGGCCGCGCCCGTAACCGAGGCAGCCGAGATGGGCGAGCCCGCGCCCGGCACAGACAGGGCTGCCAGGCCCGTGGCCAAAGCAGCCGAGATGGCCATTCCCGCGCCCGGCACGGACGAGGCAGCCAGGACCACGGCCGAAGCAGCCGAGGCGGCCGGGCCCGCGACCGGGACGGCCGAGATGGCCAGGCTGGTGGCAGAAGCAGCCCGGCCCGTGGCCGAAACGGCGGCGGTGCTCGATCCCGGATCCGCGGCGGTCGTGCCCGTGCCCGCCCCGGTCGAGGCCGCCGGTGCTAGCCCCCGGCCGGGCGCACGACCGATCCGGACCAGCCCGCCGCCGGCCGGGCGCCCTGCCAGGCCCGCGGTCCGGCCGACCTCCGGTGCGGGCGCCGGCGGGGACGACCAGTCCGAGCGGGGCCTGCGTGGGCTCGTCGGCTCCGGCTCGTCGCAGGTCAGCGTGGGCGCGGCGCTGCGGGCCCGGGACGCCGCCCGGCCCACGGCCGAGCAGCTCGCCGAGGCCGAGGCCGAGCTGGTGATCGTGCGGCGCAACTGGATGCCGCGGGAAGACCTGCCCCGCAACCGCTAGCGGCCGGCTTCCGAGCCGGGTCAGCTTGCCGACAGGGGCGGCAGCACGCGGGCGCGCTCGTAGTCGGCAAGCTAGGCGATTCGGGAAGACCTGCCCCGCAACCGCTAGCGGCCGGCTCGGCCGGCCCCGAGCCGGGTCAGCTTGCCGGCAGGGGCGGCAACACGCGGGTGCGCTCGTAGTCGGCGAGCTGGGCGATTCGGCGGGCGTGCCGCTCGTTGCCCGAGAACGGGGTGGTCAGGAAGGCCTCGGCCATCGCGGTGGCGTCGTCGAGGGTGTGCTCGCGGCCCCCGATGCTCAGCACGTTCGAGTCGTTGTGCTGGCGGGCGAGCTGGGCGATCTCGACCTTCCAGGCCAGCGCCGAGCGGACCCCGGGGATCTTGTTCGCGGCGATCTGCTCGCCGTTGCCGGAGCCGCCGATGACGATGCCCAGGCTGCCCTCGTCGGCGACCACCTTCGCGCCGGTGGCCAGGCAGAACGCCGGGTAGTCGTCCTCGGGGTCGTAAACGTGCGGTCCGACGTCGACGACGTCGTAGCCCTGCTTGCCGAGGTGATTGACGAGGTGCATCTTCAGCTCGAAGCCGGCGTGATCGGAACCCAGGTAGACGCGCATGACCCGAAGTCTGTCAAACCACGATCAGAACGTCAGCGCGGCCCGCAGGCTGACGGCGATCTGGTCGGCGGCGGCCCGTGCCGCGTCGAAGACGGCGAGCTTGCGGACGAAGCCATGATTGACGCCCGCATAGCGAACGTGCACCACCGGCACACCCGCCGTGAGCAGCGCGTCCGCGTAGTCGGCGCCCTCGTCGCGCAGGACGTCGTACTCGGCGGTGAGCAGCAGCGTCGGTGGCATGCCCGCCAGATCCGCGACCGCCAGCGGCGCCACGTCCGGGCTGAAACGCTGCGCCGGGTCGGGCACGAACGTCTCCCACGCCAGCCGCATCGCCGCCCGGTCGAGGCCGTGACCGCCGACCTCGTCGTAGGACTCCGAGGCCGTCATCGGGTCGATCGCCGGGTAGACCAGCACCTGGTAGTCGAGCGGGGTGGCGGCGTCCCGCTGGCGGCGGGCGGCGACGGTGGCGAGCTGGGCGCCGGCGCTGTCGCCGCCGATCGCCAGCCGGGACGGGTCGACGCCCAGCCCCGCGCCTTCCTTGCGGACCCAGCCCAGCACGGTCTCCACGTCGTCGAGGCCGGCCGGGAACACGTGCTCCGGGGCGAGCCGGTAGTCGACCGACAGGACCGCGCAGCCGGAGCGCTCCGCGATGCGCCGGCAGAGCCTGTCCACCGTCTCGACGCTGCCGTAGCACCAGCCGCCGCCGTGCACGTAGACCAGGACAGGCGCGCCGGTGCGGGCCGCATACAGCCGGCAGGGCACACCGTCCGCGTCGACGTCGGCCACCACGGGCAACGGGATCGCCGGGCCGCACTCGGCCTCGTTCGACTCCTCCATCGCCTTCCGGGCGAACAGCAACTGCTCGTACGGGTCGGCGGCGAGCACCTCGGCACTGGGCCGCTGGCGGATCGCTAGCGATGCCTCGACTTGGGGGTGCAGCATCAGCCGAGCTGGGCCAGGACGAGGCCGCCGCGGGCCTTCGGGGTGAACCAGGTGCTCTTGCGGGGCAGCTGTTGCCGGGCCAGGTTGACCGCCACGAAATCCTCGACCGACACCGGGGCGATCAGCACGGCCAGCTCGGCACGGCCCGCGTCCACCTCGCCGCGCAGCCACTCGGCCGGGTAGTCGCCGCCGACGTAGGAGACCCGCTTGTCGGCCGGGTCGAGCCCGAACACGTCGCCGATCAGGATCCGCTCCACCAGGGCGTGATCCAGGCTCTCCACGGGGGACGCGCCCGGCGCCGGTGGCAGCACCACCGAATACGAGCGGCCGGCCGCGTACAGCTCGATGGTGCCCTTGCCGGGCACCGCCGCGGGGCGCGGCAGCTCCTCGACCCGGGCCCCGGCCGCGGTGAGGCGATCGAGGAAGCCGGCCTCGGTGACCTCGCTGACCAGGCGGTTGTATGGCTGGATCGCGACGGATGCCGGGGTGGTGACGACCGCCAGGAAGCGGGGCAGCCCGCCGGTCTGCGCGGCCAGGCTGCGGTGGTTGCCGTCCGCGACGACCAGCTCGCCGCCGCCGGCCAGCTCGGTCAGCTCCTCCTGCAGCGGACCGGCGGAAATCACCCAGATGGCGTGCGTGCGGCCGCTCTGGTCGGTGTCGGTGGCCGCCGGCGCACCGGCCGCCTCGGTGGCCGCGGCGAGCGCGGCGTGCAGCGCGTCACCCTTGCCGGTCTGCAGCAGCAGCACCGGCGAGAGCAGGGTGTGCACGGCCTCGGCCAGGGCGACGCGCTCGCGCACCTTGGCGATGAACACGTCCTCGTTGCGGATGACCAGGCCGGGCTCGGCGGCGCTGGTGGAGATCTGGTCGGTGTCGACCATCGCCCACAGGCCGAAGGCGTCGGGCTCGCCGGGCGCGGCGATCCGGTAGAGGACCACCACCTGCTCGGCGGGCGAATAGCTGCCCGCCTCCTGCTCCCGGACGAGCCGACCGGCGGCGTCGCCGAGGCAGTCGAGGAACGACTTGCCCACCGACTCCGGCGCCCGGTGGGGCATCTCGATGGCGAGCGCGCTGTGCGGGTTTGCGGCGATGATCCCGGTGATCTCGGCATCGTCGGCGAACTCGTCATAATTCTGCGCGCCGGTGCCGCCAGTGGTGATCCAGGCCCGGCTGATCGGGTGCACGACCGTCATGCCGCGAACCTACCTAGCGAGTGCGACATTCGTACGCACACCCAGGGTGTGTTCCCACCCTCACTTCGAGCGGCGGGCCTGGCCGTACGCGGGCACGGACGGCATGTTGCCGCGCACTTTGGCCTGCTTCGCCTCTCGAACGCCCGGGCCGGGGCGGGCCGGCACCACCACCGGGAAGGCGATGACGGTGACGGGCGGCGCCACCATCGCGGCGACCTCCGCCGGCAGATTCGGGCACAAGCTGTCCCAGGCCCCGCGATAGACGGCGATCGTGGACGTGGCGACGCTGTCGGACTCGGCCATCAAAGCCTCCGGTCAGATGTGGTTCTCACTACATCCAACGACCTGCCGGAGGCTCTGGTGGCGAATTTGCATGGGTTTTCCGCCGCGGGGTGGCTGAGCGGCGAACTCCCCGAACTATTCAAAGATGGCCGAACTATTCGAAGATGGGGCCGATGTCCCGGCTGCGCTTGAGCTCGAAGAAGCCGGGCGTGCCCGCGACCAGCAGGACGCCGTCCCAGAGCTTGCCCGCCGCCTCGTCCTTCGGCGCCGGCGTGACCACCGGGCCGAAGAAGGCCACCTTCTCGCCCTCCACCGGCCCCGGCGCGTGGATGACGGGCGTGCCGACATCCGTGCCGACCGGCTTCATGCCGGCGTCGTGGCTGGCCTTCAGCGCGTCGTCCCAGGCGTCGCTGGTGGCCGCGTCGGCGAGCGCCGGGTCGAGGCCCACCTCGGCCAGCGCCTCGGTGTAGAGCTTGCCGTCCAACTCGTACTTCCCCAGGTGGATGCGGGTGCCCAGGGCTGTGTAGAGGTCACGCAGGACCTGCGGCCCGGCGGCCTCGGCAGCGGCGATGCAGACCCGGACCGGGCCCCATCCCTTGGCCATGAGCTCCTGGTACTGCTCGGGCAGTTCGCGGCCCGAGTTGAGCACAGAGAGACTCATGACGTTGAACGTGATGTCGATGGGCCGGACCTTCTCGACCTCGAGCAACCAGCGCGAGGTCATCCAGGCCCAGGGGCAGATCGGGTCGAACCACATGTCGACCGCGGAGCGTTCAGTCATACCCCCGATCCTGCCTCGCCCGGCCCCGACCCGGCGGTGACATGCGCCACGAGTCGAGCGCATAGGGTGACGTGGAAAGCTCTAGGTCGGGGCGACGTAGCCCGGATCAGCATGGAGGAGAGTGAACGTGGCCGGAGTTCGTAACCTGACCCAGGTCGAGGCCGCCGAGCGGGCCCGCCTGCTCGAGGTGACCGGGTACGACATCGCCTTGGATCTGACGGACGGCCGAGGCGGTGCCGGTGCCGGCGTGTTCCGTTCGATCACTGAGGTCACGTTCCGCTGCGCTGAGCCTGGCGCGCAGACGTTCATCGAGGTCGCGGCCGCGAGCGTGCGGTCCGCGGTGCTCAACGGCACGCCGGTCGACCTGTCCGGGTGGTCGGCCGAGAACGGCCTGACGCTGACCGGGCTGGCCGCCGAGAACACCCTGGTCGTCGACGCCGACTTCGCGTATTCGGCGAGCGGTCAGGGCATGCAGCGCAGCGAGGACCCGGTCGACCAGGAGATCTACCTGTACAGCCAGTTCGAGACGGCGGACGCCCAGCGCGTCTACGCCGCCTTCGACCAGCCCGACCTGAAGAGTGTCTTCACCTGGCACGCCACGGTGCCCGGGCACTGGACGGTGGTGTCCAACATGCCGGCCACCGCGAGCGTGCCGGCCGCCGACGGCGCGAAGACGGTGCATTTCGGCACGTCGCCGCGGATGAGCACGTACATCACCGCGCTCTGCGCCGGGCCGTACCACCAGGTGCGCGACAGCCACGACGGCATCGAGCTGGGCATCTACTGCCGGGCCTCGATGGCGCAGTATCTCGACCCGGACGACCTGTTCCTGATCACCAAGCAGGGCTTCGACTTCTTCCACGAGCAGTTCGGCATGCGCTACCCGCTGCCGAAGTACGACCAGCTCTGGGTGCCCGACTTCAACGCCGGCGCGATGGAGAACTTCGGCTGCGTCACGCACGCCGAGGCGCACTACATCTTCCGGTCGCAGGTCACCGACTACGAGTACGAGCAGCGCGCCAACACGATCCTGCACGAGCTGGCCCACATGTGGTTCGGCGACCTGGTGACCATGCGCTGGTGGAACGACCTGTGGCTGAACGAGTCGTTCGCCGAGTGGGCGAGCCACTGGTGCAACACCTCCGCCACCCGCTTCACCGACGCCTGGTCGACGTTCCTGTCGGTCCGCAAGGCCTGGGGCTACCGGCAGGATCAGCTCTCCTCGACCCACCCGGTCTACTGCGAGATGCCCGACCTGGAGGCTGTCGAGGTCAACTTCGACGGCATCACGTACGCCAAGGGCGCGAGCGTCATCAAGCAGCTCGTGGCGTACGTCGGGCTGGACTCGTTCCGGGCCGGGCTGCGGGCGTACTTCCAGCGGCACGCCTGGGGCAACGCCACCTTCGACGACCTGCTGACCGAGCTGGAGACGGCGTCGGGCCGCGAGCTGCGCAAGTTCGCCGCGCAGTGGCTGGAGACCGCCCAGGTCAACACGCTGCGGCCGGTGCTGACCATCGGCGCCGACGGCACGTACGCCAAGGTCGTGGTCAAGCAGGAGGCGCCCGCCGCCTATCCCACGCTGCGCACCCACCGCATCGGCGTCGGCCTCTACGACGTGCGCGGCGACCGGCTGGTGCGCCGCGAGCTGCTGGAGATCGACGTGACCGGCGAGGAGACCGAGATCACGGCGCTGGCCGGGGTGCCGGCGGCGGACGTGCTGCTGCTCAACGACGACGACCTGACGTACGCGAAGCTGCGCCTGGACGAGCGCTCGATGGCCGCCGTCGTCCAGCACATCGACGGCTTCGAGTCGTCGCTGCCGCGCGCGCTGTGCTGGGCCGCGGCCTGGGACATGCTGCGCGACGCCGAGCTGGCGGCGCGGGACTACCTGGCCCTGGTCAGCACCGGCCTGCCCAAGGAACGCGACATCAACCTGACCACCGCGACCCTGCGGCAGGCGGCGACGACGCTGACCATGTACGCGGACCCGGAGTGGGCACCGACCGGCTGGGCGCTGCTCGCCGACACGGCCCGGCAGGCGCTGGCCGCGGCCCAGCCGGGCAGCGGCTTCCAGCTCGCCTGGGCGCGCGCCTTCATCAACGCGGCCCGCGGCGACGACGACCTGGTGGTGCTCCGGGGCTGGCTGGCCGGCACGGGTGTGCCCGAGGGTCTGACGATCGACACCGAGCTGCGCTGGTCGCTGCTGGAGGCGCTGGCCTCCCGGGGCGCGGCGACCGAGGCCGAGATCGACGAGGAGCTGGCCTCGGACCGGACCGCCAGCGGCGAGCGGGAGGCCGCGCTGGCCCGGGCGCTGTTGCCGACGCCGGAGAACAAGTCCCGGGTCTGGGCCCAGCTGACCGGCGACGAGAAGCTGGCAAACTGGCTCAGCCGTTCGCTGCTGCAGGGCTTCCAGACCTCGACGCAGGTGGCGCTGACCGCGCCCTACGCGCCGAAGTTCTTCGAGGTCGTCGACGACGTCTGGGCCCGCTCGGACAGCGAGCCCGCGCAGGAGTTCGCGATGCTGGCATACCCGGCGTACCAGGTCAGCCAGGAGACGGTCGCCCTGACCGACGCCTGGCTGGCCGGCGACGGCCACTCACCCTCGCTGCGCCGGCTGGTGGCCGAGGGCCGTGACGGCGTGCTGCGGGCGCTGCAGGCCCGCGCGAAGGACGCCAGCGCCGGTTGATGAGTTCACGCGGGTCGTGCGGAATTGAATTCCGCGCGACCCGCGAAACCAACGGCGACGAAACCCACCGGAAACAACACTGCGTGAGTACGCTGACACTCCACAGTGATGGAGGTGGGCCGGTTGGCAATCGGTACGAACTCCCTGCCGAGGTGGACCGCCCCCGACGGCCGCTGGACCGAACCGGATCTACACCTGTTCCCGCAGGACGGGCATCGCTACGAGATCGTCGACGGCAGCCTGCACGTCACCCCGCCGCTGGACAGTCCGCACGAGGCCATCGTGCAGGCCGTGCTGGTGACGCTGCGCGGTGCCGCGCCCATCGGCTGGTGGGTGTGCGCCCGGCTCGGCGTCGATGCCGGCGCCAGCAATCTGGTCCCGGACGTGACCGTGCTGCGGCCGCACTCGTCGGGCGCGATCTGGGCCGACCCGGCCGACGTCGCCTGCGTGATCGAGGTGGAGGCCGACACCAGCCGCCGCTACGACCGGCTGCTCAAGCCGACCCTCTATGCCGACGTGGGCATCCCTGCCTACTGGCGGATCGAGCCGGCCCCGGTGCCGGTGCTGCACACCTACGCCCTGGGCCCCGACGGCTATCTGCCGCTGCAGACGGTGCGGGGCGCCGACCCGGTGCAGGTCGACGCCCCGTTCCCGGTACGGGTGGCCCCGTCCACGTGGCTCTGATGCTTTTTTAGTGCCGGCCGGCGTGCGACGCCAGCTGGTCCAGCCCGGCGAGCACGCCCCCGGAGAGGTCACCGCCGGCGAAGGCGGCCGCCATCGACAGCGCCGCCAGCTTGGCGTCGCGGTCGGTGATGCGCTTGCGGGCATCCGTGCCGGTGACGATCTCCAGCACCCGCTGGTTCGGCGAGATGGCGACCAGCACGGCCTTCGCGGCGCCGTCGAGCTGGCGGTGCAGCCCCTCGGCGTATTCGCGGGTCGGCTCCTCGAGGTCGCCGATGAAGACGCTGAAGGTCAGGCCGGTCTGCTGGTCGGCGACCCGCAGCGCCTCGTCGAGACGCAGGAGCTGCCGGGTGGTGAACGGCCCGTCGAGCGCCGCGATGCTCTCCGGCGACATCGTCAGCTCGGGCGCCTCGGTCAGCGTCGGGCCACCGGCGTGGTCGAGGGCGGTCAACGGCTGCTCGGAGCCGCTGACGATGGCCTCGTGCTCACCAACGGTCACTTGCGCCTCCTGTCGGGCCGGGCCGCACCTGCACGCCCGCGGAGTCCTCGATGACGCCTGCGGGCAGCTCCGGAGCGGACGCGTGCTTGCCGCCGAACGCCGGGCTCACCTGCGCGGGCGAGGCCAGGAACCAGATCGGCTTGAAGTCGTAGGGCCGACCGGGCCGGTAGCGGCGGGCGGGCCGGGCCCGGGTGGAGCCGGACGCGACGAGTGCGGCGACAACGGCGATGACACCCAAAGGGATGATCGCATAAACGAGAATCGTGCTGAAAATCGACAACCTCAACGCCCCCAGGCGTCAAAAGGAACCGGGCTAATTCACTGTGTTCCCAGTGATCCGAACGTCAATCACGGTAGCGGAGAGCGAGTCGTCGCGGAGCGTCGGGTGTCAACACTCATAAGCGGGATCTTCGCACCCACGCGAAAACGGCCCGGAGGTGCGAAAATCACCCTCACGCGCCGTCCGCGAAGTTCCTGCCCCGGACGGCAGGAGGGGGAGGTCATGCGCATACCCGTCCCGGCCGCACTGACGGCGCTGGCCCTGGCCGTACCGATCGTGTTGATCGATGTTTCCCCAGCTCAGGCCGCCGGCGTCTTCGTGGAGGTCAACCCGAGCACGGTCCGCGCCGGCGACCAGATCGGCATCCGGGCGAGCTGTGACGACAACCTCAAGGCGGCGACTGTCACCGCCGACCCCACCGGCGCGATCGTCGTCTCCCCCAGGTACGGCTTCCTGACGGCGACCGCCCGGGTGCCGGAGAGCACCGACGCGGGCGACTACGAGGTCAGCCTGAAGTGCCCGGACGGCAAGACGGCGAAGAGCACGCTGCACGTGGTGGTCAAGGTGGAACCGGTTCGCGGACCGGCGACCGGCGGTGGCGGCGCAGCACCCGGCCGACCCGCGCCGTTTCTGATCGGCGGCGGCCTGGTGGCGCTGGCCGCCGGCTTGGCACTGAGCGTGGTGGCCACCCGCCGCCGCCGGCTCGGCTGACGCGCGGCCGATGACCCGACGAGCGCTCAACCGCCCGGCGCCGCCCGGCCCCGAGATGCCCGCATCGGTCCTGCGCCGCCGCCCCGCCGAGATCGTCACCCGCCCCCGGCCCGTCCCCGCGACGGTCCGCCCCCGGTTGCTGGTCGCGCCGGCCGGCACCCGGCCGGCACGCCCCCGCGCGCTGCCCGGCCGCCGGCCGATGCCACTCGGCCTGATGGCAGCGGTCCTGGTGTTCGTCGGCCTGTTCACGATCGGCGCGGGCCTGGGCGCGGCGACGGGCTTCGACCTGGGCGAGCTCTTCAAAGGCCCGGACAAGCCGCCGCCACGCGCGTTCCCGGTCCTGGAGCCGAGCCCGCCGAAGCGCCTGACCATCCCGTCGATCAAGGTGGAGGCGCCGATCCTGCGGGTCGGGCTGGCAAAGGACGGCTCGTCGGTGGACGTGCCGCCGCTGAAGCGGCACAACGAGGCGGGCTGGTTCGACCAGGGCCCGACACCGGGCCAGTTC
>Ga0307516_10002099_pt1 | contig 27108 bp, 33 predicted proteins | sample 19_EM_MG_FD_203310 | JGI IMG/M metagenome (GOLD analysis project Ga0307516, IMG submission 203310) | Populus trichocarpa ectomycorrhiza microbial communities from riparian zone in the Pacific Northwest, United States - 19_EM | ecosystem: Host-associated > Plants > Roots > Unclassified | place...
CCTGGGCGGATGGCAAAGGAAAGCTTGCAACGTGCCGCCATCGCGCGGACAGCGGCGGGGAAACGGTCAAAAATGTACGCCGCCATAGTCTAGATAGGCTTCATGCGAGTATGATAAAACAAAAAAACGTCACCTAGTTGGCCTCCTGCTCATCCATGGTGGCTCGGTGCTGTACGCCGAGGGCGGACAGACACGGAGCGGGGACGACGAAAGAGCCACCGCCGAGATAAATAGACTCGCATCTCTTCATCTCTCGATCATATCTGCTACTGGCGTTCGGTCAAGCCTCCGATCAGTTGCCGTCGCTTATCTTATCCCGACCATCTAATCTCACGCCGCTTATGTACCCGGTCTCATCTATGCTGCCGACGTGCTCGTCTAATCGCAACAGCATAGATAGTGCCAGGCAACAACTAGTCCAGGAGCGGAATAGCCAAGGAGACTCCACTCGGGTACAGTCCTCCTCAAACTCTGAAGCACCCCCTCATCCTCAACCACATCTCGTCCGCCAACTGGTCTTCAACCCCCTCCCCGTCCACCTTCCACCCCCGCTGAGCTGCATCTGTATATCGCCACGATCTAGACAGGCCGCGTGCGGTTGGTGAATAACAACCCCCACCCCCCGCCGCTGAGCTATCGCTGCTATAATCCCCGAGAGCCCTTATCCTTGCCCGGAACGGTCCCTCCAACGCCCGTCCTAGCTAGAAAACGTAGAAAGGGATTGTTGCAGTGCTTATGCACTCCAACAAATCAAGCAGGATGCCGGGACACTGGACATAGCAAGCGAATCACGGCGATCGCGTGTGTGCAGCGAGCAGCTCAGTCAGCGCCGCGTCTCCCTTCGCTGCCACCAAACGTAGTGCCGTCCAGCCGTCCCCGCCAGCCGCCGGGGCGTCGGCGCCACGGTCGACGAGCAGTCGTGCCAATTCTTGGAGTCCCTTCACCGCCGCCCAGTGCAGCGGCGCCACCCACCCGGGTCGGCCGCCAAGACGTCGGCGCCAACCGTCGATGAGCAGTCAGGCCAACACCTCGTGTCCTTTCATCGCCGCAAGGTACAGCGCGTCAACCCGGAGTGGTCGGCTGCCGAGACGTCGCTGCCACGGTCGACAAGAAGCCGGGCCACCGCCTCCTTTCCGTCCTCCGCCGCGAATTGCAGCTGCGTCCATCCGCCCAAGTCGGCCGCCGAGACGTCGGCACCGCGGCGGACGAGCGGCAAGGCCAGCGCCTCGTGTCCGTCGTCCGCTGCACCGTGCAGTGGCATCTCCCGGGATTCTGCCTCCCTGGCTGACCGATTGGCTCCCACCTCGAGCAGGTGCTGAGCAATAACCAGGTCATCAAACCCGCACGCGCAGCGAAGCAACCAATCAATACGGGTTTCCCGTTCAGAGATTAACCCAAGCTTGGTGGCCAACTTTTCAATCGCATGGTGTGATCGACTTTGTCCGGGGCGTCGGTCCGAGTGGTCGTCTGAGGATATACATCCGCGAGTTGAACGAGGGGATCGCGGCATTCCGTAACCTGCTTCTCCCGGTCCTTGAAAATATCGAGAACCGGCTCCGAGAGTTCGTCTTGGGATGGAGTCTGCGCAAGCTGCTGAACAAGTGTCCGCAGGATGTTCTCGGGATCTCGGCGACTTTCCTCGGCTGGGTTACAGTAGAAGAAGACCAGCTTTGATTCGGACGCCGGATTTTCAAGGTGTGAATCGATAACTTGTGATGCAATGTATGTTTTGCCGGCTCCAGCTAGACCAACAGGTAGGGCGGAGGCCCGCCCGTGAAGGGGGCATACGGAGACTTACGGATACCCCGCAGTAACAACAACTTGGAGAGTTTCAACGATTTCCAAGTGCAGTTCTCCTCCTTCTGCAAGATCCACTCTGCCGTGTTATGTAGCCGCCCATCGCCGAATCGCTTGTGGTGGCTCGTGCATGGGACTGTGGATATCCATTCCAAGGTCTCGGTCTCCTAGCCCCTAGCTACAGTGTGAATGGCTACTAAACATGATTTCGATGGGGAAGCGCCGCTTACTTTCGGATCTATGAGCGTTAGGCAACCTTAAGATACCTTCTATGCATCTTCCCTTTGCGCAGATATAATAGACACCCGCCAGAAACGAAAGGTCTGCCCACCGTGGAGTTCTCCTCCTATGATCTCGACGTGCGTGGCGTTCCGGTGGACCCAGCGGTTGTCTGTGCTTTCACTGCTCGTTTCCGTGTTGGACTGGCGCCGGTCTCGGTTTGGTCATTGCGGGTTGATGTTCGCGCGCAGGGGTTGTTCGAGTTGGTGATGCCTAGCCCCGAAGCGTCCTCAGCAGAGCCGCAAAAATCTTGCCGTTCACTCTCACGTGTGAGGTAGCGAGGCTGCCAAAACGGCTGACTAAGGTCACGGGCGCGCTACGGATAAGATAGAAGATCGGGAAGTTAAAAGGATCCGAATTCTAGCGCGACATCTCAGGCACGCGCACCCACAACGCTCCATCACACGCTTGACCTTTCAGCCCCTCCGGCGTTGCAAACTTCCGACGCCGTGTCGTCTACCCGCACCTCACCGGATCCTCCGTCGATGGGAACAGCGTGATCTATATCCGACGTCATGGTATGTTTACGCCGTGTACATTCTTCCCGCAGCTGACTTTCTTGACCTCAGCGTTCCCCAATCGTGTGAGGACGACGACTTCATGCAGCGGCAGCGTTGCTAAAGCATGCCTAAGACAACCCGACTCCATTCACGGCGCCGCGGTCCTCACGCTTCACTCCGTGCGACGCCACTGCCCGTGCCCCATCCAGTCACCTCGATCGACTACCCAGTGTGTTCGGGAGGATATCGCCACGGGGGTGGGCGGGAACCGGCTGATGGGCTGCGGACCGTCGTCCGGCGTTGGTTGTGCTCCGCTAGCTATCGTCTACGCTCGGAGGTCCGTTTCGTTCGAATACCTACCCTCACCCTCACGTCGTGACAGACGTGCAACTGCATTTTTGCTGCCTTGTTTTTTCGTGGAAGCGGCAACGGGATGTGCTATGGGCAACGGTCAGGAAGGAGATGGGAAGTGGCAAGGACCGTGTTAAAATCCAGGATCGCATTGCGGACGGAATGTGCAGCCAGGCAAGCTTAGACTTTCATCCAGGCGGGTCGGAGGGCGCCGGAATTAGCCGACGAAGATACCCAGAGCGGGGCGTCAGAGTGGGAACTGACGGAGCGCGAAAAAAGAGGAAAGAAGATGCATGGACGAGGAGAGAGGAGCGGAGGTAGAGGGACGGCGGGTGGTCTTCCCTTTGTACTTTCTCATTTGTCTTCGGGGAACGAAGCAAGCGGGCTGCACTGGAGATGCGAATCGGCAGTAAATGGATCAGTGGCGGTGTTCTACTCCATTCGATAGCCCAGAAGGAGTCGGCTGAATCACCTGGAACCACAAGGGGGCCCCGATGTACACCAATGCTCGCGGTGGTTGGCGGTGGGCGAACGTGGTAGGAATGGCGGGGAAGGGTGGGTAAGTCGGCCATAAGCCGGTGCGGGCTCGGCGACGCCACATCTGCGTAGACTTACATTCATGTCCAAGCAATCTTCGGACATATGCGGACATTAGACCCCGCACTTTCTTGGCGCCAAGCTCAGGATGATTTGGCAATACTTCTATCTACGTAGCTCGGTTTCTGTCCCTCACTTAATATTTTAGCTCCACATCACCACCACTCGCCCAGACTCGTCTCTTGCCATCACCGTCACCACACAACTCCAGCAACGCCCCTCGCAAATCGAAGCCCGCACCCGCAGCGAACGGCAGATCATGGTAAGGACGTGCGTATGTCCGCAGCCGGGCTGGTGTACACATGCTGGCTGACTGATTACGTGCTAGCGACGATCGTTACTCCGACGCGCTGAGCCCCTCCATCGCTGCCAACAGAGGCAACTCGGAGAACACGAAGCGCGCGCTGCGGAGCACCCCCCCGAAGCACGATGAAATAGGAATCCAGGAGCGGGTGCTCCCTGGTGCTGTTGCTGGGCCGTGGAGACTTTCGACCGGAGATCGGCGGACGTGTTGATGGAGGAGCGGATCGCGAGCCTCGAACAGCCCATGGAGTTCGGCTTCCCGCCGACCGACGACGACCGGGCCAACATCGACGCGGTTCTCGCCGCCGTATCGGACTAGGTCTCGTTCCGGCAGGTCGACATGGCCGGATGGATCAATGAAGTTGACATCAACATCACCGAGGCCGTCTGGCGGTAGTGGCTGGAAGCTGGCGGCAGAGGGGAAGCTGTGGATGGAAATGGTGTGTTTACCGCTGCCACGCACGTTGTTTTGCGCTGGCGGCTAGACAGGCGGAATACATGAGGACGACCTCTCATCCTACGTTTCTTCCTATGCGCCTTAACATGCGCTGTGTGGTAGGCATGCCCCTTTTTACCCTGCACCACTGCCTCACGCTTGTGCCATTACTTCACAATCGTGCGCACGCCCGGCATCGTCGACGCCGCGGAACTGTCTCGTATATTTGGCCAGAGGATACACGATCGTTAATGGACATCTTCAGCGTCGATGACGGTGTCATGCTTGAAATGTCCCGCGAGTATGTATCCCTACAGGGGCCCGCGGCGAAGATCAGCACTACGAACAAAATAGTGTGGACAAGTACGGTCCGGGTGGATGTAAATCACCGGGAAGAAGAATGGTGGTTGATGGGGAGAAATGTTCGGTTTTAGAGTCGAGGTCATGTACGTGCCCGGATTTTGGTAGTTTAGTTGGAGTATTGGAGCAACTACAAAAGTTCGGGACGACTATTTTTTAAAAAGCTGGGGTAGCGTATGTATCCGGACAAATATCTAGCCGTTGAAGTTCTTTTCATTGTGACGTGATTGTTCGTGTTCGGCTTGTGGGTGCAAGACCGCACAACCTCCTGCAAGCCTCCTCGCGTAACTTCGTCAGTAAGCGCGGTACATACGCGACGAGAAGCCATCGACACGCGATCACGGCCCACCGGGTGCGACAGGGGGGCCGTCGCCACAGCGATCCACCGTACACGACGAGCAAGAAGGCGACCACGCGACCAGGGATGGAAACAGCGATTCAGTGTTCGACGAGCAGGTCATCGACGAAGCGATAACACCGTGGCATCCGCCGCTTGAGCCATCGTCACGTCCACCGAGAGCATCCATCGCCGCGCTCGTCGATAGCATTCCCTACGACAGCACCCACCGTCGACCGTTGACAGCATCCAGCGAGAATCTATCGACATAGGAATCCACCGTACACGACGAGAAGCCCATCGACCTGGATTCACCATACGCGACGAGAGCACCATCGAAGCAGCGAACCAGCGTATAGCCACAGCATCATCCCATCCACCGCTGCATCCACCGTCGCGTCCACCACCGTACATCCTATTCTAACGCGGTTACCACAGCTCTCCGAGCGTCAGAAAGAGCATGGAGATGACGAGTACAACGCGACGCTAGGTACCATGGCAATGGGGAGGATGGCGGCGAGTACGATGGCGATGAGGAAGATGGCAATGAGTAGAATAGCACAGCGACGGGAAGATGCAGGGAAGGGGGTTATGGATGCTGGAAACGTGTATGTGGATTCCTTTGAATCGAAGTGCTATACCTCCGTGTATCTATAAAGTGGCACAAACAACCCCTATGTAGAGTGATGTTAGGAACTGCTCCGGTAAGCATCCCTAAGACGGTGCAGGGTCATTGCCTCCCAATATGACTCAGTGGTCTTAGCGAAGAACAACTTTTTAGCGTCGGTATCCATTCCTTGGATGCTTCGGTAAGAATTGATTTTTTCTTGATCCGGCCAGCCCATTACTTGTTCTGGGCTGCAATCGTCCTAGGCTGTGCTTGAGCGTATGACTCCGGGAAAGCTCAGCACTTTGGCTTTATCATCACAGGATCCCTTCGATGGGAATCGGGGTCTTGAATCCACGGCGTCCTTTTTGTTTCCTCCATCAATCAAATACGGCCCATCCAGACAAGGGCGTGAATTCTGTTCACAACGGTCGTATTGACGTCGGCGGCTCCCCCGACCCCCACCTTTGGCCTATATCGGTACAAGGAAAGAAGAAAGGGACGAAGAAAGGCGCCCCGCTACTCCTCGCCCGCCTCCTGTCCTGCGTCCTCACACTGTGTCTCCGTCTCCGTTGTGGTGCGAATGTAACTCATGAGTGATACACAGTGACTGTCTGTGCAACGTTCGGCTAGCCAATCGGAACGCTGCATTCGTGACAATCACTATTTTTCACTCGCGAGGCACCGGTCAAGTGTTGGGGAACTGATCCTCCTCCTCGATACGAGGTGTAGCCAGGCGGTTCTATGTTCCTCTCCACCATGGATGTGGGACGGGCCGCTTTCCTTTGTCTTTCCTTTGCACTTTCCTTTGTGGTTTTCCTTGCGGCGTTCGTGTCTACCAGCCGGAACCGCGGGGCACCGCAGAGAGATGTGTACTTGTTCTCGTCCTCATGGTCGCCACAACGTGCAGAAGCATTGCGGCGTCTCCACCCGCTCTTCGGAGCTTGGCCCTGCGTTTCCACCACTTGCTGCCCGAAGCACGATCGATGCTCTCGACGCGGCGCAGGACTGCTGCTGATGCGGGAGACTGGCGTGCTTGGGGGTGGTGCCTGACGACGTCAACCTGGCGGCAAGCCGGACGGTAGTGGTGGCGGTGAAGGCCGATCTCACTGGTTGAGGCCAGAGCGATGTTTTTCGGTCTCCATCTCTCGGCGGAGGGTCGATCGGTGCCTGCGATTGGGCTTCGTCGTCCAGGTGCTGTGACGGCACGAGTTGGCACGCGGAACATCGCGTGTCTGTGGTTGCAGGGGGTTGGCGGATACACTGCGGGTGTCCGGATTGACCGAGGGTGGGAGATTGCAGGTGCGCGCCGGTTGGTGACGTACAACCACTTGCACTTAGTATCGGTCTTTACGCGGGGCCGCGGCGGTTGGGCTTTTAGCCGGGTTGGGTTGTGTTGAGGCAGGGCGGCTATCGTGAGAGCAAGGGTGTGTTGCGTTTCCCACCCAGCCGCAGTCAGGCGCTGTATTCGTGGACAGTTGGGGAGAACTGTGGCCAGTGGATGTACCAACTCGACGGCACAGAAGTCTCTGTGCCTACGCCGTTCACCAACACCTACGGGGACCCCATTGGGGGATGCATTCTGGTACTCCTGCGGACATCATCTGATTCTGCAAACGTGGCGGAAAGCGACTGCTGACGGTGTGCGAACCACATTGCCCGCTGAAGCTGCAGCGCCACGCCTGGAAACTGGTGAAACTTGCCGCGTGTCGTACGTGTACACCGAATCGAGTTGTTCCATTGACGATCCGTGAAATTAGGCGGTCCAGTGGATGGCTGTACTCATACCCGATGAATCTGCATACCGTTGTAGCGTGGATGAAGAGCCCACCGGCCTTCTGAACGAGCCGGGGACCGGGGTAGGCATGATTTGTCCGGCCATCCGTCAGGAAATCGGTGACGCGTCCGGATTTCTTCAAATTCATTCTGGAGGAGAACAAATATATCCTGGTGGACTACCGCGTTGGAGATCGTATGAAGAGCAAAATCTCGGTGGGCAGCATTCCGGGGGAGCGGTCGGTGGATTAGCTGTTCCCATTAGTCCCGTAGGCCTTGTTTGGTGATATCGGGATTGTTCAGTGTGGCTTGTCGAATGGGGGCGGCGAGGCTGGGCAGCGTACGTGCCAGCTGATAGGCCAGGGTTGAGAAGAATTTCGACGAATTGGCTAGATCTCCCTGGCCACGAGAAAAGAAGGTTGCTCCCAGTCGTTTCTGATCGTACCAGCTCTGAGCGACCGTCCGTCAGACGGTAGTCTTGCCAGTACCTGCCATACCACTCAGCCAAAAGATGCAGGCGTCGTGAGGATTATCCGACCAGCGCATGATATCCATCAGGAGTTCGTTTCGGGTGCCCGGCAAGCAACTAGATCCGTGTTGCCATAGCAGCGAGTTGAATGCGGCGCCATCGTCAGAGCTCGCTTCGGCTTCGCGGAACGGCGCAAGTTGGTTCAAGAAAGCGGCATCAGGGCATCTTTAGCATACCAACCTCTGTCAAAGGATCTTCGGTCATAGCGTAGTAATTTCCGATGTGGTTCACGCTGTGGCTGTTGCTCGTGTTGCCGTAGCTGTTAGCCTGATCGTAGACTATCTGTCGAGCAGTTGAACGGGCGTTCGAGTTATCCGGCGGTAGTAGTGAGGACTGCGAGATCGATGTCAGCTACAGCAACGCCTTAATGACAATCTGCAGTAGGTAGCTCTCACCGTGACACTTGCGCTTCCAACTTGCTGACCGCTACCAGCCAGATTCCCAGACGTATTCTGTAGATCTCCCGCCACCCCGCTCACCACCGCGGACGGGAAAAACGGACAAAAATGTACGCCGCCATAGTCTAGCTAGGCTAAATGTGAGTATGATTAAACAAAAAAAAACCCCTGCTCACCGCCTGGTTCCCAAATGCATTCGGTAGATCGCCCATGGGTCCCAGCTCCCTACCCATCAGCGAATTCCGAGAGAAATTCATGTTGAGAAGCGTATTTTGAGGAAAATGAGTCGGATCACTTGCGAAAGGTAACCAGTAGGATGGGAGCAGAGACTATGACTGCCGGGTGTCGGCATTATTCTCTTCCGGCTTGCGGGGCTTGTTTGCGAGGTAAATCGTCACGGTCGATCAGCCACGTTGGTGTACAAGTTGGAAATGCTTCTCGCACGTTGTTTAGATTTGGCGCTTGTCCCTTAGAGTTTGCTGAGGACACGCAAGCGGGGAAGTGTGAGCGGAGGATCTTTGTTCTGCGGGTTCTTTCTCTTCTTCTTCTGTTGGATACTCATCGAATACTACTACGAAGATGTGAACCGCTCAAACTACCAGAATCCATACGCCATGTGTTCCCATTCAGACTGACGGAACTCCTATCGTTCATTTCTATCCTCATCGCTAATCGGTATTGTTTCAACAGTACACTATTGGACGTTTGCGTTTCTACTTATAGCCAGACCTGCCTTACATAAGTACGTACGTATCTAGATACAGCAACACCGCTAGACAGGGGTGTGGGGGAGGAGGGCGTAGCGGCGAAGTGCTGGATTGCCATCAACAAGGCGTCGAGGTGTCGGGTGACGGAGCTTAAAGACCTAGCCAGAGAGAGCGGGAACCACGTGCAGGTGGTGGAGGTCACCCTTCCGGGAGGGGACGCGATCGTCATTGCCAACACATACGATCAGCACGAGGGGAGCGAAACGAACAGGCCGGCGCAGTGCGCAGCCTGGACTGAGATCGCCAGGCACCGAAGGGTGATCATCGCTGGTGACATGAATGCCCACAGCAAGGTGTGGAACCCCAGAGCAACACGCAGCAGGAACCACACCTTCTGGGAGCGGCTCATTGAAGAGGAGGACCTCTTTGTCTGGAACACGGAGGAGGCCACAAGGATGGGCCCAGGGGCCGAGAACCACTCCATCATCGATCTCACCCTGTCCTCCCCAAACATCGAACTGAACTGGTGCCTGCTGAGGGAGGAGGCAACTGGGTCCGACCACGAGCTTATTGCGTGGGAGGTGCTAGGCACCCCAGGCCAAGGCGTGGACACGAGCACAGAAGTGATGGGCTGGGACATCAGTGGGTGGGATCCCGCCAAGGAAAGCGAGGAGGAGGACAAGAAGAAGGCGAGAGAGAGGAGGGAAAGGGCACGGAGGTGCTACCTGGCAGGGGTGGGGAGAACCCCCATCCTGACCGATGATAGTACGAAGGAGGAGGTGACGGAGGCAGCAGGGTCGCTCAGGGAGGCGATGACTGTGACACTGGACGAACACGCCAGGAAGAAGCGTTGGTGCCCACGGTCAAAGCCATGGTGGTGCGAAGAGCTGAAGGACCTGCGAAAAGAGCTGGGAAGGGCGAGGAGGAAATGGAGGGTGGTGGGAATGTCGCAGGTGAAGGTAGCAAGGCGGGAGTTTCAGAGGGCGATAAGAAAAGCAAAGAGGGACTGCTGGAACCGGTTCTTACAAGAGGCGGACGGAAACAAGGTATGGACAGCGGCGGCATACGCAACGCCACGAATCGACAAGACCGGCCAGGTGCTCGTCAGAGAGGACAGCACCACGGTTGCGGAAGGTCACTGGGAACGGGAACAGGCTATTCTGCAAGCCCACTTCCCACAGGGCCCACCGGGTAGCTTTGATCCGGCAGCAGGTGGCCAGGCGTTTGAGAGAGTGGATTCGCAGCTGGTCGGATCGCTCCTAAAGGCAGCAGCCAACACTTCGGTGCCGGGAGATGACCAGATATCGGCTGAAATCATGAAAGTGTTTTGGCAGTGGGATCAGCAGCGAGTCACCCAGCTGGTTCGGGCGTGTATCCGGCTGGGATTCCACCCGGGGATCTGGAAAACGGAAAAAGGGGTGGTCATTCCCAAGCCTGGGAAGCCCGATTACTCTAAAGTCTGAGCGTATCGGGTGATCTCGCTACTGGACGTCATCAGCAAGCTGCTGGAACGGATGGCAGCCCACCTTATTGCCGACCACCTGGAGCGAAAGCGAGGCCTACACGAAGGCCAGTTCAGGTGCCAGAAACGTCGGTCATGCGTGGATGCAGTGGCCATTTTGATGAACTGCACCCAGCAGGCGTGGGGGGGGAAAAAGATAGCCGGCGCTCTCTTCATGGACGTCAGGTCCGCCTTTAACAACGTCGACAAAACCTTCCTTGGCAAGCGGATGGAACAACTGGGACTGGAAGCTGACCTCATCCGCTGGATGATGAGCTTTATGTCAGATCGGCAGGTCAAACTGGTTCTGGACAGAGAGGTTGGTGAGGAAAACCCAGTTGACACCAGCATTCCCCAGGGCTCGCCGGTGGCACCCATCCTCTTCATCACCTATCTGTCAGGCATCTTCGATGAGGTGGAACGGGCAGCACCAGGCGTCAGTGGGCTGTCTTTCGTTGATGACATCGGGTGGTGGGCAGAGGGGAAAAACGCAGAGGAGGTGGCCAACAAGCTGTCGTTGGTGGCAGCCGCGGCCATCGAGTGGGCTGGGAAGAACGGCGTGGCATTCGACCCCGGAAAAACGGAGGCAGCAATTTTCTGGGGGAAAAAGAGAAAGGGCATGCGGACGGAGGCCAAGGTTCAGGTGGGGGACAAAGAGGTCGCATTCAACCGGGCAGCAACGCGGTGGCTTGGGGTGTGGCTGGACTCACAACTCACACTGAGGGAGCACCACGCCACCAGGTTGAAGAGCGGGCGAAATACATTGAACCGGCTGAAACGGCTCACGGGGCAAACGGGCCTCTCCCCGGCAAATTGCAGGAGAGTCATGTCGGCATGCGTACAGTCTGTCACCATGTTTGGAGCCGAGCTGTGGTGGAAGGGGGGCAATATCCATGGAACGACGGGCCGTGCGGAAGAGCTTCAACTTCTCATCAACCGGGAGGCAGGCGACAACGGGAGCCTTCCGAACTACCAACCTCGAAGCACTGTCGATGGAGTCAGGGCTACGGCTGGCAGCCAACCAACTTGAAAATCGACAACAGCGCTTCGGATTGCGGCTCCTGAGTCTTCCCCAAGGAGCAATAGCCAGAGAGGTCATCGGTGCAGGCACTGCAATTGGCAAGCGGCTGAGCACTGCCTTAGACCGCACCTGGATAGAGACAGAGCGGACAGTGCTGCTAGAGGAACTGGAGCCCTTTGACGCGGAACTGATCCAGGAAGAGCGGGAGGAGGCAAAGAGGGAGGCGGAAAAGGAGAGGCCGGGGCTCGTCATGTTCACGGATGGGTCACGGCTGGAAAATGGGGCTGCCGGATACGCAGTAGCTTGGAAAAACGGCCAAACCTGGGAAGGGATCAAGACCCATATGGGATTCAACCAGGAGGCGTACGATGCAGAATGCGCAGCTCTGGCATGCGCACTGAAAAGGGCAGCGGAAATCGCCCCGACTCCGAGCCACATCACAATATTCAAGGACGCGCAAGCAGCAATCCGGAGGATGTCAATGGACGAGCCGGGACCAGGGCAGAAACATGCGCTGGAAGCGAGACAGCACATCGCTGCACTCCGGAGAGCAGCGCCGGACATCACCATTGAGATCAGGTGGTACCTGGCGCACGAAGGCGTGGAGGGCAACGAAAAGGCCGACGAATGGGCCAAGCTTGCTGCCGACGAGCCGGACACTCACGGAGTGGAAGGCTGGACCTGCTCGGAGCGGCCAGAGGAGACACCGCTCCCCAGATCCCTCACCAACATTAGGCGGGAGATCTCGGAGAAGAAGTGGGCGGAGGCTCGACAATGGGCTGGAGGCTGAACCTCCAAGAAGAAATACAAGATGCCGAAAAGCCAGAAGCCAGACAGCACAGTTGCTGGGAGCACCAAGAGGCTCGCCTCGAGGTTCTATCAGCTGAAGACGGGGCACTGTCGGACAGGCGAATACCTGCACTGGACGAAATCACGCCCAACTCCCCAGTGCTGGTGGTGCTGATGCCCCAAGCAGACAAGAGACCACCTCCTGAAGAGGTGTCCGAAGTGGAAGAAGGAGCAGAGGACCCTGTGGGAGGAGGTGTACAAGGAGACGGGAAGAGGGAGGGAGCGGTGGAAAGCTCACGAGCTTTTCGCGGAAGAGGGGTGCAGTCAGGCGGTGCTGGATTTCCTTGCCTCGATGGATGTAGGGAGGATAGTGCCGGCTGTGGAAGTGGACGACGCGGAGAGCGAGGCGTCGGAATGGGAGCTCCGGGAGCGCCAGGAGCGGGAGGAGGAACGAAGGGCGGAGGCGGAGGCGCTGGGCGATGGGGAGGGGCCGCTGTTCCTACCCACCCCACCCTTCATGGCAGCGGCGGGGGCGGAGTAGGGGGTGGTCGGGTCGCCTTTCCTTTGTCATCTCCGTTGTACTTTCCTTGGTGCGTTACTATTTTCTCTGGGAACAGGCCTGGGCGGAGGGCAAAAGGGAGCCTGCACCGTGCCGCTAAACGCGGACTGCGGCGGGGAAAAGGACTGTACATTGCTCGTCATGATCTAGATAGGTCGCACACGAGGATAATGAATAAACAAAAAAAAAGCTAGACAGGGGTGTGGGTGCAGGGAAGCAAAAACCCTGGTCTGATCACACTCGGCGCTTCCGTCGCCAGTGTAGGAACTCTACAGCGGGGTCCTTTGCGGGAGAGGTGGTGACTGGCATCTCGGCCTGCACACCCGGAAGAAGGGCGCGATGCGGGCGACGAGGACGTCTCGTTGACAGCGCAGGCGTCCGCGTCCAACGCCAGAAACATCTCTGCGACGGCAGGGAGCCGACAAGGTGGATCCCGGCGCTACTGCGAACCCAGCGCCAAAACTCACCGTTCACGAGCTGCCCGGTCTGAGCGACGCAGCGGAGACGGCATTGGACAGGATTACCAAGGGCAGCACTCGCCATCTGGATGGCTCGCGGTCTTTCTCAGAGCTGAGGAACCGGCGGTGATGCATATCGCTGCTCTCCCTGAGCGCGAGGGCGTAGATACAGGATTCCGTCTACCCACAGCATGGCTTGCGACGAGGTTCGGCGATCCGTCGACGAGATGCCTGTGGATGTGATGACGCCGCAGATACAGAGACTCCTGCGCCGTCAAGTGGGTGCAACTGCCGACCACTATTCTCCCCAACTGTCCGTGAATACAGCACCTGACTGCAGCTTTGCGGGAAACGCAATACACCCACTCTCTACAACGATTGTCGCCCTGCCTCAACGCGATCCAATCCGGCTGAACACCGGACCTCCGACGCCTTGCGCAGTGGCCGATACCGAGTGCGAGTGGTTGTGCACGGCCCAACCCGGCGCACGACTACGATCGCCCGCCCTCAGTCAACAGTCGGGACGCCGCCGTATATCCGCCGGCGCGCTACAACCGCAGCCGGGCGAAGATGTTCCGCGTGTCATCTCCTCCCGTCACAGCACCTGCACGACGAAGCCCAATCGCAGGCACCGATGGACGTTCCGTCAAGTGCGCAACCTCGTTTTGGCCTCGACCAATGACACCAGCCTTCACCACCCCCACTCGCAGCAAAGATCACTGCATCCGGCATCTGCCCCCATGGACAAGCGGTAGCCACCCACCGAGTCGAGAGTATTGATTGTGCGTGGGGGCAAAAAGTAGATGAAACATAGGATGAAGCGCTAGCGACGAGTAGCGGAAGGAGACATCGCCGAGCTTGGGCACGCTGTGGTGGCCGTTAGGAGGATAAATCCACATGTCACTGCGGTCCCTCGCAGTCCTGGCGGGTTGACACGAACGCCGCAATCCGCGCTTCGGGGTTTCTAGCGGTGCCATCACCTTCGCACCGCGTAGCCCAACTCAGTGAAAACTGCGGCGGTCACGGACGGCGCTCGGATTGGCCGTCGTTTCGAGGTACGCGCAATGCACATCCCGACAGCACCACGACGAAGGCACTGGGCGCCAGCTCCGCCGCCGTTGATGTGCGGGGTTCGTCCCGCACAACCCACGCTGTCGTAGACTCTCCTATGGTGTGCACATCCACCATTCGTTACCGACAAGTAGTGCCGCAGTACCGCGCACTACTCGGTGGTGCTGTTGTAGTAGGGAATCTACGTCACGGCAAAGTTCAGCACCGGGCCTGCCAAATCGCGGACACGTCAATACTTCTACTCTCCGTTCGCCGCGGACGTACGCCGTTGCGCTACAATGTATCGAAGATTACCTGCAGTTAGAGCCACATAGTCCGTACCGACCAGTACTGGCCATTACCCATGCGTGCGAAATCCCTCGCTCTGCGCCTGGAATGTGCGGTCTCTGGATCGAGCTCAATTACGGGAGCTGAACCAAACGTTATATGGACAGGAGGTTGGCACTCTTGCGCCGGAGACTGGACGGAGACCGCAAGGTCCAAGAGTGTGGATCTACCGGCATGCGGCGAGCGTGGAAGAAAATTCGGAGTCAGGATGAACTGGAGGGGAAATATACTTCTGCGGTTCCTTAATAACATTAGCATTGCGGCAGCATTAAACCTCCGGCGACGAGCTGACCACTCAACGAGCCGATCATATACGCCATAGATCAACTCTGTTTTACATGCCGAGAACTACTTCAGATACCATCAGCAAGCCACCCCAATTGGGAACAAATATGTGAGCCTTTCACCACCTTTATTCGGAAACACACAACCTGAAGAGTTCTTGGAATGGAAATCGAGCGGAGACGATTTATTACCGATGGCATCCGGCGCGTTGAGCAGCTCTGCCCTTGATATTCGACCAAGAGGAAGCTGGCAAGCTGTAATCTAGGAGAGTCTGCAGAATTGATTGCAGGGAGGCAAAAGACCGACGGCGGCGAGAAGCCGGGTAGGCTTTATCACCGAAGGGCGGAATTCTCGCCTGTGCTCTACCTTATACAACACCACCTGGATAGACTGGACTGGAATACACAGAGCAGTCGTCATAGACCGTCGCTGCCCCTCTAACATCAATTCATATCTTATGACCGGTACACATACAGCTCGCAACAGTTACAATTCCGACTAGAAGAGACCTACAACACCAAAATATCCTACCGCCTCATCGGAATGTTTTTTCCACCCGGTTACCAAGAAATTCTAGTGCTGACACCGGCGCTACTCGCCAATAAGGTTTCAGGCGACCGTGTTGGAAAAGCTTCTCGGCGCTGGATGTATGGAGGCTGCTAGAGTTGAGAGGGTGGTGTTACCATGGGAATGATGGGGCTAAGCGGGAAGTGTGGATGTACCTAGTGTTCTCGGTTCGGCGGGCTTCTTCTGTTCTGTACTCTTACAACCTATATAGCAACTGAGATTGTCTCTACGCGAACCCTACCACAACTTGAAGAATCCCATCTACGCACACCTACGGCCATAACCATTCAACAGACCGCACGCAAGACTTCTTGTTTGACCTTGACAACTGGCACGTTTGAAATGGGTCGGAACAGTCATTCAGGTCCGTCCGCAAACCGGGACGGGGATAACAAATTGTCCGGTTCCAGTCCACACTCCGACCCGGGCCTAGATCGGTCCGTGAACGGTTCGTTGTAGCTCCCCTTTACCTCGCCCAGGACTATCCCAAGAAGATGTAGAACGCCCCAAAGAAATTGGAATGGAAAGACAAACGAAAGCCACCCCCGATCTCCCTTCTCCTCTACTGCAGAGGCCGTGAAGGAGGGTTTGCGAAGAACAGCGGCTCTTCCACCCCATCGGTGCCCAGCTTCTCGGCCTTCTGCCTCCGCTCCGCCTCCCTTTCCCCCCACTCCCGGAGTTCTCACTGCGACGACGCCTCACTCAGTGCGTCTCCCTCAGCAGGGGCTGGGACCCGCCTCCCGACATCTGTGGTGAAAAGGAAGCCCAGGGCCGCCTAGCTGCACCTGGCATCGACGAGAAGGTCCGGTTCCTGTTCGAAGAAGTCGTGCCTCGTCACCTGCATGGTGGCTCGCGAGTGCAAAATTGTGATTGGAATGAACAAAGCGTTCCGATTGGCTAGCGGAAGGATTACGGCAGTCATTTTGTATCACTCGTAGTTTCGCAACACCGTGATGTGCGACCTCTCGGCGGGCGGTGTGCGAGGGCTGCTGGACTTCCTCAGCATTGCGGACGTAGAGCGGGGGGTAGGGCTGGACAGCATGGAGACGGAGGCACAGTGCGAGGGCTCAGTGCAGAAGAAGGCGGGTTACCGCATTTCTTTCATCCCTTTCTTCTTTCCTCTGTACCGGGATAGGCCGTGGGGCAGGAGGAGCCACTGACGTCAATACGACCGCTGCGGACAGAATTTTCGCCATGATTTAGATATGCCTGTACGGTTGTTGGGGGAAAAAAAAGGACGCCGTTCAAGACCCCGATTCCCATCGAAGGGATGCAGGAAAAGTGGTCAGCTTCCCCAGAGCCACACGCACAACCACAAGATTGGGCGACTGCAGCCCACATCAAATAATGGGCTGACCGGATCAGTAAATTTTTCATATTGGGGGGCGGTGACCATGCACCGTCCTAGGGACGCTAACCGGAGCAGGTGCTGATACCACTGTAGGAATTGTTTGTGCCGCTTTATAGATACACGGAGCTATAGCACTTCGATTCAAAAGAATCTACGTACACATTTCCAGCATCCGTTACCTCCTTTCTTGCATCTTCCCGTCGCTGTGTTATCCTATCCTTGCCATCCTCCTCATTGTCATGGTACCAGGCGTCGCGGTGTCCTCGTCATCTTTCTCCCCTTCACGCTATTTCCGATACTCGGAGAGCTGTGCTAACCGCTTCAAGAGCAGTAAATACAGGTGCTGGACGCGACGATGAACGCAGCGGTGGATGAGACGATGCTACGGCCATGACGACGGCCTCCTCGTTTCGTACGTTGGATCGCTGCGCCGATAGCGCTCTCGTTCGTCGCGTATGGTGAATCCATGGCGATGGGCTTCTCGTCGTGTTTGGTGGATTGCCATGCCCACAGACTCTCGGTGGACACTATTGACGTACTCGATGATGGATGCCCTCACTGGATGTTCTCGCAGAATCAATAGACGAACGCGGCGACGAATGCTCTCGGTGAACGTAACGATGGATGCAGCGGTGGATGCGACGGTGCGATGGCTATGTCGATAACCTCGTCGCGTACGCTGAATCGCTGTGTCCATCTCTGGTCATGTGCAGTGGATCTATGTCGATGGCCTTCTCGTCGCTGCGTCGATGAACTGCTCGTAGTGTACGGGGAACTGCTGTGGCGATGGCCCCCTTGTTGCCTCCGGTGGGTGGTTATGTGGATGGTGCCCGCGTCAGGTGTCGATGACTCAGTGTCGCGTGCCATGGCTCACCTTGTGGAGGCGTACATATCTACACTGACCGGCTTATGGGCGCTTAGCTTGGAATCGCTGGCGGTGCACCCACTAACTAGCCGCGCACGGACAAATACAAATCGCGCCACCGCAGTGGGAGTTTCAATGAACTTTTGCGTTGTCCAAGAGCACCCCAACTAAACCACCAGATTTGGGCATGTGATATCATATGACCTCAACGCTAAAACTGCGGCTTGACGGTGCGCACCAAGCTTTTGTCCATTCGTTGTGCTGTCTGTTCCCGGCTTGCGGACTTACACACCTAGCGAACGGTTTTACGACGAGGCGAGAGCCCTTACATAGCTGGTTGCCCCTGGCCGAGGAGACAGGAGGAAAGGGAAGAAAAGGAAATGTCTTCTCCCCGTCTCTCGAAGAGGGGATAAGAGAGGCGGGGCAGGGGAAGTTACAGCGTGCCGCCTGCGGATTGCCCGAAGTTGGGCGGATGGAACTAGAACGGACTGTATATAAATATCGCCATGATCTGCTATGTAGGGTTGCGCGCGATCAATGAAGCATCACCGTCAGCAGCAGCGCTTCGACGCGAGAAAACCGGCCATCGTCAAACAACAAAGTCGAACGAACCGAATATCGAAGCAAACCGCCCAAGGTTCTTTCGTAGTGGTTATCGAACTGAACAGACTTTATTCGCGTAGACGTACATATTATCCCTTCTCCGATGATCGTGAAGCAAAAACCCGCCCGAGTCATACACCTCGACGTTGTTCGTTCGATCCGTTTCCATCAAGTACTCGAGCAGTCTCGGTTCAGTTAAACCTTCCGATGGCCGATTGCATCTCGTTTCCGTTGATCATTCCGACGAGCGCCGGAGCCGAGCGCGTTGAACCGTCGCGCCTCGTTTCCGTCACGTGTTACCGGAAAACCGGACTCGCTCGATAGTTACTACCGTTGACCGAACGTCCCAGTCTCACAGTTTCATTGGTAAGCCTCTGCCCCGGTTCATCGCTGCTACCTGAGTGTGTATGATACCGGACTACCTCTTGCACGTCGACTTGCTTGCGCGCATGATCCTTCGTCTACATACAAGCTTCCTGGAAGCGCTTTTCCGGAAGCTATTCCGCTGTTACTGCCTGCCACTAGGTTGCACGGTTGGATGAGGGCTTCGGCGGGATAGGTGAGATCAGGTGGGCGGCATGAGGTTAGATGTGACAAAGAAGGCCGTGGTGAGATAAGGGTCAACGCCTGATTAGAAGGCAGCCAAGACCGAAGGCATTATCAGAGGGAATCGAGAGACGAAGAGATGCCGGTACATGCATCTGGACGAGAACTCCCTCATCATCCAAATTTCGTGTCGATCACGCTTCTTGGATGCCGTATCTACGTCCTCAGACTTGCGGGGAGCAGTGATACGCATCCCTGCCGGCTCCTCAGCAAGGCTAGAGACCGCGGTCCATCCGGATGGTCTGTGCTGCCCTTGGCAAATCCTGTCCGATGCCGTCTCCACTCGTCGCTCAGACCGGGTAGCGCGTGGACGAAGAGTTCCTGGCCCGATCGACGGGGTAGTTTCGTCGCCCGTGGCAAAGGTGTTGTTGGCGCTGGGTGCGGGCGCATGCGCGGCCAGCACGGCGTCCGGTTCGTGTGCTAGGAAACGGACAATTTGTTTTTGCTAAGATCTTGCTCGGTGGCATGCGAGCAATGAATAAATAAAAATAAGAACAGCGCTTCACCGCGAGGAAACCACATCGTCAAACACCAAAATCAAACGAACCCGTATATCAAACAAAACCTCTTCAGATGATTCCGCTGTGGATATCGAACAGAACGAGACTTTATCCGCCTAGACATACTCCTTCTTCAAAGATATCGGCGGAAACCCCCGTCTGGTCGTACACCCCGGCGTCATTTGCTCGCATGTAGATATCCCCTTTCTGTCCGGTTGGGCCCCGGCTCCGTTGAACCCCCCCGCCGGGCCCCCGAGCCAATCGCGCCTCGCCGATCCCCCCGCCGAGCGCGCGAGCCGATTGCATCCGTTTTCGTTGATCTTGCCGGCGAGCCCGATGCGAACGCGTCAATTCTTCCGTTGAGCACCTGACTCGGTAGTCGGTCGCGCCCTCGTTTTCGTGTGGAGTGTTGTCCCGGAGAAGGAAGAAAAAGGAGAGCATGGAAATAGCCTCACAACTTCCATTCCCAGAACCTCCGACGGAGCAAACCGGCCACACTTTCGGGGTGGCGGCGGGAGCCGGTCGAAGCGGGGCGACGAGACAGGAACAGCAGAGCTGGAGCGCATCGTCACCCCGTCCACCGGTGCGCCCGTTTTGGCCGCCCAACTGACGCTCCAGCCCCCTTTCCCGGCACTGCCAACGAGTACTCTGGTCGGTACCACCGTGCAGTAGCGTGCCTTTTTTGCTTCATCGCCACTCGCGAGTGGGTTGATCGCCGGTGGGTGACTCGTCTTCACCGCTTAAACTCCTCGAAGCACATTACAACTGCACCAACGCAAGCTTTGCCGCATTCCAGTGTTAATCACAATTGGCGCCTGGTATCCCCGTCGCGTCGCCTGGAGATAACTATCCAGGTCCGGCAGACCCGGTCTTATTTCTGTCGTGCACATAAATATCGCTATATTCAGCAACGGTGCAGGTAAAAATAGTTGGGGGGTTTGCAGAGATCCCATTCTATGCACACAGCCGAGCGCTGAGAATGTAATGAGGTGATACTGCACGCATTGATGTGTGGGTTCTCGAGCTCCCTCCGGCTCTTAACCTTCCGCCCTCTAAGGCGCTAGCCCACCCGCACGTGACCATATCACCCAGCACCACTGCGCGATAACCATCACGACGTACATATCTAATCCACCTACACCTACACAACATAGCGCTGTAGGTGATTTGCTAGTCAACAAGATCGCCTCGGGTATGCACAGAGCGGGGCGTGCTTATCGTGCTAAGATGCAAACAAACCCACTGGTTGGTGGATTCTAAGATAAAATTTCAAAATGGTTGGTGAATTCAACCGCAGCCCGTGAGAGAGTGGGGTTTCTGATATCACCACTGCTGCACAATGCACATCTTCGCAATGCTCATGCGTATCAGATTCTCGTTTCTGATAGGCGCTTTGCTTTGTAGCACCGATCCCACAGCAAACGTGCGGCCCGTCGGCGAAACTGCGAGGAGACGTGCTAAGGTGTCGCGACTCTGTCCTGGCGGCGCGACATGGGTATCGAGAGGTGGTTCTGTTTTGATCGCGGACGGCGCGCGGTGTGGAGGCTGTAGACCTTGCTAAGAAGGCCTGCTCGTGCGAACCCCATCTCGCCACGACGGACGTAGCGCTAGCGAACACAGTACACAGATCACCCTTGGTGAACAAACGCAGGAGTCCGGCGGTTTTGCAGAACACACTCGGCAACTCACAACTGCAGCGGTGGTGGCAAGCGCAGTGATACCTGCTGCAATTGCAGCAACTTGCAGTGTCTTTCGCCGGATTGCTGGAAGTTGGCTGGCCATTTTGGTACGCGTTTCGTTGATGGTGATAGGAACCTTGTTTCTCCATCACGAGTGTTAAAACTGAGGTAGTCAGCGCGCGTCTTGGCGCGTCATATCAAGTTGCTATCAAGTTGGCTGAATCTCTCTATTGGTCAGTCGTAACCTCATGTCGAAAAGTGCCATGATGGTGTCGCTATTACCGCTACGAGCCAGGTGTGCCTGGGTCGTATGCGATTAATGAATAAACTAAAAAAGAGGATGCCGCCGTCACATTCGGGCAATGTTCACGGAACAGGGAGGCCTCATCTATCTCTTATCTCGACTGTTTACCGTAATTATGCATATAACTAAACCTGGATAAGAGTCCTACTTTTGAAACCGGGTTAGCGCGCCTTAGGGCGTGCTAGCCCGCTTCGGATTAGCACCTTGGCGGCAATAGAACGTCACTTATTTAGGAGGTTGGGAGGTTAAACTTCGCAAGCGTCCCCAAGCAGCATCGCGAGAATGTTAGATGCAGACCTTTACAAAATACCTACGGAAATCAAGTCTACCGGAATCACGGAGGCAATAATGGGGAGCAGAAAAGTCAATTTCACTATAACCAACGCACTTGACACAGCCGTATTGCAATTCACCGCGCTCGTACTTAGCCTACCCTCCAAGAAGCTATCTATGATGCTATCGGCGAAATCTTAGATGACTAAGTTGGATCTTTCAAAGCTGTTTGCCCCGTCACCCCCACCATCCCATTAACCGAAACCGAAGACCGGCCTATTAGGACAGGAAACCGTAGACCTCTTGCGCAAAATTACTCCCTGTTTCCTAACCCGCCGTCCTTGACCAACTCTATGGATAGTCAACTCCTTATAGCTGCCCACGCTTCCTCTGCAGGCGCGGCGCGTGTCCAACAGGCTCGTCGGGTTCAGCGCTCACGCTCTCAGCGACGCATCCTCGACGGATATCCCCTGGCAGACCCAGCGCACACGGCCCCGGTCAGGCTCGGGGTTTGGCGCGCGCGCTCTCTGTAGTCACGTTCTCGACAGGCTTGGTCTCGGTAGGCTCATGAAGCGCAGACAAGGAAAAACTTCCTGTTGAACCGGTTTTTTTTTTGTTTTATCATACTCGCATGAAGCCTATCTAGACTATGGCGGCGTACATTTTTGACCGTTTCCCCGCCGCTGTCCGCGCGATGGCGGCCCTCTTGAACCGGTGGGATTAGCTAGGATGAAAAAGTAAGAGACTGGAAGGAGTGCGTAAGCAGTATGAGGTCGCAGAGCTGTTCCCTAGTATCACTGATAATGAAGATGCCGCTGGGGTATAATTCTGTTGGAGGAGGTTAGTGACCGCATGTAGTATAGAAGGGTATACTCTATCACAGGATTTTTGCGCTAGTGAGTCTGATACTAACTATATACATAAGCGCAGCGCGCGCTACATACGGGCGCCAAGACTGCCACGTGCGGCGCTGATCGATTTCAAAAGTAGGACTCTTATCCGGATTTATGGTACATCACCGCTCGGTCTCGAGATGGATCCTTTTAGCACGAACGAGAGTAGAGTAATCGCATTCCTGCCCATGGATAGTCTGTTCCTCTTAACTGCGGCATCTTGGTCTCTTTCTTTCTTTCTTTCTTCGGCTTTTGTCTCGGATAGACCACTTTTTAGGCGATTTTTTTATTCCCTAGGATAGACCACTTTTCTTGAGTATTTGCTTGCAACACCCACGCTCTCCACACCGATGCCCGGTAACAAGCCACCCTCACCGCCGCCAGCAGCACCCAAAATTACACGTTCCTTACATACACAACATCGACACATCCAATATGTACGCCTCGCACCGGCGGAAATTCTCTAACCCCAACGGCGAATGAGATATCCAAGGCCCCTTCGATGACCATTCCATCTACTCAAGTCAGAGTGGATGACGAGATCTCCGATAGTAATGAAGAGGGACCTGAGGTACCTGGAGGAATCGCTGTTATGGAGAGGGAGGCTATACAGTGCGAGCAACCGAAGACACACGTACCCAGAGGACGGCTGGCAAAGAAGAGGAAATGAGGAGGCAACTGGGAGGACACAAAATTGGAGGGCTCCAGGATATTCGTGGCCGGGCCCCGCCACGTTGCTCAACCTGTAATGGCCTTGGTCACTACGTACGTACATGCCGCAAGGCACATACTTAGCCGCACTACCTTTTCCGTAAAAGCTAATTGTTGCGAGACGCGAATCTGCGAGGCGCAGCGGCACGGTGTGCTGGTGCTGATGATAGGTGTTTGCTACTTAGCTAATACTCGAGAAAAGTGGCCTAATAGGAATCCCGTTTAAAAAGTGGTCTATCCTAGACAAAGGCCGTTCTTTCTTTTGTGGAGTGTAGGAGTGTTGCGGTGCGTTGAACAGCGCTTATTTTTCTTGTTCGCAAGGGTGGAGTTGACTGGTAAGGCGCCGTTGGCGCTAGTGTCCGTCCTTCGCCTATGTACATACTCTCCCCTTTCTCTGTAGACTCGTGGTTGGTGTTGTTGGTGTTCACCGTAGTCTTAACAAGACCCATATGAAGACGCGAGATAAATTGATACCCTCCCCCTTTTTCTCTGCCGTTGTATGTATACCTATATGATATGTAGTTCTTTCTCTTTCCGAGAGGCAAGCAGACACCCGGACAATACAGCAACTTCCCTTTTTTTTCGGTTCCTTTGGTCAGTGCTTCATCTCGTCCTGCTCCAGTGCATGCGGGACAGAAGAGCAGCCCCGAACCCCCGCCCGGCCCTCCCCCACTCGGTTTTCTTGTCTCCTCCTTTTTTCCCGTTGCCCCGGCTTAGGGGCAACAGCCACCTTTCTCCCCCCTCGTAAAGGAGTGATCGATAGCTGGGAACGGAAGCTTGATATTGCCCCATCTTGAGCGCCGGCAAGAAACTAAGCACGACGGAAAATGGGTATCACAGAAATAAGATGCTGTCTGCTAAGCCTGAATTCTGCACGGTAACCTATTGCTTAATCGTGACGATGCCCTACTTGAGGCCTGGTGACGTACGTGCGCGGTTTTCATTGCAGGAATGTGCATATTTCAGCTGCCGTCTCGTGGATAAAACAGTCATGGGAAGAATTAGCAAGGCTAGGTCCCCCATGCGCCGGCTGTAACATCATGAATAGGGCCCTACGCTTCCGCACCACGTACCCGTCCTGCCCAAATCCAAGACCGGCCACGGCGGAGATCAAGGCTGACGGGCTGGCGGACTTCCACCTGCCTCTCACGGGTGGGTACGGTTGCCGGTTTGTGACTAACAGACTAGGATTGGTGGATCATAAACCCTTCTCGCCAGGGATCGGCCGAGTGGCGAAGTGACAAATATGGCTGCATGGAGAGAAAATATAGCAAAACAATAAATTTCTGTTCCCACGATACGTGCCAAGTTCCCCAATTTGATGTGAGTGTTACCAGATACAGTTCTCAACAGATCAGAGTTTTTGCAGTTCCCCCAGCCTAGATAAGCTTCCGCGCCAGTTCCTTCGTCCGCCTAGCACCCTCAAATGAAACAACAAAAAGCAAACTGAGACGTTCCGCAAGGGATTTTTCCACCGTTGACCGCACAAATCGAGAAGTAAAAAAATAACACAAAAACATTTGCCGCCGACGCGCTTAGCTGCGTGTATGTACTTAAGTCACCGCATCCGCACCTCAATGTGGTGATCCACCACCCCTACTAGAACAAATAAACATTCGAACTTGTCACAATGGCACAAACTTTCGGTTAGTTCCCAATGACGCTGGTTTTTTATGCCGGCGGAACCTCCAGAGTTTTGTTCGTGCCCAATTGAGATTTATTGACGATCGTAGATAAAATTCGATCTATTCACTTTATCATCAACCACGTATTCCTACCCCCAGAATTACCTCAGCAGGGTGAGGACGAGGCAAGCGAGGGCAACATGGCACTCCTAAAGCTTCTACTGCATTGCTCGGAGGACTATGCTCGGCAGTGTAGCACCAACGATCTTCCGGCTTGTCGGTGGCCCGCAGCGATCAAAATGATGCGGTGCTTCGTTGGTTTTGAGAGGCAGCAAGCGGCTTGCACGCATCCATTCGAGGTGGCGGTTAAGGATATGGATGATGGCGGTATTGTTTGCTTCTCATCCCTAGCAATCATGACATGGCTAACAGATGGATCAATCTTAAGATGCCGTCGGGATCGAAATCACTGCTCAGAACGCAGGCCTTTACCTTCGCCGCACGGGAGATTCGGTCCTCGTTACGTCCTATGAAGCTTCCGCTACATCGGACGCCATCGTGGGGGCTGCTGGACGGCTGCTTATCTCGTATCCCGGCCCAGCGTTCGACGTGCCTTGGTCGACCATGTGTGACTCGACGTTTCTCGCCCAATTCGCTCAATTTGTGAGCAAGATGAAGCGGCAGGCTCTTTCCGCTGCTGTGGCCACGTCGACAAAGGCGAATGAGGTGGTCGCTGAGGAGCGAGAGAGCGTCCACCCCAAGTTCATAACCGAAATGCTCAGCGGGATACTGAGGGCGGTCGGGAAGGTGGCTGATGTTGAGAGGTTCATCAAGAGGGTCGGTGATGAGGTCATGTGGGACAATGCGCGTATACCATGGAGGAGAAGTCCTTTGTGGTTGGTGGTCAGAGTATCGCTCCAGTTAACCCTTGGACGGGAAGTGTTCAAGGAGTTTATGGTCTACTTCATGGCTCGGATTCTCGGTCACGCCACTCAGAGTAACATTAAGGGCCACCTACTCTTCGTCATGAACTCGAAGCTCTCTAGGAGGGTATACAAACTTCAGGATCGCCTACCGATATTTGTTCTGGACGAGGCCCAGCGTTCCGGGGAGTTAGCACATTCTCGCATCGAACATGAGTGGCTGCAGGTACAGACGGCAGTTACGAAATCCCCGTGGAACAAAAAAGACCTCGATTATGAGAAAGATGCTACCATTACGATGGAAACGAGCAGGGAATATGTGCAGGGGCTCAGACATTTCAAATGCCGGGAGCTGGAGACCGGCAGCTTTGTTCCAGCAGAGGAGGACCGGCACAGTTGGACATCAATCCAAATACCGCCTCTGCCAGGTGTACGAGAGCCTGAGGAAAGGAAGGATATCATGCTCGCGGACTTCGAGACCTGGGTCATGACCAGCCTTGGCGAATGGACCGCCAAGTATCTGGTGGAGACTGAGAGTGGCAGCAAGCTCCTCGGAAGTTCCATCAGAGAGTACATCACTGTAGCAAAATCGGCGTATCACGAAAACCCGGAAAGGAACTCCGTCATGTTACTGACTACGATGGAATTGTGGATGGCTCTGGACAGATTGGCGTCGAAGAGCTGTCCTCTACTTGCCGATTACTCTCCGGAGTTCACGGAGTCTTTCCTGTCTGCGCTTCTCCTTCCCCAGCCTCAACAGCGTATCCGAGTATCTCACATCGAGGCCTACATTAAGAATCGGCGCTTCGAAGCACTCCCGAGGAGTGACTTCATATTCTCAGGCAACATCACCGATCGCTCGTTCTCCGTCAGATACTTTCGCAGTTCGAGCTCCCTCATGCAGCTTAGAGACGACATTTTGAAAGACGCAGCCTCCTCCCAAACGCGCAAGAAGGACGAGCTTAAGCGGGAAACAAGAGAGTATCGCCGATTAGAAGCCCAGGTCAACACCCTTTCGTGCGAGTACTACACAGACCGGCAGGGCTATAGAAGGCACTCCAATTACTGCAACAAATGTCGAATCTCCAGAGAGATCGCCGGCATGAAAATTGAGATCTATGAATGGCCTCTCCCGGAACGCTCGTGTGAGGAGGCAGCAACAGTCTTTGAGCTGAGATGTCCAACAGAATTTGCAATCTGGCGGGAGATGACGTTCCGGA
>Ga0307516_10002100_pt1 | contig 27077 bp, 30 predicted proteins | sample 19_EM_MG_FD_203310 | JGI IMG/M metagenome (GOLD analysis project Ga0307516, IMG submission 203310) | Populus trichocarpa ectomycorrhiza microbial communities from riparian zone in the Pacific Northwest, United States - 19_EM | ecosystem: Host-associated > Plants > Roots > Unclassified | place...
AGAAAGATAGTTTTCTTTAAAACTATTTCTCCCCAAGGGGTAAAACCAGATGAAAAGTTTAAGCAAGACAAGATAGAGGTTTAATAAAAGTCTGAACAATTATTATTTATATCACTTCTACACCGTATAAAGTGAATGATTTTTGTTCACTTATTTAGCTTTATCTAAAATTGCTAGTCCCCATAAATATCTTTATAAAAAATATTATGAATTTATACTATCCTAATCTAAATAAAGAAATCTTATCTATTCAGCAAATGGTCACTCTTTCTTTAAAATCCTAACTCAGTAAATTCAAAATACAATTAGCGCATCCCGTTCATGAATGCTAATAGATTTATCTTTGAATTGCCAATCTTGCTCAGTTTTAGTTAAACCACTTATATCTTGGCTCTTAGCTACCTCTAGCACACTATGATTTAAAATAGTCTGACTCTGACAGCCATACTGTTCAGCTAAATAGCCTAACACTCCATTCAAATAAACTAACTCTCGTAAATCCCTCTGCGCCTTACTAGTTTTCCAGAAATAGCTAGTTTCTCAGATAAGAATTTCCGGATTATACTTTTTAAGCAAGATTTCGATCTTTTTAGCCTGTTCTAAGTAGTTTTTGCCTGCTACTATACCTATTTCCCAGTTATTTCAGTTTTGAAAGTAAAAATAGCCAGTTTTACTAGTTCCAGAAGGGTCTAAAGTTAATATATTGTTCATATAATTAAATTTTGGACTTATTTTGGCCAGAGGCGTTAAAAGTGCTTATTCCTTCTCTTCTTTACATTCTTGTCTGTAATTCCTCTAATTGGAATAATTAAGCTTGGGTTTATTTATAATTAGAACACTTTAATTGGAATAGAATTCTTAGGCAGAGCCTATAGAATCCTTTAACCAATTAATATCTAATTATTCTTATTACCCAAATAAATATTTACTTAGGAATGGTTTAAGAATGAATAGAGAAGGATAAGGGGAATTTGAGAGTTTAATAATGATTTTACTTACAGTAAATGCTGATTAGGTATAGCTTTTATCCTAAAGGATAAACTTTTTATTAAAATTTATTAGATATTATGAAAATATTTGTTGTTAACTGTCCTCAATGCCAAGCTGAAACTCCAATTTCTATAAAAACTTAGATCTAATTTAGAAAAGTTATTTTTTTCAACTTCATTTCCCGTTTTGATCTTTTTCTATCTCCCGTAAATTCTGAAAAACAACTATATCTTTGCTAATTAATTGATAATCGCGATAGTAGTATTTAGGTTGTTTCTTAAGAAATAAATAATAATATTGATTATCTTTGGTGATAGAAATAGAGCATCAATCAGGGCTTTCTTCTTCATTTAGATTTCAATAACCTAAACCAAATTCAACTTCTCCAGATTTATTTTTTCAAGCCAATGAATCTAAGCTAATCTTATCTTCTATCGGATCGTAATAAATTTTCATAATTCCTTATTATGTTGCTTTCCCTTTGCCCATAAATTCCATAATTACTTCTTTTGATTGAGCATCAGCGAAATAAAGTTGATTAGTTTCTCAGTATCAGAGTAATTCTTCTTTTAAATAGCTTTCTTCTATGGGAGATTTAGTTAATTGCTGACTATCCCTTCTTTGTTCATTATTTATGTAGTATTCAATGATGTTTTTGATTTCCTCCTTATTACTTATTTCCCTACTATCTTTGTGCACAAAGAATAAATGACCAGCTTTAGCTTGGTAAAGAATGCAATTCTGAAAAACATATTTAGCTAAAGAACCATTCACAAATTGACACATTTTTAAGTCTTCTTCTTTGGCAAAGAAATTATTTCACATACTTACACAGTTTTCATCTATACACTTGCATTCCTGCTCTTTTAAGCATTTAGTGGGTTTATACAAAGATAATAATTCATCCTGTTCATTTTCTAGATTAATGATTTCATTAGCAAATAATCTCTTTTTTAATCTTTCTCTATCCTTTCTAATTATAGGTAAAAAGTTAGCCATAAAAGGCCTAAATCTATCATAAGGATTAGCAATATAAGTTAGTTTAGGTGGTTGATCATTATCTCTGTCTCGTCAAGCTGAACCGATTAATTCTTTAATTTTATCAGGCTCATCCGGTAAATAATCTTCTCCTGATTTAGGATTAACAATGGCTTCATCAAAGATTATTTCCTTAATAGTTTGCGTATAGTTTTCTCGAGCTTTATAAGAACTAAATAATTCAATCATAAAGCACTTCATAGTTCCGTTATACTTTACTCCTCTCGTAATAGCATCTCAAACTAATTCCATATCTTTTTCTTTAACTTCATTATCTTGACAGTATTTAGCAATTACTCGCTTTCAGCTTTCTAAGGAACCAGTCCTAATACTATCAAACTGTCTTCTTAATCAGATAAACTCATTATTCTCTTGCTCTATTTGTTCTAATATTCGATATTTAGTGCTAAAAGATTTACCTGAACCTCTACCTCAAATAATAATCTTGGTTTGAGCTGGATGCTGAAAGATAGGTAATAATCTTTGGTATCTTGGGTCTAATTTATTCATATTTTACTCGGTAAAAGCGATAAAAAGAAATACTTTATAGTTTTATTCATAAATTAAGTTTATTCATGATCTTGGTAGCAATCTTCACAATAAAAACCTTTCACAGCATTTATTAAATTATCTTCACTATAGTATTTATGACAGTTAGAACAGGCTAAGGAATTTTTATTGTTCATAAATCATTTTTAAAATGAATAGTAAAACTATTATATAATTATGACAAACAAGATTATGAACCGAAAAGAATCATTAAAAAGCTTAGGCCTAGAAAAAGCCTACCTAAGAATAGATAGAGAGTATTATCAAGACCTACATCAAAACCTACAAAAACAATTACAAGCCAAGAAACAAGAGTTAAACTCACTTCTTTCAGACCAATATCAAATATACCAAGAAGCTAAACCAGAATGAAAAGAAGAGCTTCAGCCAGCCTCCATAGCCAATTATTTAGCTTATCTGCAATTTTATCGAAATAGTAAATTACCCCCGGAAATTGATTTAATTATTGAAGATCAAATAATAGCAGAATTTACCGAAAGGCAAAAGGATTTTTACCAAGTAATCAAAAGCTTTAAAATAATCCAAGCTGAAATCCAAGCAGAACTTCTTGAATATTCAGAGATTTTAGATAATTTAACTAATAGACCTTCACCTAGCTCACCTAAAGCCTTATTACCGAAATTAACTACGGCACCTGTCCAAGGAGAGATTCTTCAACCACCACGCTTAGAAGCTAAGACTCTGCAACCAATGCTTAAACCCTTAGCTACTTGGCGTATTCCTTTTATTTCTCAGTGAAGCTGAAATAGATAAGCCAAAAGACCTATAAATCTTGAAGCAAAGAAATAAAAGCAACCTTTAAAACTAATCCAAAAAAGCAACCTTAGAACTTTAGTAAAAGCAACCTTAGAACTTCCAATTTGGTTTTGCTCACATAAAGATTATAAAGATAGATTATATTATTTCTTGGAGTATCTGCCCATTAAGAGACTGGGCCCAAAGTGAAGTTAGTTCTATAAGTAAACGATTTAATAGAAGTAATTCTATTATCCATCACGATTTAGCATGACCCGGCTCGAGGCGTATGACCTGGCCTAGTCTTGGAAGAATATTATGTTAAATTAAAATTATTTGAGCCATTATACCCCACGGTGTGTTAAGTGGTAAGCCATTGTGAGCTACCGGACACCCTCTGGGGATAGGAGGAGGTTAGTGTTAGGTACGTGGTGAAAAACCAGTCCCCTAATATCTCGGCTACGGCGTAATTGCAGGTTTTCCCCGAGTTAAGGACTTCAATAATTTTAGTGCCAAATTAATATAATATTTGACCTTGCCTAGGTGTTATCCACTTAAACTGGTTGAATTCCCAATTCAGAAGCCCCTGGTTCTTAATCATATAAACGCTGGTAGGGTAGCGATACCCTGCTGAGGATAACCTTACCTATAACCCCCTGAGGGTTTGGGGGTTAGTTTCAGACTGCTAAAGCTCATTGAGGGGGATTTTTATCCTCGGATGGTATTCTTTAATTGGCTGCCACAGTAGAGGGGAAACCCTGCCTGGTCAATTACTAACTTAGTATTTATTTAAAGTGCGCACTTTCCTTACCAGAAGTGTACAAAGCAGTAAATAATTACTAGGAAAGCTTACCCTTAGATTATCTTAACTAAGATTATACTTTGGGCTGAGGATTGTTCACAGAAGCCTGCTCTATACCCGAGTTCGAACGGGTATATCTGGATTCCCTCCTCAGTTAAATGTTAATTCCTATCTTAAGCTCCCCCACCCTTGGGACCATAGATAGATAAGTGCGAGGAACAAAGCCTTCCAGGGGCTTCTGTCCGATTTGACTTGGATTTTGACTTTATGGGCAGATACTTTAAATGCTTCCATTATTAAGTGAAATAAAAGCAACATTAATACTTTTAATTTGAAAAAGCAACATTAATACTTAAAAAAGCAACCTAGAACTTTAAATTCGGCACCTTATAGGGTCACTGGATATACCTACCTATCTATACTTATTATCCCACTATAACCCAGTGGATATATAGGACTAAGCCCCCCGAGCTTAGGCTTCCAAGAATATTCTTTATGCTCAGGCTAATAGAAGGGCCATTCTTTCTTTAGAATCCTAACTCAGTAAATTCAAAATACAATTAGCGCATCTTTTTCATGCTCACTGAGTAACCTATCTTTAAAAATCCATTGCTGCTTAGGTCTTCCTTTACCAGCTTCTTTTTTAAATACCAATCCTGCTATCTTTCCCTCTCTGGCTGTTCCTTCTAGTCCAGCTACTAATTTATTACTAATTGCTTTATTAGTTATCTGTTCTTTATCTACTATTAGTTCTAGGCCAGCTATCATTTTTAGTAAATCAGTAAAGTGGCTATTCATAAAGGCATTCTTTAAATAATTGCTAGTTTCATAGGCAATAAAATTGGGCTGATGATTTTTCACCAACTTTTCCAGGTTTTTGACCTGTTCTATCCAGTTTTGACTAGTAAAAGAGATAAATTCTCACTTGCTCCAACTTTCAAAGAGAAAACAGGCTGTAGTACTAGTCCCTGAGGGATCAATGGTGATTATTAACATATAATTTAGTTTATTCGCTTCGGACTATATATTCTCTCTCTTTATAACCCTTTAATATCAAGTAATCATTAGGGATCATTTTTAATTATAATATTTTTAGAATACTACTTTCCTCTACATAAGTAGAGAAAAAAGTAGGTTGACTAAAAAAGCTTAATTAAGATTTTACCCTAAGCTTTGCTTAGTAAGAAGGGAACCTTAGAGAGAACGGAATATAGTCCTCAGTCAAAAAAGTATTTTCAGGTACCTGATGAATTTTACATAGTAAAATTTAATAATCAAAATATTAGCTAATCAATTTGTATAAATTGTATAAAAATAAACTTATAGTTTATGACTTACCGAAACTCTCTTTTTTGTGCTAAATGCAAGCAAAAGGTCAGAGAAAGAAACATAATCTTTACTAAGGATAGATTAGGAATATGCCAAAGCTGTTATAATCCTAACGAACACAAACCATGTTAAAAATACCTGAAATATATCAAGAAGCTCATAATAAGCTTTACTCTTTATTTAACACTCAGGGAACTAAAGCAATCATTACCGACCGAAGCCTAGGAAAAAGTAAAAACTCCGTGCTTTGAATTCTCCAAGAAGTGGTATTAAAAGCAGGAGATCATGCTTTTTTAATGAGAAATTGAGGAGAAGATAACCAAAAGATAAAAGAATACTTTAAAAAGATAATAGATGATTTCTGTTTAATGTGAGAAGGAAAGGAAGTAAAAAGAAGGGATTTTGAAATTAAAGACTTTGAAACTTATTATTTTGGTTTATTATACAAACAAAAAGTAAGAGTTTACTTTTATACTTTATTTGATGAAAACGGTTCTCGTAACAAACATGACAAAGGAGCCAAAAGCATGTTTTTGGATGAAGCTACTCCTTCTCGAGGGGAAATACTCGAAGGCAAAAGCTGATTAACTAATGAAGCTTATAAATATTCTACACATGAAAAGAGTATTAAGAGAAATAACAACAATATTGATAAAGCGTTCTTAGGTAACCCTACTTGTTCTTTTTATGAAGCCTGATTTTTGGACTACTGACAAAAAGAATTAGCTGAATTTAGTAAATGATATTGAACTAATCGACCAAATGATAAAAGTAAATGAAGAGAATGAACCTGAATTAAACAGTGAGAAAAAGAAAATAAAATTCTCTATTTAGAAAAAACCGTGTTAGAAGAAACTGAATTTGCCTCTTATGAAGATGGTAATTGGGATAATTTCTTTACTAGTCAGGAAGAATTAAGGATTATTGAGCCAATTAACGGCTCTTTACCAATTTATGTTTTTAATAACTCTATTTGCTATTTAGCTAAGAAAGGCTTTTGATATTTTGCCCATAAAGAAGATAAAAGACTCAGTAATAAAGAGGATATCCCTTTTATTAAAGAATATTGCTTAAATTCGGAACAAAGATTAAAGAGTGCTCAAAAGATCAAGTGAGACTATGAGAAAAAACTTTTACAAGAAGATTTACTGTTTAAATATGAAAAAAACAAACTTTTCTTTGCTGATGCTGAGGTAAAAAGGTCAGTGGAAGAATTTATTAGCAAAGGCAAAATGTAAAAGAAGAATCCTATTGGTTTATTTTAAACCTCTTAAAAAATTAAACTAAATTTTCTTTACTAAAACTGCTATATGGACCAACTAGAACAAGAAAATAAGTACCTAAAAGAGCAATTAGCCGACGATAAAAAAGAAAACCAAACCCTACTACAAACCCTAATGGTTTTAAAATAAATAATAGCCTTTACTATTTCTGATCCTGTCTTTTTAAAACTTTCTATTTGCTTTTCTTAACTAGATGATTCATTTCTTTAGTCCAGTCTTTGATTTTTCTACACTTAGGTAATACTTCGGAATAGTAAACCTTCTGCTGTTCACTTTCTCTAGCTAATTGTCGAGCTGCCGAGAATTTAGTTAAACTGGCTAAAGGCCGTGTTCAGGGAATTAATTCTTGGAGTTTACCGGTAGCCATTCCTAGTCCCTGATTAGAAATTTCATTTATTCAAAAGGCTAGGCTTTCTCGGTCTATTTCTAAGCCATGGTGATTAAGTTTATTGGTAATGGCCTTTAGTTTTACTTTTTTATCTACCTGATTAGCTAAATTAAACTGAATAGGCTTGGTATTTTGGTTTAGAGCATAATACTTTTCTCAGGCTTTTTGGCATTCTAGCATAACTTTTCTCTCTTCTTGCCTTTGTTTAAGGTGATAAGCTGAAGTAGTTAAAGAGCCAGTGCTAAAACCTAGTAAAAGACCCAAAGTAAGAATTTCTTTGAATAGTTTAGGTAAAATCATATTATTTTCTTTTCTTTGTAAGCAATTTTAGTTTTTCTTACTACCGGCATTTCAGAGAAATCTAATTATTAGGAATAATAATATAAAAGGCAAAGCGATAAAGAAAATGCCAGCTAGGCCAGTAATTAAGGATGATAGTCATGACCACTTAGGGCTGGTTAACCTAGGGCTATAATATACCTTATCTGTTGCTATTTCCTTCGCTTTGCGATGATTGACTTTATTTCTACTAACGTGAGAACATAAATCTTCCTTCTTCTGCGCTAAAAGTATTCTTACCGTTATCATAACCCATCCCTAGTCCTAAAATCCTAGTAATTTTACCACAATCAACACAAATATTTATTTGTTGATCACTACCGGTATCTTGTTGACAATAATTACATCTATAACTATCAACTAATTTAAAACCATTTGCATAAACTGGAAACTTAGTAGTTTCAAGGTGTTTATCTATTCATTTTTTACAGTGAAAACATCACCAGTTTTTATTGTCGGGTTTATTATTTAGATTTGTCATGTTCTTTATTTCTGGTAAAGAAGTAAATCACTAGACCTATTAAAGCTAATCCAACTACTACTATTCCTCCGATTACTAATGGTTTTCAATTAAGAGTATTTGAAGTTTCTTCATCTTGTGAGTAAATTCCATCATCTATTAAAGTATTATCTAAAGGAGCATGCTGATTACCTCCTTGATTAGGAGAATGATAAATAGCAATGGTTCTTTGAGTAGGTATTAAATGACATTCGTGATCTTGGTGGTATTTAAAGTCAGATAAAACTTGTTGTCGGGCTTGTTTAGCATCAGTAATACTTTTGTCTCATAACACTTTACCTCAGCAAGTTTCACAAGTTTTTATTATTCTAGTCTTGCTGCTTCTAATTCCTGTTCATCATTCTTGGAATTGACTTTTACTAGATTCTTTAAAAGAACAGCTTCTTAAATGATTAGTTATTTGATTCTTGGCTCTATTTCTTGCTTCTAAATAACTTTCAATGGATTTATCATAAGCAAATAAGGCTTTACAGTGAATACAAACAAAAGAAATGTTTTTTTTATTGGATCAGCTAGCTTGAGTTTTTTGTCTTCCTTGCTGTTGAGTTGTTTTAAGAGTATTGTAATCAGGGCCTAGGTTAATTTTAGTTTTTCTATCTTTATAATGGTCTTTAATGCTATCGCTTTCTCCGTATTTATTAATTCAATCATCTTCACAAACTTTACTACAAAATGCAGAATAACCCCCCTCTGCTATTCATTTTTGATAATTTAAGTCATTACCTGGCTTCTTACAAATACAACACCTACTACCGGAATAAGCCTTCTGTTTAGAACAGTTAGGTAAGTGATTGCTTAATTCTTTAACTATTTCATCACTCACTTCATAGTTAGGAGCGTTTTTTAAAGTTTGTCCACAGCCTTTACACTGAAGTTGATAACCTTTTTGATTAGGATCGGTTATAGTTTTACTTCATTGAAAATGTTCATTAACATACTCATCGCCACATTTCTCACTACAAAAAAGACCCTCTCCAATTTCATTTTTACATTTTAGACATTCCATATACTTAATTTTTATCCCTCGTCCTCTTCAGTCTTATTTTTATCTTTCGGTGGTTCATTTGGCTCAACAGGAGGCTCTACTGGGGGTTCAACGGGAATATCAGGTTCAGTTGGAATATTTGGCTCTACAGGAGGCTCTACTGGGGGTTCAATAGGAGGTTCTTTAGGAATTTCTAGTGGTGAACTAATATTTGGCTCAGATGGTGTAGGCTCTCCTATAAAACTCTGAGGGATTTCAAAGGTATGGTCAAAAGGTTCAGGATCAGTAATAGTTGGAGTAATTCCTGCTCCTGGTATAGGGCGAATAGGGGGAACTCCAGTTAAATCTATCCTGGGTTTTGTATATCTCATACTTCCCGTTATTCCGATAGTAATTATACCTCTATTTCCTTCGCTTCTTCTTTCAATAGTCACTTGAGTAGCATGCAGTTCTTGGTTTATTATAGGTGGTTCATTAGTAGTATAAAAATGTAAATAATAATCTACCCTAGTATAATTCTTACCAGGATCAAAGAAATTGCTTGGAATATCGTGGATTCTAGGTCCAAAGTTTTCGGGATGTTTAAATATTCATACTCTTTCATTTAAACTCGGTTCATTAACCATATGAGAAGAATACATTGGCATTAATCAATCACGCATTAAATCTTGGCCTTGATCATTTCTAATATAACTATCTTTAAAAATAAATAATCCTATTATGTTAGAAATATCATCCCAAGCGCTTCTGCTACTTAATGTTTCACTAACTATCGTGATCTCGAAATTATTATGCCTGAGATCTCCTGTGGAATCAATAACTAATGGATTACTTAATTTCTTTTGATAAATTTCTTTAGCATCTTTTTCATAAAGGTTAATTCCTCCTTCTATTCTATTTCTGAATCAATGACTATAAGGGAAATTGCTGGTTAAAACTTTCATTTGTAAATAACCAGGGACATTTAGGAGATTAGCCATTGGTCCGTTATAAAAGTCTTGACCTGTCTTTCCCATCAGTTCTCGTTTATTCCTGAATCAGTTGATTAGCTTTTGGTCTACTTCTAGACGCATTTTAAGAGGCTTGTTATCTCTCACTAATAGATTTCTGTGGATAAATTGATCTATTGTATATTCAGATTTAGTATGATCAATACTATAAAGACTAGGTTGAAAAAATCCTGTTCCTGATTTCAAAACTCTGTTAGCTTTACTGACATTGGATTCTTTTGTTCCTGGTGTTCTATTAATTTCAATACTTTTAGATTGTCAATGGGCTTCGCTTACCTTTTTATTATCCGAAAGAACAGCTCGCTCTGTTTGCCTATTGTTTTGTCCTTTATCATCGTGTAAAGATAAATCAATTGAACATTCGATAAATTTCTGAACTGCAGCAATTCCTCCTATTTTAGCCGTGATACTTTCAGTGAGCTTGGTAATAACTAAACCACCAGCGCAGATATTAATACTATTTCCTGCTGGATTAATACTGTCAATGAGGTAAAAACAAGTTCTCAATAATCAATAATTTCCTTGTCAGATATGTTTATCTCTCCAATAAAGAGTAGCTTTAACGTGTTTTCTCAATATTTCTTCCATTTCTGGTTTTAATAAACCAAGATTACCCAATCATGTTTCAACATCTCCTCCACCAGTTCCTCCACCAGTAGCATTAGTTCAAGTATTATTGTTATGAAAGCTGTTACACGAACCTTCTTCTGGTTTGTATCTACTTCCCAAAACAAAAAAACACGTTCCTACTCCAGTATCTCACAATAGTTTTATAATCGTTTTCATATTTGCTTGACTAAAAGTAAATCGTTCTAGGGGGAGAGTGGAGAGATAAGCATGTTCTTCGTTCACAGCAAAGTTGTTTCCCTCTAACTGTCCTTTAGTTCTAAATAAAGCCAAAGGTAAGGTATAATTACTAGTAAAATCAGCAAAAGCAGGAGCACTATTAAAATCAGGACATTCACAAACCTCCTCTTTTAGTAAAGGTGAATGTTCGATAATACCATTAACTTCACTCTTTAATAAATGTCAGTAATGGTTATAAAATTGGGAAATAGCAGCTGTAATCCTAGCAGTTTCATAATCAACTACCTCTCACAAAATAGGTTCTCTTCACTCACCGTAAAAATAAAAGAGATAGTTATTGATTTCATTAAATTTTTGATTAGGAACCTTTCAATGGAAAATGATTTTATCACCATCTCTTCTTTCCACATAAATATTACTGGAGTTGTGAGGATCGATTCCTCTTCCTGAGCATAATATATTTCACTCTTGCAAATATTGGGATAATTTAGTAACAGCTTCTCCTGGATATTTCTGTTCGAATTCTTTAAACTTTTTATAATCAGTCTCTTTTAATAAAGGCCTAATTTCCTCTATTTTATAGGCTCTGATAGATTCTTTACTATCTAGCATCTCTAAACCTTCCATTCGGAATCATGTTTGGATATTATCGATTAGTCCCTTAACTTTTTGGTTGTTTTCTTCAACTTTTTTTCATAGTTTAATTTGCTCGAAATGGCCCTTGCTGATTTCCAAGTATTTCTTGGCAGTTGGTCAGTTTTCATTATTAGCATCATTTCTAATGTATTCTCCTAGCTTTTCATTAGGAAAATAAATTCAGTATATCTTTATATCAGTCATATTTTAATTAGGTTTTCAATTAGCATTATAACCAGGTCAATCACTTACTGAGTTTAAAACACTTTCAGCCTTACCTTGCTCTTTTTGCTTATCCTTTATCCATTCAATATCTCTTTTCTTAGTTAGGGTTAATAAATACTCAGTTTCGCCTATTTTGTAGTAAAGATTATGAACCTTTTCTAAATCTTCTTCTCGGTTGTAATTATCCAAGCTAGCTAAGTCTTTTAAAACTCCCCTTACTTCTAATAAAACAAGAAAGTCTACCGTGCTAATTAGATTCATTATTGCTCCTCTAACTCCTCATTCTTCAGTGATGCAAGACTTTAAAAACCCTGCTCCTATCTTATTGACTATTTCTTGCTGTTTTGCAGTTAATAAATCATTATCTGAGTTCTGATTATCAGCAGGAAAATAATCGCAAACGAATTCTTTAGTAAGATTCTTCAAGACTTCTAATCGTTCAGCATAAGTAAGTAAGGGAATATTAACAAATTTACATCTACTACGCACAAAATCAGGAACTTTATCCGGATAATTAGCTGTTAGAAAAATAATAGCGCTAGATAGATCTAACCGATACTCAAAAAACTTATCCTGGAAGTCAAAATTAAGTCCCCTATCCGTTAGCTGTCCTACGACAAATAAAACCGACTCATCCTTAACTTTTTCACTTTCATCTAATAAAATAATAGGAGATTGACTAGCTTTATCTACTTTTCTTTCTACATCCCCAGCATCTTTTCACTTTTTAATCTCTTCGGTTAATTCTTGTTGTTTTTGTTTTTCTAAATTAGTTTTGTTTGCTTTAGCCTGTAATTTGGCCAAATCAGCCTCTAAGTCGGTTAATTTAATGGTCGTTTGAGCCTTTCTTTCTACAAAAGCATCCATAATTCGACCTCAACGGCTTGATTTATAGGCTCTTTCTCTTCCATTTAAAATAGCTGGGTCGGTTAAACCAGCCATTCCTATTATTTCTAATTGTCTCCGATAAGCTTTAGCGATTCGTTTAACAATCTCTGTTTTTCCTACCCCTGGCTTTCCCAGTAAGCAATAAAATACTTGAGGTAATTTCTTACCTATTCTGTTATAATAATGAGAAATTTCTAATCTGTCTCTCAATTCTTGCTTAAGCTCTTTATAACCAACAATTTTAGACATTTCTTTGTCAAAATGCTCTAAACTGCTAATTATAACATCTTCAAAAAAGATATCAATTAATTTATTAACGCCTTCTAAGCATCTTTCGGTGTTTTCTTTAGTAGCTGGCGAAGAGCCTTTTTTTAATTGATTTTCTAATCTTTGTTTTTGTCGGACTAAACACTCCAAGTATCAAGATTTTTCTACTCGTTTTCCCTCGGCTTTTAGCTTCTGATAGGTTTCTTGACTGATATCTTCAATTTCAGCATCTTTTTTAGTTCCCTGTTGGGTTTCTTCAACCTTTTCAGTTTCAATTCTTTTTCTAGTTATATATTTTCCAAAATCTATTCCCTCTCCAGAGCAATAAACCACATCATCAAGGTTAAAATGAGGAGATTCAGCTCAATTATCGAATAAATGAGCAAAAGATTGAACATAACCTAGTAAATCTACTTCTAAATTATTAAAAGCCTGTAAAACCTTACCTATTTGTTGATTTCTTTGCTGTTTAGTATCAATAGTTCTACTTCCTGTTTTACGATTAGTTATCCCTTTTTCTTTGGTTCAGTTAGGGTTTAAACTTTCTTGGCTAGTAATACCTTTTTCCGTTCAGTAGGCTAATTTGTCTTTTAAACCTTGAATTTGCTTTTCTTTTAATTCAATATCTTTGTCTAACGCTTTCTGTTTGTTAGCATCAGTCTCTGCTAGTCTTTGCTCTTTTAGCTTTTTAAGTTCTTGATTAGCATTAGTTAAATTAGTTTCTACTTGCTGTTTGGTTTCTACACTAACTAAACCTCTTTGGCGATTAATATTTTGTTTTAATCATTCAACTTTAGCTTTATAGGGATCATCAGGAAAGTCTTCTTGTTTTCCTAAACCACCAGCCGTACTTACCTTTTGGCCTTCTACTTGGCTAATAAGCTTATCAACTGCATCAGTGATATTATCATATTCAGAAGTACGAATATTTAAGAGATTAGCTCAAGTATGTAAGCCAGGAAAGACTTTTAAATAAACTGCTTCTCTTTTGCTTAACTGATAAAATTTAGCAGCTAACTCGGTAAAGAATTTACCAAAAAAGGTTTCTTCCTCTCCTCTATAAGCGTTCATTTTTCAGTAATCATAAACCTTGTAAGCAAAAAAATAAGCATTAATTCTATCGGTTAGGGTTCTGGCTGTTGGTAGCAAAAAGACAGTTTGGGCCTGGGCTCAAAATTCCTCAAAGGTTTTAAATTTCTTAAATATACATTTTCTAGTTACGTTCATACTATTCTTTCTCTACAGGGACTGGGCAAAGACAGTCAAAATTAGGTCCTGCTCATCCATCATAACCATCACTAGTTAGAGGGCAGTAGAAGCTAGCCTGAATGACTTTATTATCTTTGCATTTCTGACAAATTTTACTAATGATTCGTGGGTTTATTCTTTCATTATAATTAGCAACATGGATTTTTATTAATTGTTCAGTGGTTAAATTACAAATAGCACAGTTAGAAATATTAACAGAATCCTTAGGATTTTTTAAATTGGTTAATTCTTCCTTTAATTTAGCTATTCTTTGCTGAGTTTTATAGCTTTGTATTTCTTTTAACAGTTCTTGTTCCTCTAAGGAAGGGTTTTCTTTATCAGTCATAATTTTATGGGTTAGTGCTTTGGGCTTTTTTTGAACCAGGCTCCAAAGTAAAAAAAGCCAAAGCTGCTTTTATTTCAGAATAATGATCTGGAGATTATTTTATTTCTTAGATTCATATCTTTTTAATTTCTCTTCTAATTGTTGTATCTTTTGTTTGAGTAGGTTTATTTGGTCTTGCTCATGACCATTCTTTTTTTCTAACTTTATTAACCTATGCTTAGTTCTTAGCTTAATAGTATACTCAGCAAATACAGCTAAGCTAATTATATTAGTAACGCTTAAAAATAACGCAATTTCACAGCAGGTAATCATATTATTTTCCTATCCTTCCGTATTTAAACTGATAATTACCTTTATCATTATCAAAAACGCGGTTATATTCTTCAATAGCTTTTCATAAATAACGAAATATCTTTCTTTCTTGCGCATCAAAACTAGCTTGGGAAGTAAAAACTTCCGTAACCGAAGCTCTTTCTTCTTTGACAGCTAAAACGTCATGTCTAATTCCATAAGCCATTTTCATGTTAGTTCAGTTAAAGTCAAACTGATTACGATATTTTTCTTCTTGAAATTCTTTTGGTTCATAAACCTCAAATTTTACTGAATTAGGATTTATTCCTTGTTTACCCTCACTAATAGCTTGCTTATCTGGGTTAGCACTTTTATCAAAAGTTATAAAGGTCATAATGCCTTGGGTGAAACTTTGCATTCATTTAGTAGTGTCAATTTTATCGGGTGTTTCAGGACTAAAGAAAATTAATCTTTTCTCATTCATAAAGGTTTCTTTTTCCATTTGCTTAAGAATATTAGTTAGTCTTTTAGTTCAGAAGCTTAAACCATCTAAATGAGGGGTTCCTTCTTTATTAAATTTGAAAATAACGTATTTATCAACATCTTTGCTATTATATTTTAAATCACTATTATCCAGTAAAGTAAATTCGTATTCAATTATTGGCTTAATTACTTCTTCACCCTCCCCTTTTACCTCTTTTTTTAGCAGGCTTTCAGTTAATTTCTTAGGAGTAGCTAAGTATTTATTCTTGGCTATTTCAATCAGGGCTATTTCTCCTTTTTTTACTACCTCTTCGATAATATCATCAAAATAATCAATTAGTGAACCTTTTCCGGTTAGATCAGCATTACCTACTAAGCAATTTATTAGATATCTTTTAGTTAGAATATTAAAAGTTTCATAATTAGTCCCTACCTGGGATAGGTCAAACATAGCTTTATTTACTGTTCCGTCTCAATTTGTATTTGTCATATTATTTAATTTCTTCTTTTACTAACGGAACAAAATGGTTACCATGCGAATGGTAAATAGTAAACCAATCAGAGTATTGGTAATCTAAACTAGGGTCTTGGTACTCAGTAACGCAAATACCATTAGTAGCTTTAGTATTAGCAATAGCTTCTACGCCAGAAGCTCTATAGATTAGTCTAATCGGTCTTTTTAAGATTCTCCCAAAATAGGCAATATCCCCAGTTTCTAATCAGTTGTTTTCTTTAGCTAGATAGGCTACTTTAGTTTTTATCTCTGCTAAGATTTGGCTTTCACTTCCCCCAGTTACGGGATTGCTCAGAAGTTCTAAGCAAAGTCTCAGTCTTAGTTTAGTAGCTAAAGATTCATTTCCTACTAATAGTAGGCTAAAAGCATTTAAAAAGCAATTACCATCCTTAGTAGTTTTTAGGGGCGTGTATTCTTTTCACTGTTCAGCCGTTCCTTTGCCTTTACTAATTTGGCTAATAGCTGAAGGGTCTTCAGGTAAAAGTAATAAATCTTTAGGATCTTTACCGTTTAGCTCTATGGCTAAATCTGGATAGTCTTTAGTAATTAGTCAGTCAGTAATACTATCTAAAGAATCAGCACTGCCAATAAATTGCTGGATTTCTTTTAAAATAGCTGAGGGATTGGGTTGGTCTTTAGTTTCTTTTTTGGCTAATTTAGCTAAGGCCTCTTGCAATTGGTTTTTTAGGCTCTGTAATAGCGAATCTTTAGGGCTATTAGTAGCTAATTTAGCTTCTAATTCTAGAACCTTTTTAGTTAGGCTTTCTTTGGTTTTGGCAAGTTTTTCTTTAGCTTTTTCTAATTTAGCTTGCTCTAATGCTTGCTTGGCTGCTTGCTGTTTAGAAGCAGTTAGTTGGCTTTGTAAAGTAGTAACTAATCCTGATTGCTCAGTTAGAATAGGGGTTAGGGTTGGTGTGCCTCGGAATCCTTGATATCATTTTTTGACAGCGTGCTTGAAAGCAGTTTCATAAGCTGCTGACCGTGGTAAAAGAGTATAAGTACCGAGTGTCCCTGTCACATTAAACAGGAATTCATATTTACTTTTATTATCGATAATTGCCATCCCATACAAGTACATATCAACTCCAACTCTATAAATGGATAATGTTCCTTCTTCATTTATCCATTTATCCCATCAGCCTTGCTCTAAAGCTAATTCCGATTCAGTTTTGGAGAGGCTTTCTCTAAGTACTAATAATTGTTCATCTCTAGCTTCAGTGGCTGCTTGGGATTCAGTCTTTAGATCTTGCAGATTAGTAGCAAGTTCTTTTCTTTCACTAGCTAATCATTTTATATCTTGCTTTAGTAAATCTTGCCATTGCTGAGAATTTAAATCCTGCTTTTTAGACCTACTCTCTAGGTTTTCGATTAGTTCACTAAATCTAGTGGCTTTATTCTCTAGGATCTTAGCACTAGCTTCTATAACTTTACTGTAGCCTAGTAATTGATTATCTTTAGACTGTAAAGAGCTCTCTTGCTGTTCTAATCTAGTCTTTTGTAAGTCTAATTTAGTTTGGCAAGTAATTAATTCTTCTTTGGTGTTTTCTAGCTGTAATTTATAGGTAGCGATTTGGGTTTCTAACTCTTGCTTTTTCTGCTCTAGTTCTTGCTCACTGGCTGATTGTAATTCAGTCTTTTGCTTTTCTAGATCTGAAATAGTAGCCTGAAGTTTAGTCTCTTTGGCTTTATATTTAGCTTTTAGATTCTTAATTTCCTGAGCTACTAGCTGATCCTGTTCAGCACTTTCGGCTTCTAGTTCCTCTTTCTCTTTAGCTCACTTAGATTCTAATTGGCTTACTAAATCAGAGGCTTCTTTTTTATTTTTGATTTTCTGTTTAGCTAAGGTAATTAGGGCTGTTTTCTCTTGCTCTAAGAGTTCTAGACGGTGATTGGCAAGGATTTGGAGGGCTTGGTTGGTTTTAGCTATTTTATCATTCTCATTTTTCCAATAAATTCAATGAGTGGTTCCTACAGCTGAACCATTAGTAAAAGATCTCTTTATTTGCTCTTTTTCGGATTCTAGGGCCTTTACTTGCTGAGCTGATAAATTACTAATATTTTGCTTTTCGGATTCTAGTTTACTAATTTCAGTTTGTAAATCATTAATAGCTTGCTCCCTGGCCTTAATATCAGCATTTAGATTATGGTAATCACTTTGTAATTTATCTAAATCTTGCTGTAAATCTTTAGTCTGTTTTTTAAAATCAGCTCTTTCTTGCTGAAGTTTTAAATAGGCCTGACCTTTTTTACCGACTTCTAAATCTTTAATCCTTTGCTCTAGCTGTTTTAAATAGGTTTGTTTAGTGAGAATACCAGTGCTATTTCTAACACTTTCCCATCATTCAGCGTAGTAATTCATAAAAACATAGATTATTCTTTAACTTTTCAAGCTAAAGCGCTAAAAGCCGTGATAAATCCTCCGTGGATTACTGGTTTTAAAAAGAATCAGTTATTACCATTCTCGGCCTCCTCTTTATGGGTAAAGCCTTTTAGAGCTCCCTTTTTATAAAGTTGTAAAGAGCGTTCATCAAATAATAGCATCTTATAGCCATTAGGTAAAATATCCTCTTCAATATTGCCAATGCCAAATCTTTTTTCTAGATCTAAAGCTTGGAAGTTTACATTTTCTTTATAGCCTCCCACAGCGATCTTGTTTTTTACTGAGCTATCAAGAAGTGCAAACATTTTTTGGTAAGAAGAAATATTAGTTTCTAAGGGTTTATAGGTAGAGCCTTTATCATCGGGATCTTCGGGATAGCCTTTATTATAGTTTTCACTTTGCTTTCTAAGTAAAGAAGAGCCATTAAAAAGCTGTTCTAAAATCCAGATGGGATCCTCAAAGTTAGCTGCTTCTACTTCATAAAGGTTACCTTTTTTAGTGGATTCAACATATTTGATAAAGTTTTCATCTTTACAAATTAATGCAGGAATCTTAGTCTCTAGGCGCATATCAATCTTATCGGCAGTTTGCTCTAGTAGATTTCTGGTTAAATCTTTAACAGCGCTTTCACTACTTAAAGAATCTAACAGCCTTTCTTCATTTATACACTCATACTCTACGGTGTCCAAAAGACGGTGTAGACGGAAGGGAATTACGTTTAATTCATGCTTAAAATCATTGCCTTTATGAATGGATAGGTCTGGTTTTCAATCCGGACCAGTTTTGGGCCAAGATAAGAGATATTCAATTGCTCTTCCGTTTACTTGGATATTGTTTTGGTTAAAGAACCGAGCATAACGGTTATTGCTCTCGACCATTTTAAAGGTTCGGTCGTAAACCACCTTGTTTTCCAAGGCTTTAATGTAATCGCTTTTTTCTATTGTCATGTTTTGTTATTGTTTGGGGTTTAGACATTCCATTATTTTGACAATCGATTTTATCACCTTAATTTGGTGCTATATTAGCATTTAAAGGGAGGGAACCGAATGTCTAGAGGATAACCTCCCGTTTTGACATTCAGTTTTAACCTATTATTAGATTTCCTACATATTATTCAAATAACACCTTTAGCAATTCAGCCTGTTCCTTTTTCGGCTGTTCACGATCCTTTGATTCATTAGTTCGTAAATATCTAGCTTCGGCTCTTTCAGCTCTAGCTTCAGCAACTTCTTTTTCAGCTTTTACATTATCTAATTCGGTAACTAATTTAGCTGCCGAACTTAGGGCTGATTTCTTTTCTTGCTTTAGGGTGTAGATTCTTTTATCTTTAGCTGCAATAGCTTCTTCAAAATCAGTTTGGATGGGATCTTTTTTGATTTCTTCTTTAGTATTTTCAGTCATATTATTTTTCCTTATAATTTTGGTTCATAGCTTTATCCTATATCAGTATTTTAACAGTCTTTTTATCAAGTCTTAGCCTAAGCTAAATACCTATTGTAAAGAGTATAGGATTAAGTATAGAAAAGACTATACTAAATAGTCGTTTTTCTCCCCGTATTCTCTAAAAATTACCAATTTTAGTTTCTGATTGATCAAAATTATTACACTTTCACAGTTTGCTGTAATCAGCGTAAAGGGTATCCCTATCACTTTGGATATATCTTTCGGTAGTAGTGATGCTTTCATGGCCTAATAGGAATTGAATAGTAGTTAGCTTAGTGCCGTTATTATGTAAATGGGTAGCAAAGCTCCTCCTAAAACTGTGGGGAGTGATATGTTTATCTATTCCAACTTTTTTTAATCTTTGGCTAATTATCTGCCTAATTACTAAAGGGCAGAGTTTTTCTTGCTTTAAATTCGTAAATAAGTAGTCTTTTGAGTTAGGTTTTAGACTTTCTATTAGCCATGGAGGCAAAAAGATATATCTAATCTTATTGCCTTTACCATGAACTTTTAAACTGGTATTTTTAGCATCTCAGTCGGAATGTTTTATGTTTACTAGCTCACTGACCCTTAGACCCGAGTAAAAGAGAAAATCAAAGATTAGGTTATTGCGTTGGTGAGTCAGCCTGTTTCTTTCGCTTCTAATAGTTTTCAATTGCTCTAGCTCTTCTAAAGAAAGAGTAGCAAAGCATTTACGCTGAGTTTTAGGAATTATGCCTTTAATTCATTCTCAGTCTATAACTATCTTAGCAAATTTAGCGTAGGAAGATACAGAATAGATAAACGATTTAAGAGTATTGGGTTGATATTTGCTAATGTTGGATTTTAAAAAACTTCTAATGCTTTCAGTGCTAATTATTCTTTGCTTTTGAATAAAGTTTTCTAAATAGTTACAGTAAACTCTGATACTGCCTGAGGATTTATTCCTCTCTTCTAATCAATTGGTGTAATTAATTAAATCTAATTTATTATTTTTCATAATGGTTAATTGTTCTCTAGAATAGCTAGGCAATTATCACAGATCCAGGATTTGTAAAGAGTAACTGAACCTAACTTTTTTATATACTGCAAGTCAGTTACTTTTTGGCAGCCTGGATAGTTATAATCACAGGGTTTTTTTAGGATCGGTTTATCGGGTTTAGATTTATTCATGGTTTTTTTTAGCTCAAATAAATAATCGAGGGCGATTATGTTTGATACCTAAATCTTTAGGGTTTAATATTTTTAGATTTATGGAGTATCCTAATAATCCTTTAATTAGTTGGTTTAAACCAGTATTATTGAGAAAATTAGGTACATTTTCTAGTAATAGATAATTAGGCTGTTTTTTCTTTATAATCTTCAATAAACTGGTTAATTCTTGGCTTTGGTGAGTTTGTTTACCAGCCTTACTGAAATTCTGACAGGGAAAACCAGCACAGAGTAAATCAAATTCAGTAGTAATTATTTGCTTTTGAATTTCTTTAGCGTTTATATCTCCTAACCGAAAAGGCGTGGTAGGAAAATTTAGTTTATAAGTTTCTTGGCATTGCTTATTATTATCCACGGCTAAAACGCAATTATTACCAAGGGCTTGGTGAAATGCTCCTATTCCGGAAAATAAATCAATAAAGGATAAGTTAAAATCCTTGCCGTAGTTTTGTTTGACAAAATGTTTAATAGCTTCAATATTGGCACTATTTCCTAATAAAGATGCTATTTTTTTGAGGTTGTAATTAGTTGGAAATTTATAGGTAAGGGGAAAAGACTGTAAAGAAAGTAATTCCTCCTTATTTAAATACCTATAATCGCTATTTTCGTAAATAATAGGGATATTAGGAATATTGGTTAGACAGGGAAAACAGTCTGGTGAGTTTACTCTTATTCCAGATTGGCGAAAGGTAATTATGCCTTTTTTTAGGTCTCGGTAATCTTTTCATTTTGATAATTGTACCGTACCTTTTGAGAATGGTACACTAAATTGTCGAGAATAACCATTTTCTGAAATATATTGCTCTAGAAGAGTCAGTTTTATAAGGTTATTCATAATCTTCTTCTTTCTCTTCGGCATAGGCATCTATCAGGGAACAGATCCCTGGTTCAGATATAGATTCACCGAATTCATTCTTTTCTTTAGATTTACTATCTTCTAGCAGAGTTAAAGCCTCTCTTAGTTGCTCAGTTAAATCATAATAATAATCTGGATCTCACAGCTCTGAATCATCGTCATCAATACTGGTGTTTCTTATCTCTTCAAGAATTTTATCTAGCTGCTCTAACTTTTTAGTGATAGCTTTTTTAAGTTTTTTATTCATATTTTTGGCTATTCCTTCAGCTGGTAAAGTATTGGCAAGCATCTAAGCATCAGGTATAAAAGGCTTTGGTGGTAGGATTACAGCCACAGACGGTTCTAATTATTTTCCTACCGTCTGGAAAAGTAAAAAAGGCTGCTGGGTCTTTGGTTAGTACGCTGGCTCTTTTATAGACTTCGGCATTATAGGCCTCTAAGTCTACAACTATTTTAGATACAGGTGGTACACGGTCTACAACCAAATTATCTGATTCTCGGTCTACAACCATTTTGTCTACAACCGTCTCAGGTTTAATGTCTACAATCTTAAGCATGTCTACAACTTTGATTTCTTTGTTTTGGTCTACAACCGAATTAGAAATGTCTACAACGGGCCTATTATTCAAATTGTCTACAACCAAGCCTTTCAATTTAGCACGGCTTTGTCTTTTCTTTAGCGATAGGTATTCTCTTCGCTTTTGGTTGTACTCTTTTCAATAGTTAGCGTCTTTAATAATTGGCATAATTAAAATACTTTGGTTTGCCAAGAGTCAGATTTACCTTGGCTGCATTCTTTACAGATTTTACTAAAGATTCTTTCTATACATTTAACTCTTTTACACTTGGTGCATTTGCGAAAGGATCAGATAGTTAGGGCTAATAGTAAGAGTAGGTTTTCTATTAGTAGGATGGTTAGGTAATTATTCATATTTAAAATATCTGCTCTAAGTTAGATAGCTCAGGATGGCAAAGAGTGCATTTATCCCAAGAGCAAGGTTTCATACTAGCTGATTTATACTCTTTACCCTCTTTATCGGTATGGGCTTTTAATCAGCCAGTGTAATGCTGATCATTTACTTTACAGCTTAGGAACTGTCAGCCTGATTTGGTTTCTTTTAGGTCTATTCAAAAGTTAGTCATTTTTTAATTCCCTTCAGTTTATCAATAAGTAACTACCGTACATTCCCCTAATAGTATAAAAAAGATAGCGTTTACCTGCATAATTGCTTTCTTCTATATCTTTTCATATTCTCTCACTAATTAATCGATCTTTAAAGACGCATAGCTTGGTTACCTGAGGCAGATTTTCACAAGCGATTACCAATCGGTAGGAGTAATCATCGACTTTTTTACCCTCTTCTAAAGCTTTTTGTTTAGTCTTTGGCAAAGTTTCTTTGGTTATTTTTCGATTTACCTTACCTACTAATTCTCAAACAGGTCTTTCTTTTTTCTGTTCAGTCATAATTATTTATCTACTCCCTCCAAAACTCTATAGGAATAGCAAGTAAAGCTTGGTCTATCACTATCTTTGCTATTAGCTCACTTACCTTCTAAAATTACTGCTTGGCCTTTGGTTAGTTTAGGTCTAATTTCTAAAGTCGTGTCTTCATCTTTATAAACAACACCAGCTTCTTTTAAGCGAAAGATTACTGGTATTTCACAGTCTTTACACTTAGTAGCTGAGCATTCTGCTAAGCTATGGTTAGTAAAATCAGCTGTTGCTAAGCGTAGAAAAGCCATATACGGTGTACTACTGCTGAGTCTAGTTCTTAGATTGCTAGTGAGAATACCTTGGATTTTGGTTAGTTTTTTATCTTCATTTAGAATCTTTCCTTCTAATTGATAACTATAGTTTGCACGTAGTTTATTCATAATCTTTACAATTACAATCACACTCTAGTTCCAAACAACAATGGCAAATTCTTCTTTGTTCTTCTAACTGTTTATTTGCTGCTTCTAAATCAGCTATTTTCTGTACTAGTTCAACAATAGTTTTATCTTTATTGATTAAAGCTTGGTTTACTATTGGTATAATTCTATTAACTATGCCATCAGTAAATTGATTTATTTGCTCTTTTCGGTTGCTAGGTAGAGCATTTACCCCTGAAGTTTTCGTACTTTTGGACGATTGACTTTTTAGAGTCTTTTTTATTTTGTCCATATTTTTTCATATAGACTAAAGTGCAATTAAAACTATCTTAATGAAAAAATTAGAATAGTTTCAAACCCTTTTAGATATAGATATCTAATAATTATTCGTAACATCCCAAATAATTTAGATCTTAAAATCCTAGCACTTTAGTCTATAATTATATTTTAAACTATACTCGGTACTATAGAGCATAATAATTTTAAGAAATAGCCAGCAAAGACTATAAAAATAAATTATAAGAAAATCAAATCGGTATAGAGAAATAAACCTGAATCCCAAGTTTTTACTGTGAAGCTAGATAGCTAAGGTTAAGAGAGTTTTGCTCAGCTATTAAGAAAGTAGTTTTCTCAGAAGCTCTATAACTTTTTTCTGACTAATCTATAGTTTTTTCTTCAGATTATACTATTCTGTTATCTAGGTACTATTATAAACAAGACCTTTGGGTCTGTGTAATAGTATGATAATAGTAGTGTATAATCCATAGGTTTTCCACATAAGCCTAAAGCCTATACCTAAAGCCTAAGATAGGTAAAGGGTTTATGATATATATTTTACCGTATAGGTTATATATACTCTATTTGGGAATAGGAAAGATAAAAAGGAAGTATACCTAAAGGTATAAAAAATAGTTAACTAATCCAAGAACAAATTTTAAAGATTATTTCTGAATCTGATTAGTTTTAGGATTACTAATTATACTAACCGAATCTACTAAATCTAATCCCGAAGAAAACAAACACAAAAAAGAAATACTAAGATTTTTAACCACCCAGATTTTGGCAAAGGAATTATCTGAAAAATATTTAGGATATACATTTTTACCCTCTAAACCCCACTCCCTGCACACAGATTCACCCGAGAAAAATACCCTGAATTTAAACACACCATTACCTACCTTAATGTCCTAAATAAAAAAGAGCTTTTTAAAAAGCCTTCTAAAAACCTAACACTGTCTGATCTAAAAGGCGAATCTAAAAAACCCTAAAAACAGCTCTAAAAAGGCCTTTTTTAGAAAAGGGTAAAAAAGCAGTCTAAGCAGACCACAGCTTCTAATCCTTAGGCTCTAAACTAGCTCCCGAAAGGTCTGAAATAAACTTTGCTGAATTGCTATACTATGCTTCACGGATCCTAATTATTTTTAGATAGCTCTGGTTTAAATTGCTTTTCTGATAGTGAGCCACTAAAAAATAACTAGTGTGACTGAGTGTGACATATCCAAAAACACCCTTCTAAGTGCCGTATTATAGCTGACCTAGAAGCCTAAATTCTAATCTTGGGTATTTAGTGCGTAAAGGTATCACGGTATAATCGCATCTATAAAGTTTAGGAAGGGTCTGAAATAGGGTTTTAAATCCAGAAAAGAAAACTATTTATCCCCAAAGGGTAAAAGTCTGAACAATCTGAACAATTTAATTTATAGGACAGGGAAATATTAGTATTTATAAAAGTATGAATAAAAAACACGAACTTTTACCGATGAAAACACGGCTGTAGAATAATTATGTAGAACCCAAAGAAAAACGGCGAAGATTCACTACTTTAAAATAATCCTGTTAGTCCCAAATAGGAAAGGTCCTAAAATAGGGTTTTAAATCTAGGCTGAGGTAAAGTATCTAATTATCTTTAAAATAAATAATTATTAATAAATTGAATATAAATTAGTTTATTCTAATTTAATTCCAATTTTAATTCAATTATTATACTTAAGATATTATAGATAAATGTCTAAAAATCCTAATATGAAGAATAAACAAATCTCAGCGATAGAAACTGCTAAATTTTTCTTATCTTTGGATGCTAGGAGAGATTATTTTGTTGCTGATGAACAAGCCATTAAACTTAATGGTATTTCCGTGCCTACGGTTGGTAATTTTCGTCTTAATAAACTTTTACACATCGCTCAAATGCTTCACTGTGCCAAGCATGGAGATTATTTATTTTCTGAATCATTAATGGCTTTTGAACACGGAGGAATAGTTTATGATATTTATCGTCGTTTTCAGTTTTTGGTTAAACAATTCGATATATCAAAAAAAATAACTTCCCCCAAACAAGAATTTCTTACCAAGATTTATCACTATTTTCGATCTTATAGTAATAAACAGTTAGAGGATTTTGTTCATGAGGATCCAGCTTGATTTCTGACTTGAGATAAAGAAAAAAACGGAATTAAGGAAATGCCAAGAAACCAGGAAATGATTGCCTACTATCAGCAATTTGCTTCTCATGTGGTAGAAAAAATAGAAATTTAGGTGGAAATAGAATTAGTAAGTAAGATCATTTGAGTTGATCTTGGTTATAGCGATGATCATGATGATTTAACAGGAATTAGACCTTATTTATTGGTTAAAGAAAAAGTTAATAATCAAAGAGTAACTTATAAATTATTTGTTATTACTTCCCAAGATAAACAATTACTTTCTCAATATGAAATTCGACAATTACCAACTTGTTTAAAGACAAACCCGTCTTTTATTAATTTAAATCGTTTGGTTTATTTAAGAACCCAAATCGGAACAGTAAAAATCTGCAAGAAATGCCCTGTAAGTTGCTTAAAAGAAAATGAGTTTGAATTTGTCATCAAGCAACAAAAAGCTTATAGCAGTAACAAATGAAATGCTCGTTACTTACGAATTATTGAGGTAGAAAGATAGTTTTCTTTAAAACTATTTCTCCCCAAGGGGTAAAACCAGATGAAAAGTTTAAGCAAGACAAGATAGAGGTTTAATAAAAGTCTGAACAATTATTATTTATATCACTTCTACACCGTGTAAAGTGAATGATTTTTATTCATTTATTTAGCTTTGCCTAATAATTTGCTAGTCCCCATAAATATCTTTTCTCAGTGAAGCTGAAATAGATAAGCCGAAAGACCTATAAATCTTGAAGCGAAGAAATAAAGCAACTTAGAACTTTATTTTAGTAAAAGCAACCTTTAGAACTTCAAATAAAAAGCAACGTTAGAACTTATAATTTGTTTTTCCTTACATAAAGATAGATTATATTATTTATTGGAGTATCTGCCCATTAAGAGACTTTCAGGGTTGGGGTAGTTCTTCTATAAGGAAACGATTGAATAACAGCAATGTTGTTCTCCATCACGATTTAGCATGACCCGGCTCGAGGCGTATGACCTAGCCTAGTCTTGGAAGAATATTATGTTAAATTAAAATTATTTGAGCCATTATACCCCACGGTGTGTTAAGTGGTAAGCCATTGTGAGCTACCGGGCACCCTCTGGGGATAGGAGGAGGTTAGTGTTAGGTACGTGGTGAAAAACCAGTCCCCTAATATCTCGGCTACGGCGTAATTGCAGGTTTTCCCCGAGTTAAGGACTTCAATAATTTTAGTGCCAAAT
>Ga0307516_10002101_pt1 | contig 27049 bp, 28 predicted proteins | sample 19_EM_MG_FD_203310 | JGI IMG/M metagenome (GOLD analysis project Ga0307516, IMG submission 203310) | Populus trichocarpa ectomycorrhiza microbial communities from riparian zone in the Pacific Northwest, United States - 19_EM | ecosystem: Host-associated > Plants > Roots > Unclassified | place...
GGCGAACTGCCGGTGTGCTACGTGACGCTGCGGCCCGGCGCCAGCGCCACCGAGGACGAGCTGCACGACCACGCGCAGCACAGCATCGCCGAACGGCCGGCGTGGCCCAAGCAGATCCACGTGGTTGACGCCATCCCGCTCACCTCGGTGGGCAAGATCTACAAGCCGCAGTTGCGCTGCGATGCCGCGAGCCGCCAGGTGACGCGGGTGGTGCGCGACCAACTCGCCCTGCCCGGCGCGCAGGTGCAGGTGAGCGAGGGTGGCCGGCGCGGCCTGCAGGTGCGGGTGACCTTGCCGGAGGCGGACCGGGCCCGCGTGCCGGCTGTGGAAAAGGCCTTGGCGGACTACCTGTTCGAGGCGCAGGTGAGCGTGCGCTGAAGGCGGCCCCCTACTCGATCTCGATCTTCGCAGCCCGGATCAACTCGCCCCAGCGCTTGATCTCGCCGGCCAGCAACGCCGCCTGTTCGGCCGGCGTGCTGGCAGACACCCGCATGCCGAGCGCGCCCAGCTTGTCTTGCACCACGGGCGTGGCCACCGCCTCGCGCACGGCCGCATTGAGTGCGGCAATCACGGGCTCCGGCGTGCCGGCCGGTGCCGCCAGCGCGTTCCACGAGGCCACGTGGTAGCTTGCCACGCCGCCCTGCATGACCGTGGGAACATTCGGCAAGGCAGGGTTGCGCCGGTCCGACGACACGGCCAGCACCTTGATGACACCGGCCTGCACCTGCGGCAGCATCGGCCCGATGATCTCGAACGCCACGTCGATCTCGCCGGCGCGCAAGGCAGTCAGCACCCCGGTGCTGGCCTTGTAGGGGACCACCAGCGCGGTGATGCCGGCCAGCGTCTCGAACAGCTTGGCCGCCAGGTGCTGCGTGCTGCCTACGGCGATGGTGCCGACGTTGAGCTTGGTCGGGTTGGCCTTGGCAAACGCCACCAGGTCCTGCAGGCTGGCGAAGCGCGAGTTCGCGGGCACGAACAAGCCCAGGTCGAAGCTGCCCAGGGTGCTGATGGGCGCAAAGTCCTTTTGCGTGTCGAAGGGCAATTTCTTGAACAGGCTCACGCTCACGGCGTTGGCGTTGCTCATCAGCAGCAAGGTGTGGCCGTCGGGCCTGGCCGTGGCCACCGCCTGGCCGGCCACGATGCCGCCCGCGCTGGGGCGGTTGTCCACCACCAGCGGCTGGCCCAGGCGCCGGCCCATGGCTTCGGCCACCGTGCGGGCGGTGATATCGGCAATGCCACCAGGGCCGAAAGGCACGATCAGTTGGATCGGCTTGTCCGGGAAGCGGCCCTGGGCATGCGTCATGCCTGGCGAGGCCACCGCTGCGAGCCAGGCAATGGCACTGCGGCGGTCCACGGGGGGAAGCGGGGGTGGGTTCATGATTTCAGTCCGGTCTCAGGTTGCCCGCTTTCACCACCTCGGCCCAGCGCGGGATTTCGCTTCTGATGAGATCGCCGAATTCCTGCGGGGTGGTGGGCATGGGCGCGGCCCCTTCTACGGCCAGTTGCTGCGCCACGTCCGGCAGCGCCAGGGCCTTGTTGATCTCAGCATTGAGCCGCGCGACCATCACCGCCGGCAAGCCGGCTGGCGCCACGAGGCCATACCACTGGTCAGCCTCGAAGCCGGGGTAGCCACTCTCGGCCACGGTGGGCACGTCGGGCAAGGCCGGCAGGCGCTGTGCGCTCGACACGGCCAGTGCGCGCAGGCGTCCACTCTTGATGTGCGGCATCACCACCGGCGCGCCGGTGAAGGTGCAGTCCACCTGGCCGGCGATCACGTCGGTGACCGAAGGCGCCGTGCCGCGGTACGGGATGTGCAGCATGAACACCTGCGTCTTGAGCTTGAGGTATTCGAAGGTGATGTGGGCCGCGCTGCCGTTGCCGCCGGAGGAATAGGTCAGGTGGCCCGGCTGCGCACGCGCCGCCTCGAGCAGATCTTTCAGCGAACGCAGCGGGGACGCCGCGGCGACCACCAGCACGTTGGGCACGCGCGCCACGTAGGCCACCGGCACGAAGCTCTTCAGCACGTCGTAGGGCAGCTTCGGGTACATGGACGGGTTGACGCCCAGGGTGCCGATGTGGCCCATCAGCAAGGTGCTGCCGTCGGGGGCAGCCTGGGCCGCCTCGCCGGCGCCCAGCGAGCCCCCGGCGCCGGGCTTGTTGTCCACCACCACCGTGCGGCCCAGGGCCTGCGCGAGCTTCGGCGCAATGGCGCGGGCCAGGATGTCGGTGCTGCCGCCGGGCGGGAACGGCACGATGAGGCGCACGGGCCGGTCGCCTTGCGCGTGGGTCGCGAATGGCGTGGACAGCAGGCCCGCCAGCAGGCGGCGGCGGGTGGGGTCGGTCAGGGAGGGCATGGAGTGTCCGAAGGCCAGTACAGCCGGCTGGGGTTGGCCACCAGCAGCTTGTGCTGCAACTCGGGGGTGGTAGCAATGCGGGGGATGAAGTCCACCAGCAGGCCGTCGTCCGGCATGTGGTCCTTCAGGTTCGGGTGCGGCCAGTCGGTGCCCCACAGCACACGGTCCGGGAACTCCTCGACGAGGCGCCGGGCAAAGGGCACCACATCCTGGTATGCGGCTGGTTCGCCCTGCAAGGCCCGTGGCCCGCTGAGCGACAGGCGTTCCGGGCAGGACACCTTGCTCCAGACGTTGGGGTGCTCGCGCATGAACCTCAGGAAGAGCCCGAACTCCGGCCCGTCCACCGGCTGGCTCACGTCGGGCCGGCCCATGTGGTCGACCACCACGGGGGTGGGCAAGGCGGTGAAGAAGTCCAGCAACTCCGGCAGGTCCGCCGCCTCGAAGTACACCACCACGTGCCAGCCCCGCCCGGCAATGCGGCCGGCGATCTCCATCAGCTCGTCCTTGGGGGTGAAGTCCACCAGGCGCTTGACGAAGTTGAAGCGCACGCCACGCACGCCGGCCTCGTGCAGCCACTGCAACTGGGCATCAGTCACCGTGCGGCGCACCGTGGCCACGCCGCGCGCCCTGCCCTCCGAAGCCAGGCAGGCCGCCACCATGGCGCGGTTGTCGGCGCCATGGCAGGTGGCCTGCACGATGACGTTGCGGGCAAATCCCAGGTGATCGCGCAACGCAAACAACTGTTGCCGGGACGCATCGCACGGCGTGTACTTGCGCTCGTGGGCGTAGGGGAACTCGGTGCCGGGACCGAAGACGTGGCAATGCGCATCCACCGCGCCGGGCGGCAGTTGGAAGCGCGGCTTGCTTGGCCCGTCGTACCAGTCCAGCCAACCGGCAGTTTTGGTGAAGTCACCTGGGGTGGGTTTGTCCATGGGCTCAAGGCGTCCCGCCTGGGGGAGTCCCCACCCCGTGGTTGAGGATGCGGTCGGCCTCGGTGCGCCAGTCGGGGCTGCGGGCGAAGGCATTGCTCTCCCTGGGGCCGAACACCCCGGCATCGGCCAGGCCGGCCACCCAGGCCTGGCGGTCGGCGGTGCCGCCGGCGCTCCAAGGCGTCAACCCGGCCTCGCGCACCGTCTCGGCCACCTCGTGCATTTCCTCGCTGCGGCGCTGTCCATGCTCGATGACGCGCTGGAAGAAGTAGGCCGCCTGCTTCTCCCAGTCGATGCCGGGAAAGGTCTCGTGCAGCGAGGCGATCACGGCATCTTCCACCCCGTGATGGCGCGCCGCGGTGAAGCTCTCGATCACCATCGCCTCCAAGCCTTTGATCATCACGCTGCGGCACATTTTGGTGGCCGAGGCCACGCCCAGCGTGGTGCTGGCGACGCGGGCCGCAAAGCCCAGCAGGTTCAGCGCCGGCGCCAGCGCGGCCGCATCGGGCCCGCCCAGCAGCAGCGGCACCTTCAGACGATGCGGCGGCACACTGGTCATGACGGCGCCCTCCACATAGCGGCCACCGGCAGCATTGACCGCCTCGGCCGCGCTGCGCTTGGCACCGGGCGAGGCGGAATTGATGTCCAGGAAAAAAGCGCCCGGCCGCATGGACGCGGCACAGGCCACCGCCACCGCGACCGCCTGGCTGGCCGTGACGGCACTGACCACGAGGTCGCTGCCCGCCGCCAGCTCGGCATGGGTGCCGGCCAGCCGCACGCCCTGTTCGCCCGCATGCCGGCGCAGCGCCCCGGCGCCAGTGGCGTCGCCGAGCTTGATGTCATAGGCGCCCACTGCCACGCCCTGGCTGCGCAGGTCTTCCGCGAAGATGCGCCCGACCTCGCCGTAGCCGACGAGGCCCACCTGCCAATCCCTGCTGTGGCTCATGGCCGCGTTCAATCGATGTAGCGCAGGCCGGCCTTGGCCAGCGGCTCGCGCATCTTGTACAGGTCCAGGCCCAGCACCCCGGAGGCCAGCTTGGCGCGTTTCCCGCCTTCGTTGGCTTCGCGCGCGGTAGCCGCTGCCGCCACCTCCACGGCGCGAGCCCCCGGCACGCAGACCACGCCGTCGTCGTCAGCCACGATCACGTCACCGGGCGTGACCCACATGCCGGCGCAGACCACCGGGATGTTGACCGAGCCCAGCGTGGCCTTGACCGTGCCTTTGGACGAGATGACCTTGCTCCAGACCGCAAACCCCATCTCGCCCAGCGTCTTGACGTCGCGCACACCGGCATCGATGACCAGCGCCCGGGCGCCGCGCGCACGGAAGGAGGTGGCCAGCAGGTCGCCGAAGTAGCCGTCCGTGCAGTCGGCCGTGACCGCCGCCACGACGATGTCGCCCGGCTGGATCTGCTCGGCCACCACGTGCATCATCCAGTTGTCGCCCGGCTGCAGCAGCACCGTCACCGCCGTGCCGGAAACCTGGGCCCCGGCGTGGAGGGGGCGCATGTAGGGCTTCATCAGGCCCACGCGGCCCATGGCTTCATGGACTGTGGCCGATCCGAGCGGGCCCATGCAGTCGGCCGCGGCGCGGTCGGCGCGCCGGATGTTGCGGTAGACGACTCCGAGTTCGTACATGGCGAGGGTTCCTGTGGTTCAGAGTCCGCGGGCCTTGAGGGCCGCATCGAGCCGCCCGAACACGCGCCGCGCGTTGCCTTCGTAGATCAACCCACGCTCCTCATCGCTGAGGTTCGGCGTGGCATCGATGTAGCGCCGCGTGTCGTCGTAGCAATGCCCGGTGGTGGGGTCCACGCCGCGCACCGCGCCGATCATCTCGCTGGCGAACAACACGTTCTTCACCGGGATCACCTTGGTCAGCAGGTCGATGCCGGGCTGGTGGTACACGCAGGTGTCGAAGAAGATGTTGTGGAGCAGGTGCTCGTCCAGCAGCGGCTTCTTCATCTCCTGCGCCAGGCCGCGGAAACGGCCCCAGTGGTAGGGCACCGCGCCGCCGCCATGCGGGATCAGGAACTTGAGCGTGGGGAAGTCCTTGAACAGATCGCCGCTGAGGCACTGCATGAACGCGGTGGTGTCGGCGTTCAGGTAGTGCGCCCCGGTGGTGTGGAAGCACGCGTTGCAGCTGGTGCTCACGTGGATCATCGCCGGGATGTCGTGCTCCACCATCTTCTCGTAGACGGGGTACCAGCTGCGGTCGGTCAGCGGCGGGCTGGTCCAGTGGCCGCCGGAGGGATCGGGGTTGAGGTTGATGCCGACGAAGCCATACTCCTTGACGCACTTCTCCAGCTCCGGGATGCAGCTGGCCGGGTCCACACCGGGCGACTGCGGCAGCATGGCCGCGCCGATGAAATGCGCGGGGAACAGGCGGCTGACCCGGTGGCAGAGTTCGTTGCAGATCGCCGCCCAGGTGGCCGAGGTCTCGAAGCCGCCGATGTGGTGGGCCATGAAGCTGGCACGCGGGCTGAAGATCGTCAGGTCGCTGCCGCGCTGCTTCATCAGCTTCAACTGGTTCAGCTCAATGGACTCGCGCAGCTCGTCGTCGCTGATCTTCAGGTCGGCCGGGCGGGGCGCTTTGCCTGGGTCCTTGAGCGCGGCGACCTGCAGGTCGCGCCAGGCACCCAGTGCGGCCGGCGCCGTGGTGTAGTGGCCGTGGACGTCAATGATCATGGGGTTCGCTCTTGAGGTTGGCTTGGCGGTTGCGGCGGGCGCTCAAGCCTGCTGCAGGCCGTGCAGCCGCTTCACTTCAGCCGTCTGCGGCGCACACAGGAAGTCCAGCAACGCCTGCGCCTCCGCGGCTTGTGCCGAGCGCGTGCCCACGGCGCCGGCAAAGGTGGTCACGATCTCCAGGCCGGGCGGCATGGGGCCCAGCACATCGACGGCGTCCTGGTGCTGCAGTTCGCTGAGCTGCTGGAAGCCAAGGTCCACCTCGCCGCCTGCAATGAGTTGCGCCACCGGCACGCCCGGCTTGGCCTGCACGAGACGGTCGCGCAGCACCTCGGACAGGCCCCAGCGCTGGATGAGCTTGAGCAGGGCCGAGCCGCTGGGGCCGGTGGAATAGCCGATGCGGCGCGCCGCCTGCACGGCCGCACGCAGCGCTGCCTCGGAGGCGATGTCGGGCCGGACGGACCCGGTGCGCACGGCCACCGCCACGCCGGACCGCACGATCGCCCGCAGGCTGGCGGGGTCCACATGGCCACCGGCGGCCAACTGCTGCATCGCCTCCTCGGCCAGCACCACCACATCGAACGGCCCGCCCTCCTGCACGCGTCTGGTGGCTTCGACGCCACCCACCGACTCGATCTGCACCTCGCGATGGGTGGCCCGGCCATACGCCGCAGCCAGTTCTGCCAGGACCTGGCGCGTGGCCATCGAGGAGATGCCGGTGAGGGGAAGGCTCATGGTCTGGGTGCCGTCTGGGTGTCGCAGGGTGACGGCACGAATTCTGTGCATAGCCGGGCTGCCGGCCAAGAGCCGGCGGGCGCTAGCTGCTATGCGATTTCGGCATGGCTCGTGTAAAAATCTTGGCATGAACCTGAACCAGCTCGACGCCTTTGTCCACGTGGCCGAGCATGGCAGCTTCAGCAAGGCAGCCCTGGTGCTGGGCATCGCGCAACCCGCCTTGAGCCGGCAGGTGCGGGCGCTGGAGACTGAGTTGCATGAAGCGCTGCTGCTGCGCCACGGCCGCGGTGTCCGTTTGACCGACGCCGGCCGGCGCCTGCTGGAGCACTGCCACGGCATCCTCCACATGGTGGCCCAGGCCCGGTCTGACTTGCTGGCCCAGCGCGACGAGCCGGTCGGGCAGGTGGTGGTGGCCATGCCCCCCACCCTGGCCCGCCAGCACACCTTGCCGCTGATCCAGGCCTTCCGGGCCAAGCTGCCCAAGGCCCGGCTGGCCATCGTGGAAGGCTTCTCAGTGGTCCTCACCGAGTGGCTGCTGACCGGGCGCGTGGACCTGGCGCTGATCTACAACCCGGCGCCCCTGCCGGCGCTGCACATCTCACCCTTGCGCATCGAGAAGCTGTGCCTCGTCAGCGCGGCCGACCAGGCCCCCAGCGGGCCGGTGACGCTGCAGGAGTTGGCGGCGGGCTATTCGCTGGTGATGCCGCAGCGCGGCCAGATCTTCCGCACGCTGATGGAATCGTCTGCCGCGCTGGCGGGCGTGCAACTGCAGGTGGGGTGGGAGGTGTCCAGCGTACCGGCCATCCTGGACCTGGTCGCCGCCGGCATCGGCCACGCGGCCCTGGGCGAGAACGCGGTGCGCTGCGCCCGGCATCCCGGCCGGTTGGTCATGACGCCGTTTGCGGGTGCGGAGATCAGCAGCACGCTGTGCCTGGTGTCACCCACCCGCGAGCGGAGCACGCCGCTGCTGCAGCGCACGGCGGTGCTGTTGACGGAGTTGGCGTACGCGGGGTGAAGCAAACCTCGCAAGGCTTGGCCGGAAATGGCTTCCTGATTCGGGACATACCCCGTTCGTACTGAGCTCGTATTTCCGCTCGCCCCAAATCCTCAAGCCGTCACCGGCCACAGCCGGCCCCGCGCATACGAACCCAGCGCCACCAGCCACAGCAAGCCCGGCCACCACGCAAGCCGCAGCGCCTCGCCATCAAACCCAGGCAGCGTGCCGATCGACCCGATGCCCAGGCGCTCCGCCACCCACAGCGCGGCCAGCGCAAAGGCTGCCGCCGCGGCAACGCGCCGCAAGCCCGCATAGAGCGCGGCGCTGGTCAGACTCAACAGCAGCAGCGCCGGCAGCACCGTGGCCAGCAACACCAGTTGCATGGCCTCGATGCCCAGGTTGAAGGCCAGCAGCGCCTGGGCGTGCTGCCACACCGTGAGGCCGCCCCCCGAGAGGCTGGCCGAAAACGCGAACCCATGGATCAGCCCGAAGCCCAGCGCCATCACCACCTCGCCGGCCGCGAACAGCGGCCGGAATGCATGCGCCGCCGCAAAGGCAATGGACACCGCCACGGCCACCTCCACCGGCTGCGAGGGCAGCACCAGCACCCCGGTGCTGCCCAGCGCCAGAGTCACTGAGTGCCCCACGGTGAAGGCGGTCACCACCACCGCGAGCCGGCGGATCGCCGGGCGCATGGGCCGCACCGCATCCCACCCGCCCGCACACGCCGCCAGCGGCGCGACGATCACCAGCATCAGCAGGAACAGCAGGTGGTCCGTGCCTTCCGCAATGTGCATGGCCCCGGCCTTCAACAACCCTGTGAAGCCCGCGCCGGCGCGGGCTTCGGGCAGCATCACCGCCACCGTGGTGCGTTCGTTGCGGATGGCACCGAGCAGCAGCGGGGCCTCGCCGGCCCGCCCGCCGGCCCAGTCGTTGCGCAGGAACACCAGCACGCGGTGCGTGTGGATCTCGTGCGTGATGGCGTCCAGCCACAAGGTCGGCGTGCGCGGGTCGGCCCCGGGCGGCGCACGCAGCTCGAAGCGGGCCTGCAGCTCCGCCGACGGCGCGCTGCCCACCACCTGCAGGCGCGGGGCCAGCACCTGCCAGCCCTGGTTGCCGCTGCGCGCGCCCACGTGCTGCAGCAGGTAGCGCCGCAGCCCGTCGCCGTGCTGCTGTAGCACGGTGCCAGGAGACGCCGCGAGCGGCTGCCCGTACGCGATCTCCAGGCGGTCCAGCGGCATGTCCAGGGTGGCCACCAGCCCCGTGGGCGTGGTGTCCAGCCACATCCGGCTTTCCGGCATGGGATGCGCCTGAGCCATCGCCGCCCACAGGCCGGCCAGCAGCCAGCCCAGCAGCACCAGGATGTGTGGCCTAGAACTGCCCACCGTAATCCCCGCTCTTGTCGCGCCAGATGGTGTGGAAGTGGATGTCGCTGGAGACGATCACGCCGCGCTGCACCGAGAACTCGATCCACACGCGCGGCCCGTCGACGCGGAAGTAGGCACCTTGCGTGGCCACGTTCGTGGCCCCCGCATAGGCCACGAACGTGGATGCCAGGGCGGTGTCGTCGAGATAAGCCGACAGCAGGCTGCTGGCCATCTCGGTGGCCGACGTGTTGACGTACGACTTGACCACCGCCTGCATCTTGGCCTGGTCTGCCGATGACAGGCTGCTGTAGAGCACGCCGCGGCCACTGGTGCCGGTGGGGTACGACTTGGGTAGCGTGCCGTCGATGCCGCCCGAGCCATTGGCACCGAACAGAATGTCGTCGAAGCTGCCGCTGAGCAACGCGCCGGAGTAGGAAGCCAGTGCCGAGGCCAGATCCGACATGGCCGTACGCTGCGCCGCCATCGGGTCGAACGCGGTGCCGTTCAAGGTGAACGATGCTTTGGGCTCGATACCCAGGAACAGCGGCGTGGGCGAGCTGAAGCTGCCGTTGAAGGCCAGGTTGTAGGTCAGGTGATGCCCGGTGAGCTGCAGCATCCAGAACGAGCTGGCCGACGGCGTGCCCAGGAACGCGATGTAGTAGTTGCCATTGCCATACTGCGCGCTGCTGGCGCCGAACAGGCTGACCAATGCGTCGTCCGCGGCCTGCATGCCGATGTGCAGGTCGTTGCCCGCGCTGCTGAGCGCGGTGGCGATGAGCGTGCGTGCAGCCGTCTTCTGCGCCGTGCTCAGGCTCCCCCACGAGACGCCATTGCGTGCCACAAACGACGCCGGCAGGTTGGACCAGCGGCGCGCCGTGTCCAGCGAGTAGGTCAACTGCACGCTGGACTGCTGCGAGGTGCTCAGCGTGGCGTAGAAGGCCTGGGCCGCACTGGTGACCGCGGCACTCAGGGTGCCGCTGGTGCTGGTGGTCACCGACAGCGTCGCGGCCGAACTGGTGACCGAACCCACCGAGTTGCTCACCACCACGTCGTAGCTGCCTGCGTCAGACGTTGTCACCGAGCTGAGCGCCAAGCTGCTGGCCGTGGCGCCGGAGATGCTGCTGCCGTCCTTGCGCCACTGGAAGCTCAGCGGGCTGGTGCCGGTGACCGTGACGCTGAAGCTCACGCTGGCACCTGTGGCCACCGACTGCGATGCCGGTTGTGCGGTGATGGTCGGCGCGCCGGAGGTGGAGTTGACCGTGAGCGTCGCCGCTGAACTGGTGACGCTGCCTTCGCTGTTGCTCACAACCACGTCGTAGCTGCCCGCATCGCTGGTTGCCACCGCAGCAATGCTGAAGGTGGCCGAGGTCGCGCCGCTGATCGCGGTGCCGCCCTTGCGCCATTGGAACGAAAGGGTCGCCGTTCCCTCCGCCACCACGGTGAAGCTCACGGAGGCGCCCTCGGTCACGGTTTGTGAGACGGGCTGCGTGGTGATGCTTGGCGCAGTGGCCGTTGTCGTGGAACTGCTGTCGGAGCCGCCACAGGCGGCCACAAAGGCCGCCGCAGCGAACCAGAACATGAAGAGGAAACGATTGATCACAATGACTCTCTTTCTCTCAATGCAGAAGACACAATGAACCGCCTTGCCCCAACAGGCACGTCGGCATGAAGCCGCAGCGTCGTCAACGACAGCATCAAGCCGCGACGTTGCCGCGACGTTGCTCGGGGCGATAGCCGATTCGGGGGCGCAATCACGCTGGGTTATCGCGGGGGTGTGCTTGCTCAGGGCGAACGGGGGAAGGCTCAAGCAGGGCACGTCGCCGCTGCCTCACGGCGTGCATCCACACCGTCACGTGGCGGTACGGTCCCAGGCCAGCGCACCAGCATCCTGGCCGGCCACCGAGTACAGCGTCCCCGGCGCATTGCGGGTGCGCTGGAAATCCTCCAGCGACTCGCCGCGCATGGCAGCATAGATGTGCAGGTTCGAAACCCCCACCACGGCACCGAGCTTTTCCAGCATGAAGAAGATGGCCCCGTAGCGGATCAGCCCGCGCCAGTCGCGGCGGCGCACGAGGTCGCGTTCCACGTCGCGCAGGCCGGCCCGCTCGAACGCCCCTTCCGCATCGGCGAGGAAGGCCGCACGCACCTCCGGCACCACCAGCGCATGCAGGAAGCGGTTCAGCCGGTAGGCTTGCACGCCGCGCTCGATGGTGAAGGGGTAGCTGCCTGCCAGCCGCTCAACCCCGGCGAGCTGAGCCTCGGCCTGCGTGCGCAGCCGGGCCAGCTCGGCCGCGGACGGCTCCCCGGCCATGTTCTCGTAGACGGCGGTGGCAATGCCCGTCATCGACGGCAGGTAATAGCTGCGGTGCAGGCAGCGCACCTGCGCCGACAACGCACCGCGCATCACCAGCCACATGATCACCTCGGACCCCTCGATGCCGCCCAGCTCGGCATACTCGGCATGCGTCATGCCGGCAAGCCGCTCCGGGTCTTGCTCGAAGAGGTCCAGGAAGCGCTGGTCCCAGGCCGGGTTGTTGAAGCCGGCCCGCTCGCCGTGCACCTGGTGCGACAAGCCCCCAGTGGCCACGATCGCCACGCGCAGCGGCTGCGCATAGCTCTCGATGGCCCGGCGCAGCGCCTGGCCCAGCTTCCAGCAGCGCCGCGCGGTGGGGATGGGGAACTGCAGCACGCCCACCTGCAGCGGCACGATGCGCACCGGCCAGCCCTGCCCCTGCTGATGCGGGCACAGCATCGACAGCGGCGAGAAGCAGCCATGGTCCAGTGCCCGGCCCTGGAAGAACGACAGGTCGAACTCGTCGGCCATCAATGCCCGGCCGATGTGCGCGGCAAACGCCGGGTCGCCGCCGATCGGCGGCAGGTTGCGCGCCCCGCCGCCTTCGTCCGCCACCTCCCAGCGTTCACCCACGCCCAGCGTAAAGGCCGAGTAGTGGTCGAAGAAGAACGAGGTCACATGGTCGTTGTAGATGAAGAACAGCACGTCCGGACGCTGCTGCTCCAGCCACTGCCGCACCGGGTCGAAGGCCGCAAAGATGGGCGCCCAGACCGGGTCGCCACGCTTGTCGCGGTCGAACGCAAAACCGATCGTCGGTGTGTGCGATGCGGCGATGCCGCCGATGATCGTTGCCATGCACTTGCTCCTTGTGGCGTGCAGCGGCCGGCACAAGGCCGGCCGCGGTTGAGAGGGGGGCCTGGATCGCAGCCCGCCAGGCAGTTCAATCGTCGTCTGGGCCGTCGTGACCGTCGTGGCCCAGTCGCAGGCTTGACGGGTCGCAGGCCAGTTGCGTGCCCACGGCCTGGCATGTGGCCTGGTAGCCGTGGGAGTAGAGCCTGAGGGCCTTAGCGACCTGCGCTGTGACGTGCACGCCGCGGTAGGCGAAGTCGATTTGCGCCTGCGGGTTGTGGGCCGCCCAGGAGCCGTCTTGCAGGCCCTGGTCTCAATCCAGCGAAACCTTGGCGCGCTTGACCACGTCCGCGTACTTGGACGACTCGGCGCTGATGAACGTGCTGAACTGCTCGCGGGTGACCGGGAACGTCTCGTAGCCGAAGGTGGCATAACGGTCCTTGATGTCGGGTTCGGCCAGCGCGTCTTCGATGTCTTTCTGGATCTTGTCGGCCACGGCCCTGGGCAAGCCCCTGGGTGCGGCAATCGTGGTCCACCCGGTCACCTCGTAGCCGGCCGGGCCGCCCGACTCGGACACCGTGGGCACGTCGGGAAAAGCGCTGTGCCGCTTGGGCGCGGTGACGGCGATGAACCGGATCTTGCCCGCCCGCTGCAGCGGCCCCGCGGTGGCCAGCGACCCGAGCGAGAAATTCAGCTCCCCGTTGGCCACGCCGGCGTACAGCATGGCCGTTTCCTTGTAGATGATGTGCTGCATCTCCGTGCCCGTCATCGCCTCCAGCAGCGCCGAACCCAGGTGCACCGGGTTGCCCACCGACCAGGAGCCATAGTTCAGCTTGCCGGGGTTCGCCTTGGCATCGGCCAGGATGTCCGCCACCGTCTTGTACTTGCTGGCCGACCCCACGCCGACGAAGAAGTAGGTGCGGAACAAGGGGGTCAGTACGTCAAAGTCCTTGGCTGGGTCATACGGCAGCTTCTTGAACAGGTGGGGATAAGCCACCAGGTGCACGTTGTCGAGCTGGATGAGGTCGTAGCCATCGGTCGCACCCCGCTTGAACGCATCGATGGCGATGAACCCGTTGGCACCGGGCTTGTTCTCCACGATGACGGGCTGGCCCCATTTCCTTTGCAGCTTCTCGGCCAGCACGCGCAGCACGGCTTCGGGGCCGGCACCGGCCGGGAACGGGGTGAGGATGCGGACCGGCTTGGACGGGAACGTCTGTGCCAGGGCCGTGCCCGCCAACCCGGCAAAGACAATGCCGAGGGCCAACAATTTTGCGAGTCGAATCAAGTGAGGTCTCCTGAAGGGTGGCCGGTGCGCGACGCGCGGCTTGGCTCTTTTTGATGGTATGGCACGAGTCTAGGGACGGCCCTTCCTGCGGCAAAGATGGTGCGCAGCGTGGCGCGATAACGCGCCGTTATCATCCGCCGATGAAGCTCACCAGCCTGCGTGCCCTGGTGGCCGCCGTCGAGGAAGGCAGCCTGCGCGCCGCGGCGCGGCGACTGGGGGTTTCACAGCCGGCGCTGACGAAGATGCTGCGCGAGCTGGAGCGCGAGCTGTCCACCACCTTGCTGCTGCGCTCCACCACCGGGGTGCTGGCCACGGCGCAAGGCATGGTGCTGTATGAGCGGGCCCTGGCCGCCGACCGCGAGCTGTCGCACGCGGTCGACCAGATCCAGCAGCTCGGCGGCCGCATGACGGGCGCCCTCACCATCGGCGCGGTGCCGCTGGCGGTGATGCTGCTGATCCCGGAGACGCTGCGCACCTTCGGCGCGGAGTTTCCAGGCATCCAGCTGCGCATCAGCGAAGAGCTGTACATCGCCCAGCTCACGCGGCTGCGCAAGGGCGAGGTCGACATCGCGCTGGGCCCGCTGCCCGGCCACTTGCCGCCGGGCGAGTTTTCCGCCGAGTCGCTGATGCCGATCGCGATGGTGATCGTGGTGCGCAAGGGCCACCCGCTCAGCAGGGCCCGGCGGCTGGCCGACCTGGCGGATGCCCCCTGGGTGTACACCGGCGCCACGCCCGATGCCGGCTATGCCAAGACCTTGTACGAAAGCCACGGCATGAAACCGCCGCGGGCCGGCGCGCTGGTCAACTCCACGCTCGGACTGGTGTCCATCATCGCTGGCGGCAACTGCGTCGGGCTGCTGCCGCTGCAGATTGCCAAGCACCCCTTCGCCGCGCAATACCTGGACGTGGTGCCAGTGGCGGAAGGGCCGCTGAACCTGACGCTGGGCGCGCTGGCCCGCACCGACGCCGCGCTCAAGCCCAGCGTGCGCCACTTCCTGGCCCACCTGCACCGCGCGGCGCACCACCTCACCAAGGGCGCGCGGCCTTGACCCTGGGGGCTAGTGCAGTGTTCGACGCTATGCGGCACTTAAGAAAGCCGATGGATTTGTCGTCCTGGCTAGGCGCAAACCGCAGCGATGCCCGGAGGCATCGCGAGGATTTGCAACGACGCCAGGGCGGCAAAGGCGCGGCTTTATGTGCCGCATAGCGTCGAACACTGCACTAGGGCTTGTTCGTGGTGAGGCTGCGGAACGACCTGTCGGCGGCCGGGCGGTCCTTGCAGGCCACACCGCCGGTCTCGACACCGCCGTCATCGCTGAGGAACTGCATCCGGTTCGACATCGGCAGCTCAAAGAGGGCCTCCGGCCGCAGGCTGCCGAAGTCCAGGCCCTTCACGAGTACCGGTGCGTCATCGGCCTTGCCGGACCATTGGTACAACGCAAAGCCGCCGCTGTCGTCTGGAGCACCCGCGACGATGAGAGTCGTCGAGCCCATGCGTTCGATGCTTCGAATGCCGCGCCCGCCCAGGTCGAGCAGGATCGGCGTGCCGATCCGGGCCGCTTTGCCGTTGACGACAGCCTCGGGGTTCTCCAGCGGCACGAGCAGCGCCCGACCATGCACGATGGGGTTGCGCAAGCCGATCAGCAGCTTGCCGTCCACCGTGGCCGCCAGGCCCTCGATGTTGAATCCCCCCGCCGCTTCCGGCGCACGCTGCGCGGCGTCCTTGAGCTTGTAGCGCTTCAGCGCATCGGCAGAGAGCAAGTCCTCCAGCAGCCCGGTGTAGGGCAAGCCGACCGGCCGCAGCGAAGGGGGCACGGTGCGGGAGTCCACCTCGGTGGCAAAGAACCGATGGCGCTCCTTGCGCAGCTTGCCGTTCTTGTTGCGGCCATGCGAGGAGATCCAGTAGATGCGCGAGCCGACGGCCGCGGCGCCTTCCAGGTCCGATTCCTTGTCGGCCGCCGTGCCCAGGAAGGCCCCCAGCGGCAGCAAAGCCACGGGGGCCGGCTGCCCGCGCTGGTAGGTGACCAGCGTGTTGCGTTCATCGTCGGCCACCACGAAGTGATCGCGGTCCAGCGCCATTGCGGCCGATGCGTCGCACAGGCCGCTGTACCGGAACAGCTCGTCGGCCATGGCCCACGGCGCCGCGAAGGCCGGCAAGGCGGCAAGACATGCGGCAAGGATCAGTCTCATGCGGTTCCCCGGAAAGCGCACCTGGGCTTTGCAGGCGCGGACACCCTGCCATGACAGGCGGCCAAGCATAGCCTTGCCGGGCCACCATGCGCACGCTACATTGCCACGCACAGGCCCCGACGGGGCTGGAGACTGAACCATGGCGCTCAAGAAGTACGGCGTTCTCAAGGGCACGGTCACCGGCCACAGGCGCGACGCGGACGACGACCATTACCAGATCCTCGTCACGGCGGCCAACGCGATGCACCGGGTGGCGGTGAACGTCAGGTCTTCAGCCCCCCACGCGCCCTCGACCCTGTGGTTCATCAGCCAGGCCAGGCTGCCCGATGCCTTCACGCAGGGCCTGCAGGGGCTCAAGCCCGGCTACACCCGGCTGGCACCCCGGCCCGATAGCCTGGCGCTGGACTATGTGCGCAACGCCTGGTTCAAGCCCACCGCCATGAAAGTGGTGCCTGCCAACGTGCCCGGCGTGGACAACGACCTCAAGGACAAGGTCGAGGGTGCGGTGCTCAAGGCCCTGGAGCAGGCCGGGTCGCTGGCCTATGCGTTTGGCGAGAGGTGGGGTCCGGAGAAGGACACGAAGGACTCGTGCTTCAAGTTTCTGCCCGGCAACGGCATCCACGACATCCACATGAACCAGGGCAACAGCGGCAAGTACAAGGCCGACAACGGCGTGTACCAGGACGGCGGGCTGGTGTTCCAGTACCCCAGCGGCAAGTGGCTGGCCTTCTTCTTTGCCTTCCAGTCGCAGGCGTTCAACACCGACGCCAAGGGCCACCCGCTGGCCGCTTGAACCTGGCCCCTCCCTGCCGGGTGGTGAGTCAGCGATAGCCGATCAAGCGCCCGGCCGTGATGACGCCCAGCCACAGTGCCACGGAGACAACACCTGCCACCGCCCACGCCGGCCGCCACGGCGCACCGTCAACCACGCCCAGCAGTTGCCACTGCGGCGAACGGCGCAGCAGCAGCGCGTTGAGGACCGCCGCCGCCAGCAGTGCCATCTTCAGGCCGAACAGCGGCTCATGAACGTAGTCCAGCGGGCGGGTGGCAAACAGCAGCGAGCCGGTGCCTGCCGCCAGCAGCAGCAGCCCGGCCATGGCCACCGGGACGGCCGTGCGAGCCAGGGGGTGCAGCGGCACGCTCTTCCAGCAGCCCATCAGCCGCAGGTCCAGCGGGGCAATGGCGCCGAACAGCAGCGCGATACCCACCACATGCGCGGTGTTGACCAGCGGGTAGAGCCAGATCGATGCGCGCAGCGCCTGCGACAGCCCGCTGGCGTGCAGCGCCGTGGCCCAGGTGTCCAGCCCCATCGTCAAGCCGCTGCGCAAGAAGGCAAGGCCTGCATGTGATCACTTGCGGTCACTTGCGGTCGGGGTACAGGTCGAACTTCTTGCCGTCGATGACCACGCGTTCGGCCTTGAACACCTTCTTGTTCGGATCGGTATGGCGATGGCCCGACACGGTGAGCGTCACGCCTTTGACCAGCATCTCGTCCTTGAGGCCCGCCTGCGCGTTGCGCCAGGGCTGGCCGACTTCGACGACCCATTTGACGCCGTTCACGTCCAGCGTCAGCTCGCCATGCGGGTTGCCCAGCTTGGCGGCCACAATCTGCCCGGCAAGCTCGGAGTTGGCTTCTTCGGCCCATTCCCAGCCGTGGTGGGCCGATGCCGGCACCGAGGCCGCCATCGCCGCCGTGGCAAGGGCCGCGCAGGCGACAAGTTGAATGAGGCGATGCGGGCGGGAGGTGGGCACTGGGGACATGGGTGGCTCCTTGCTCAGAAAAGATGGTACCCCTGGACATAGGCAGGACGAAACGCCAGACCGCACCGCCGGCGCGGGAACTTTCCGTGGCTGTTCCGTCAATTGCTTGCAACAGCCTGCTCGCAACCGCCCCAGCCCCCACGCCCGATGATGCCCCTCGTCCCCTTTGTCGCATGGTCCACCGGCGGACCGGCCCAGGCCGACACGGCAGCACTGGTCGCGCAAGTGGCCGCCGGCGACAGCGCCGCCCTGGCCGAGCTGTACCGCCGCGAGGTCGCCGCCGTGTACCGCTACGCGCTGGCGTTCTGCGGCAACCCCGGCTGGTCGGCCGATGCCACGCAGGAGGCCTTTGTGGCCCTGGCCACGCGGCCACAGGGCTTCGATGCCACCCGCGGCTCGCTGGGCGCCTACCTCGCCGGGGTGGCACGGCATGCGCTGGCCGCACGTTGGCGCGAGGGGTTTGCCGCCCAGCCCTTGACCGACGACGAGCCCACCGAGGGCGACGCCGAGGGCACCGCATCACCCGAGACGCTGCTGCTGCAACGGCAAAGCAGCGACGAGGTCTGGGCCGCGCTGCGGCGGCTGCCGGCGCCCTTTCGCGAGGCCCTGGTGCTGGTGGATCTGCAGGAGCGCCCCTATGCCGAAGCGGCGCGCATCGCGGGCATCGAACTCAACACCCTGCGCACCCGCGTGCACCGGGCGCGCCTGAAGCTGGCTGCCCTGCTGGGCGCCGACCCGAGGGACCCCTCATGACTGACCCCCGGCACGACCCCGCCGCATCCCCATTCAGCTTGGCGCAGGCGCTGCGCCTGGCTGCCGCCGATCTTGCCGGGCAAACCCCGCCTCCGGCCCTGCAGGCGCGGGTGCTGGCCGCCGCCCGCGCAGCCCGAGCCACGCCGCCCCTCGTGCACCGTGGCTGGGGGCGCTGGGCCGCCGCAGCCGCCTGTGCGTGCGTGGTCGGGGGAACTGCCCTGCTGACGTTGACGCTGCAGTTGCCACCGCCGCCCCCCGCTCAAGGTACTGCCGCCGGGGTGCAGGGCTTTCTGGCGCTGGTGCCGGCCGATGCCTGGCCCAAGGAGGCCACGACCGCCTGGCTCGTCAGCACCGAATTGCAAGGTGAACGCCTGGCCGCACTGGGCCTGCCCTACGACCCATCGCGCGCCGGTGACCGTGTGCGCGCCGAACTCTTGTTGCACCCCTCGGGCGAAGTCCTGGCGGTGCGTCTTGTCCCCTGACTGCCGAGGAGCCACCCCATGCCCCATGCCTACCGCCCCCGCCACCTGCTGTCACTGGGTCTGGCCCTGGCCGCAGCAACCGCGGCCGTCCAGGCCCAGGAAGCGTCCTCGCAGCCGCTCCCGCTCCTTGCACCGGTGCAGTTGCAGCGCCAGATCACCCTCAACGATGGCTTCGCCGCCCGGCAGTTCTCGTTCCACGACACAACCGCTGAGCGGGTCGTCAAGGGCGCGCCGTATTGCGCCGACGCCGTGCACGAAACCTTGCAATGGCTGCCCGACGCAAGCGGCGCCGCCAGCAACCGCATCGTGAGCCAGCAGGGCACGCGCCTGTGCCGCGATGGCGAGGGCCGGACCCGGCAGGAGGTGGACCGTGGCGGCCGCAAGCTGGTGTACCTGCGCGACCCGGTCGCAGGCGAACAATGGGTGCTCGACCCCGAACGCAAGACCGCAAGGCGCCTGGCTGACCTGCCCCCGCCAGGCACCAACGAGGAGCCGGGCGGCCCCGGCTGGCGCGCGTACACCGAGCGCATGCGCGACTGGGCGCGCGACTTTGCCGAGCGCACGCGGGACCTCACCGAACGTGCACTGCCCGCCAGGCCCCCCGCCTCGGGCGCCCTACCCGCCCTGCCTGCGCCCCCTGCCCCACCCGCTTTGCCGGCACGGCCGGAGCATCCCGCCCCGGTGGTGATCCTGCGCGCGGAGGGCACGGGCCCCGGCGGCAACGTCGGCTTCGTCCGCTTGCAGCGCAACGATGGCACCGCCGTTGGCGACCTGCCCCAACCCCCGCTGGCCGTGCAATGGCGGGCACAAATGCTGGCCCCGCGCGGCCTCGGCAGCACCAGCCCGCTGGGCAGCAGGGACTTCGACGGCGTGCCGGCCCACGGCGAGCGCACCACCTGGGTCATCGAAGCCGGCAAGATCGGCAACGAGCGGCCGATCCAGATCACCCGCGAGGTGTGGACGGCGCCGGAGCTGATGGTGACCGTGCAGTCGCGCGACTTCGACCCTCGCAGCGGCGAGGTGAGCTACCGGCTGACGAACCTCAAGCGCGGCGAGCCGGACCCGGCCTTGATGCGGGTGCCGGCGGAGTTCAGGAAGAGTGGCCGGGTGGGAGAACAGGCCCCCTGAGCTGCACACGTTGTGCGCCTCCATCGTCAGCCCGAGTTCGCGAGCTTTGCGTGTGACTCGGTGGCAGTACCGGCAAGCGCCCTCAGGGCGCCGGCAAACCAAACAGCGCCGCGCCGTTCTCCCACGCGATGCGGCGCGCAGCAGCAGGCGGCAGGTCGCCAAGCCAGCGCCGGGCCTGCTGCATGAGGCCTTCGTAGTCGTCCCAGCGCTCGTTGATCCAGGTGTCGGAGCCCACCAGAAAGCGCTCCGGCATCTCGCTGAGCAAGGCCCGCCATGCCGGGCTCAGCCGGCCGCCGGCCTCCGTCAGCCCGGGCCGGTACGACAACTCGCCGAGCAGCGTGGGATGGCGCCCCAGCAGCGCCCGCACCCGCTCGACCGGCACGCCGCCGATGCCGGTGTGGGCCCAGATCAGCCGCGCTTTGGGCGCATGGGCCATCAGCTTCTCGATGGCCACGTCGTCCACGTGGGCCAGCACCGCCAGGCCGCGCTGCTCGGCCAACTGCATCAGCCGCCGCGCCGTGGGCCCGTCGGCATGGGCGCTGTCGTAGAGGTGGAACTCACCGAGGCCGCGGTAGGGGCCGGCCTCTGTGCCTGCGGCCAGCTCGCCCAGCACCATCTCCACGATGCTGGGATCGGAGTGCCAACTGCTGTAGTCGGCCCGGTTGCGGTACAGCCGCACAAACGGCACCACGGTGACGCCCGCGCTGCGGGCTTGATCGCGTGCAGCCGCCAGGGCCTTGGTGCCGTCGTTCGGCCGGCTGTTGGAGACGATGGCGCGCACACCGCTGCGCTGCATGCGGCCCAGCACGTCGGCGATCGGATGAGGCTCGACGGCTTCGACGTTGTAGTGCAGGTGGGCGTCGAACAGCGGGCCGGCGTAGGGGGTGGGGGTGGCAGGCGGGGTGGCCGGCTGGGCCTGCACGGGGTGGGCAGGTAGGGCAAACGCCAGGGCCACTATCGCGGCCTCTGCAGAGCGCCACAGAGAGAGGAGAAAGGGCATCATCGACAGGGAGGCTGGAGTTGCGGGGGAGCCGTACGGTACTGCAAGAACACTGCCACGCATCGGTCCATGCATGACACCCGGTCCCGGAACCGGTCGTCCGGCTCCGAGCGGCGTGACCTGTTCGCTGTGGTCTGCTATGACCAGGGGGAGCAGCCTCTCGGCATGGCTGGACCCGTGCCCTTGTACGGCACCGTCGTCATTTCGGCCTTCAAGGCGGCCTGCAGCATCAGGCCGCAGAGATGCGAAGCCGATCCGACGCCCGCATGGGCCAGATTGACCTTCGTCGGATCGGTCGCAATCCATTTCCGGAGGTCGGCAAAATTCTTCGCAGGCAAGGTCGTGCGGCCGATCAAGGTCGAAGGCTCCTCGTTGATCAGGCCCAGGTAGGCGAAGTCTTCGATGCCCTTGTAGGGCAGCTTGCGGTGCAGCGCCGGTGCCGTCGCGAAGCCGATGTGGTGCACCAGCAGGGTGTAGCCACCGGGCGTTGCGGCGGCCACCTTCGCCGAGCCCAGCGTATCACCGGCACCGCCGACGTTCTCGACGATGGCAGTCTGGTTCCGCCGCTTGCGCAAGGCTTCGGCCAGGTCGCGCGCGATCTTGTCGCTGGGCCCGCCGGCTGCGAACGGCACGACGAGCGTCACGGGCTTGTCGGGAAAGTCAGCGCGCGCCGCGCCTGTGGCGAAGATCAGGGTCGCGGTCCATGCGAGGTGGGCCACAAAGCGTTTCGACTTGTCCATGCTTGTCTCCTGTAGGGAGCACCTCCCGGGCGCCTGGACGCATGATCGCGGCGCGCTGCATCCACCGCCAATGCCTGATTCTTCGGCTTTGATGCTCTGAAAGCACCGACACGTTGGAGCGCCAATCCGTCACCGGGCGGTATGGCTCAAGCCGACCCCGACGCTGGCCTGCGCGGCAAGCCAGAAGGTCTCGGCGGCTTTCCCGAGCGCGGCACGGTCGCGGTACAGGCGGATCTCCAGATCGATCAACCACTCCTCGGGCGCGGCCACGACGAGCCGGCCGCCATCGATGTCGTCGCCGACCAGCACCTGCGGCAGCCAGGCCAGACCGCGGCCGTCAAGCGCCATCGTGCGCAGCACCGAAGCCAGATGCGCGGTCAGGACATTCGGCGCGTGCAGACGGTCCAGGATCAGCCCTTTCAACTCGCGCAGGATGCGACCCAGGCCCGACTCGGCGCTGTAGCTCAGCAAATGGACCGCCGTCGACTTGCCGTCGGGCGGCAGCCGATGGACCGGCCGGCCGTTCTTGTCGGGTGCCAACACGGGGATCAGTCGATCCGTGCCGACGACCAGGCTCGGGCATCCAGCCTCGTCCAACGGACCGCGTACGCGGGCGTGGCCATGGGCGAGCATGAGCTGCGCCTTGCTCTCCAGGTCGACACCAAGCCATTCCTCCAGCGCCCGCACGCGACGGCTGAAAGCCGGCTGCGTCATGTGGCGCTCGTCGGCTGCGCGCGAGAAGTTGCCGCTGGCCGCCAGCGCCGCGAAGTCGTCGAGCCACGAGAGGTTCATGGTCATGGCGGTGCTTTCAGGGCATCAAAGATTAGAAAAGCAGCATTGGGCAAACCCGGCGCCGCCGACGATCATTTCGACATCGCAACCCCACCCGAGCCGCAGGAGACAACCGTGAAGATCGTCGAGATTCGTGAGAAAACCATCCCCATCAGCTCTGCCATCCGCAACGCCTACATCGACTTCAGCAAGATGAACCTCAGCCTCGTGGCCGTCGTCACCGACGTGATCCGCGACGGCAAGCCGGTGGTGGGCTACGGCTTCAATTCGAACGGCCGATACGGGCAGGGCAGCATGATGCGCGAGCGCTTCATCCCTCGCATCCTGGAGACGCCTGCCGACGATCTGGTCGACGCGAGCGGCAAGAACCTGGACCCGCACAAGATCTGGGCCGCGATGTTCAGGAACGAGAAGCCGGGTGGCCACGGCGAGCGCTCGGTGGCCATCGGCACCATCGACATGGCCGTGTGGGACGCGGTGGCGAAGATCGAAGGCAAGCCGCTATTCCAGCTGCTGTCCGACCGCTACGGCGACGGCAAGCCCAACCGCAAGATCTTTGTCTACGCCGCTGGCGGCTACTACTACCCGGGCCAGGACTACAAGAAGCTGCAGGACGAGATGAAGAGCTACATCGACCGCGGCTACACGGTGGTCAAGAAGAAGATTGGCGGCGCCTCGCTCGACGAGGACCTGCGCCGCATCGACGCCATCATGGAAGTGCTGCAGGACGGCCAGAAGCTGTGTGTGGACGCCAATGGCCGATTCGACCTCGAAACCGCGATCGCCTACGCCAAGGCGCTGTCGCAATACGATCTCTCCTGGTACGAAGAGCCGGGCGACCCGCTGGACTTCGAGCTGCAGGCCACGCTGCGCCAATACTACAAGAACCCGATGGCCACCGGCGAGGACCTGTTCTCGATGCAGGACGCGCGCAACCTCATCCGCTACGGCGGCATGCGGCCCGACCGCGACTGGCTGCAGTTCGACTGCGCGCTGAGCTATGGCCTGGTCGAGTACCTGCGCACGCTGGAGATGCTCAAAGAGCACGGCTGGTCACCCAGCCGCTGCATACCGCACGGCGGCCACCAGATGTCGCTGAACATCGCGGCCGGCCTGGGCCTGGGCGGCAACGAATCCTACCCCGACCTGTTCCAGCCCTTCGGCGGTTTCCCGGACGGCGTGAAGGTCGACAACAGCTACGTGACGCTGCCCCACCTGCCGGGCATCGGCTTCGAGGGCAAGGCCGACCTCTTCCACGAGATGAAGGCATTGACCGAGTGACTGCCTGACGGGGCGCCAGCGCCCCGTTCTTCCTCACGCTGTCAAAAATCCGGTTCGGGTCGGCACACCCGAGGCTCATCCCACACACGAGCAAGTCGCATGGACTGCCTACGCGCTGACCGCCTAGCGTTGAGCGACCTGTGGCAAGTCGTCGTCAATTTCGTACCACTCGGCCTTCGAGGCGACGAAATAATGCGCAGTCGGCGGCGCCGGCAACGGCGTATCGAGCGTCCCCAGCCGCAAGCGCACGACATCGGGCATCGCATCGCGGCGACTGATGATCGGCGAACCGCAGTTGGAGCAGAAGATGCGATGAACGCCTGGCGAAGAATCGAATGCCTTCAGCGCCGACTCGCCCTCGATGACGACGAAGTCACTGGCCGCGACGGGCGCATTGGTCGCAAATGCGGTAGCGGTCGCCTTGCGACAGAGAGAACAGTGGCAATAGATCGCCGCGCCAAGCTTGCCGCGAACTTCGTATTTCACTGTGCCACAGAGACAACTGCCTTTATGCATAAAGCTCTCTTTCTTGAATTTGAGAAGCGTCAACAGGCCACCGCTGTCGGCTACCAAGCCGTTCACGGCAGCGGCGTTGGCGCCGCTCTCTTCGACCTGACACTGAGGCCTGCTGCGTGTAGATCAATGCACGCCCTTGAGGAGGCAGCAAGCGGATTAAATGCTGGGCTGCTGACCACAATCGGGTTCTAAACCCTATGGCTTATTTTCAGCTTGATATCTTGCGATTGAAGGCGACCATCGCTTCACGTTCGTACGGCAAGCTCCCCTCGATGAATGCCTGCGTGATGAGCGCAAGATTGCGAGGAGAGCGAGACTTGTCAGCAGACAAAAGCGCGTTCGTCACGCCGGCTGCATCGAGTTCGGTGCAATAGGCGGGCGCTCCCGGTTGGAAACGCCAGGAATCCGATAGCGGGCCAGCATCGACGGCATCGAAGCCGGTTTCGCTGACAAGACCCGATACCACGGATTTCGCAGCGATATCATCGCCACCGATCGGTATGGCCAGTCTGGAAGCGGAGCCACTTTTCGATCCGCCGTCGGACAGAGTGAAGGACAGGAGCGCGTTCCAGGCTTTCACCAGAGGCCTTCCGATCTGCTCGCTGCTCCAGATGGTTTCCAGCTTTCCTTCTTCTACCTCTTCGATCCTGCCGTCCCGCACCGGATAGTAGTTGGACGTGTCGACGACGATAACGCCCGCCGGCACATTGGCAAGCACCGGCGCAAGTTCCGGATTTCGAGCAAACGGCACGGAGAGGATGATGACAGCGACATCTTTGACCGCTTCGTCTCGCGTGACGGCAGCGATTGCCGTACCGTCGACGATGTGCTTCAGGGTTTCTGGTCCCTTCGAATTAGCCAGCTTCACGTTATGGCCGGCGTTTACCAGTATCCGGGCTAGCGTTGCGCCGATATTGCCGGCGCCGATGATTCCAATTTTCATGATTGTTCCTAAGTCGTTTTCAGGGTACCTGTGCAGTGTGCAGTCAGGCTGAGTAGTGACTGGTCATACGCGGCTGATCGGTCCTGGAATCGATCAAGGCGGGCATCACCCGGTTACTGGCAACGACCGCGCCGTGCGAGGGGCTCGGCGCTCGGGCCTTGCGGGAAGTCCGATACGATCGGTCAGCTCCGCGGGCCCTTCATGGTCGAGAACATGGTCAGCAGATTGCTGTACGCGCCGTTGGCCACCGCATCGCGTATGGGCTTGGCGTGCTCCACGACAATTTCTTGCGCCTGCGGAGTGGCTTGCAGGATGGCCATGGCCTCCGAGAGGAAGTCCTCCAACGGCATGGCCTGTTCGGACTCCTGCTGGCCCAAAAGAGTTGTCCGAACGCCCGGCGGCACGATCTCTATCACCTGGACCGAGGTGTCGGCAAGCTGGACGCGCAAAGCCTCGGTGAACGAGTGGACGGCGGCCTTGGTTGCGCTGTACGTCGGCGTTGCGGGAAAGGGGACGAAGGCCAACGCCGAGGAGACGTTCAGGATGGTTGCGTCGGCCTTCTTCGAAAGTTGCGGCAAGAAGGCGTACACCATCCGAATCGAACCGAGCAGGTTGGTCGCTATCGTGTCCTCGGCAATCTGGAGGGAGCCGGAGTCGCGGACATCTTCCCAGTGCATGATGCCGGCGTTGTTGATCAGAACGTTCAGTTCCGGGTAGCGGGCGGCGATCGCTTCGCCTGCGCGAATGATCGAAGCGCCGTCTGCCACATCGAGCACGACCGCTTCGATTCCCGGGTGGTCGGTCGAGATGCGGTCGAGCAGTTCCTTGCGTCGGCCGGCGACGATCACCTTGTTACCGGCCTCGTGGAAGCGCAGCGCCAAGCCGAGTCCTATGCCTGAAGTGCCGCCGGTGATCAGGATGGTGTTGCCAGAGATTTTCACGAAGAGCCTTTCAAAGTGTTCCGGTAGAATCGCTAAGCGGACATCTATCCGCTTGTCCGAAAGCATATCGGACAGCTGTCCGTTTGGCAAGTTTGATTGACTGGAGGAGTGCTGGAGATGGACACACGCTTGCGTTCTGACGCACTGGAGAACCGCGAGCGCATCCTGAAAGTGGCAGTCGCCGAGTTGACCCATTGCCCCGACGTCGCGCTCAGCGCCATTGCGAAGAAGGCGGGGGTTGGCCAAGCCACGTTCTACCGAAACTTCCCGAGCCGGGAGGCGCTCGTCATCGAGATCTACCGCTACGAGATGGAACAGGTTGCCAATCTCGCGGGTGAACTGCTCCGGACGCGCCCGCCGGAGCAAGCCCTGCGCGAGTGGATGGATGGTCTTGTCCAGTACGCGGTGACCAAGGCGGGCTTGCCCGACGCGATCCGCCAGGCCGCCAGTGACCGCGCATGCCCGGGTACGTCATCAGGCTACGCTCCCGTGCCTGCTGCGGCGCAACTCCTGCTGGACGCCAACCACAAAGCAGGAACGATCCGTCCGGGGGTCACCATCGACGACTTCTTTCTGGCCACCGCAGGCATTTGGCAGATCGATTCCCGCGGAGATTGGCAACGACGCCTCGGTCGACTCATGGACCTCGTCATGGACGGACTGCGCGTGGGCGCGCCCGGCTCCCAGGTGCCGGTTGCCGGGATCCGACCCAGGCCGGAGCCGCGCTGAACGTCGGCGATTGCTGCGCTACAAGGGCTGGGCTTAGGGCTACGCCGAGCAAGTCTCTCTTTCTGGCGCACGATTGCGTGTCGTGTCAGGCAGAAGCCAGCCAACGCCGCTTGGCATGAGCAAACGAGGCGACGCCTACTTGCGAACGATGCTGATCCACGGCCGCCTTTAGGGTAAGCGTCTAGCCGCGGCATCTTGAGCTGAAGCGCATGACACTCGACCATCGCGTTCATGGCGAACATGATGGTGGTGATCTGTCAGGCAGCGAGGGCATGTCTCGCCCGCTGCTTGTGGGTTGG
>Ga0307516_10002102_pt1 | contig 27040 bp, 38 predicted proteins | sample 19_EM_MG_FD_203310 | JGI IMG/M metagenome (GOLD analysis project Ga0307516, IMG submission 203310) | Populus trichocarpa ectomycorrhiza microbial communities from riparian zone in the Pacific Northwest, United States - 19_EM | ecosystem: Host-associated > Plants > Roots > Unclassified | place...
CGAACCGGTAAGTTTAGCTCGAAGAAGTAAGAGACTGGAAGGAGTACGTAGGCAGTATGTAGTTGCAGAGTTGTTCCCTAGTATCAGTGATACTGAAGATGACGATGATGGTGTGGAATTCTGTTGGAGAGACGAGGCATGAGGCAGCATGTAGTTACAAGACAATATCACGGGGTTTTTTTGCGCTAGTGAATCTGATATTTACTAAGTGCCAAGCGCGCTGCGGTCGCGCCAAGACCGCCAAGAATGGCGCTAACCGCTTATGGGGGGAGGACTCTTATCCGGTAGGAAGAACGAGGCCGATTGGGCAGTACTTGAAGATTTACGTCCACATGAATGGATGGCCAAGAAACAGTCACGCCCTTCTCAAACAGAGAAATGATCACTGACTCGGATGCCTCGGATAGCCTCTAGGTATCTATATAGTCTTTTGGACGGACTTGTCTCGTGTCTGCGAAACGCCCATGGGAGACCTCGGTATGTGGTGGGGTTGCGGTATTAACGGCGCGCTGTGCAAAACCAACGAGTCTCAAACAACCAGCTTTGTCCCGCCTCGACGATCAACGAAATGCACCCCCCAACACCAATCAATACGGAGCCCGCTCAGGAGGAGCTCTCGGTTATGAAGACCAATACCAATGGCTTCAGTTTGCCCACACCCGGCGCCCCAGAATTCATCGACAAGCTCGAGGAGCGACGGTACCTCAAGGCGCGTCTAGCCGCCGCATTCCGGATCTTTGCGAAGTACGGCTTCGACGAAGGAGCTGGTATGAGCCCCGTCGGCCCTCCTGTGCCAACTGTTGATCGCTCCCCTCCCTGCAGCTGGTCACATTACCGTCCGCGACCCGGTCGACCCTCAGAGTTTCTGGGTCAACCCGTTCGGCATGCACTTCTCACTGATAAGCGCCTCTGACCTCCTTCACGTCGACCACTCCGGACGGATCCTCGGTGACTCTGGCCCGCTGCGCAACCTCAACGCCGCCGCGTTCGCGATCCACTCGGCCATCCACGCAGCCCGCCCTGATGTCCTCTGCGCCGCCCACGCGCACAGCAAATATGGCCGCGCTTTCTGCGCCCTCCACAAGGAGCTGGATATGATCTCGCAGGACTCGTGCGTGTTCTACAATGACCACGTGGTATTCAAGGAGTTCAACGGCGTTGTGCTGCAGGAGGAGGAAGGGATCAAGATCGCGCAATCGTTGGGACGGAAGAAGGCGGCGTTGCTGGGGAATCACGGGATCCTCACGACGGGGAGGAGCGTGGAATCGTGTGTGTTCTGGTTCATGGCCATGGAGAAGAGCTGTAAGGCCCAGTTGTTGGCGGACGCAGCTGGACAGACGGTCAAAATCGGGGAGGAGGTGGCGAAGGCCACGCACAAAGTGATTGGGACCGAGCTGGCCGGTTGGTTCAGTGGAAAACCTTTGTTCGATGTCGTCGAGAAGGAGACTGCAGGGCAGTACAAGTTGTGAGGGATGAGCCCCGCTGAGACATTACAATCATTCAGTTCCTGTGGGTGTAAACCACATTTGCTGGTCTCTGGCGGCGCTGCGGACTCCCTTCCTTTTTAATATGTATCCATTCACTAGAATCCAGCCTCGTATGCACAGATACATTCTCTAGTGGTACCTCAGTCCATTTGTAAACACTCGGTCACAGAGCATAGCACCTCCTCGATAATAGGCGAACTTCCTCTTGCCCTAGCATCTATTCACAACTAAACTCCCTATGTGCCCTACAGAAGAACACGTTAGACCCCACGCCGTTTCTCCGTACATATTGAGCTCGCCACGGGATATTTTACTATATTGCCTACATGAGAACACCCGCGGCAGCCGATATGCCATCCCTTCCACCGAGCAGAGATCGACCAGGCGGGGTTTTCATGTCGTTCCTGCTGGCCGCTTTTGCGGGGAGCTTAAAGAAAATGGATTATAATACTGCAGGGGCAGGCGGCCTGCAGTCACGGACAGCAGCATTCAGGAACAGGTGATTACCTATGTTGGAGCTCTTATGTTGACGGCTGGATTATAGGGGTAATTGAGCCGATGTAGGGCCACGATGGCCGTTGCAGGCCAATGGGTGATTACCTATGGACGGGTCTAACTCTGGATCTCCTCCCGTCCCGTTGGCTTTTTCCATTGTCCACTGAGGGCATCGGTTCACCTACGAGTGGATTCCCTTAGTTCTTAAAGAGGCTTGAGAAAAAAACAAGAAGCGAGTTCGATGCCACCCGTCCCGAGGTACATACCTCCGCCAGCCCAGGACTCCGGCGTCGTCTACCACGGCGAGAACAAGGCCCATGGCGGATATCTGGCCACCAACATTGCGAGACAGAACCTTCTTCCGGGGTGACTCTCCGCCACTAACCCAACATCGTCATAATACGCCTAGGAATCAGTGGTGTGTAAGCAACATCTCGCCAACGAACATCCTCACCGCGTCCTCAGCGCTCATCAATCAGATAAGGGCTAACAGCCCCACACGAAGTTCCCAGCCTATCCCCAGAGAATAGGGGGGTGGGAGAGCGAGCGCGCAGTACTTACGGGATGTGCTGGAATATCTAGTTGGCGCAAATCATCCCCTAAGCGCCACCGAGCTGCAGCGAATGTGCCCAGCGGGTCAACTTCAACGTTGCCGTCCTGTCGCCAGCGGAACCCAGAAGGTCTCCGGCAAGCGGCACCCGGCTGTGGCTGCTACTCTGTAAAGTAGATGATGGAAAGGACTGGCTGGTTGGTGGAAGGGGCGAACGGTGGGTGGATCATGGACGAACTGCACCTTCATACTCATAGCCGCACAGTAAGCAATATCCAGAACATATGCCAACTAATGCACTGCACTCTGCTATTGCAAGAAAGCCTCCCATCGTTTCTAGACCAAGGGAGATTAAGTAGAAGCAAGCAAGAAGTAACAAATGAGAGCAAATCCCCCCGTCTTCATCGTGCCGAAATTCAATGAAACAGCCAAAATCACTGTCTCTCACTCATCTCCCATTCATTCTTCGAACCCATACCACTGGATCAACTGCGGTGAGAACGCCTGCCGGTAGTCAGAGCATATCTCCCTACGACAGTTACGGCAATACACCACCAAGCCATCTGCGCAGAGGTAGCGGCGGCTGTACATCGGATAGGTCGAGCGGGGAGTGCAGTGTCTGCAGGGAGCTCGCAGGCCTCCTGACGAACGGCCTCTGCTGTAGCGGTGGTGGGTCATGACCAGTTGGTTATTTTCAAGTTGATGATTTGAGCGTCGAACCATAGGAAGAGGGTAGGATGCACGCAGTATATATACGGCTCCGCGATACAGGAGTTGAATGTGAAAGAATTATTAGGACAAACGCGCTGGACAAAATGCAAACGCACCCCAGCACCCGCCTCCAGCACTGGACACCATAGTAATCCCACAGACTGTCCACCGCACGTACCGTATTTCCCCTTTTGACAGCTCTATAGGTACGCGCCTAGCGGTGCAGCACGGCAAGTCCACTAGAAAAGCTACGCTGGCAGCGTCGGGAGGGGGCGGGCTTTGCAAGATCCGAGGAATCTGGTGGAGGAAGGTCATCCAACAGCGTTCTGTGAGCTCATATTTACCCCGCTCAACGGGAAGCAATAGTATGGCCAAACAACCCTAGGTATGCCACTACGAATGAGCTGTTCGGGTCTTCCAAAGCCTGCTGCATTCTGGCTTGGAAATGATCTGTTATGAATAGTAATATGTGATGTGCCCGTATGGATGCCTTGGAGAATTCAAAAGTTGACGAATTGACGTTCAAAGGGCGGGGCATGAGTACATGGTCGCGAAAGATGGGGTCCGTCTTTTGGATTATAGGGAGCAATCGGACGGTGTTTGAATCCCACATCACAAACCGTCACCCCCACCCACCCATGCGACATGTGGGGCTCAACTGCGACTCAACGCCACACATACTGTCCAACGACTAATTAGCTTCGCGTCTTCCCAGCTTCAGCAACTTCCACATTACCAACGACGATGTCAACCCACATCACAACCATGGGTCTCGTCGACTACGACTCCAGCAGCGGTGACGAAATACCCACCGCGCCGTCATTGTACGCGCTTCCCACGACGACAATGGCCACCAAAATCACCGCGGCGCCCGACGTCTCCCTCGAGGACCCCATGCAGCTGCGGCAATCGCTGATCAAGCCGACTGATCGCAGCATCACGCACAATATGACCTACGACCAGCTTTCCGCGCCGGAGGCCGGTCCGCAGAACCCGTTCCTTGGAACCGACGCGGCGAGCAGGAAGCGGAAGAACGTGCCCACTGGGTTTGCCGAGCAGAGCGGGATCAGCGATGCGACGTTTCGTGCACAGCACCGTACGTTCAACTCACTCGGGTATGCGGCGATCGGCGAAGGATTCGTAGGCGACCAGACTGCGGTAATAGCCCACGGCGGGAAAGATGTAGTCCAGTTGAGACCAAGCAAGAGGGATACTGAGGCGATTCGGAGAAAAAGGCAGAACAAAGGGGATGCGTCGGTACTGGATGGTGAGGGCGCGTATCTGGGACCCTGGGCACGGTATAACGAGGCGGCGATGGCTACGCGAGACGATGAGGAGGCTGAGGAGTACGAGGACGAGGAAGAGGAGGAGGAGGAAGTGGTTGCTCCCGCGTCGAACCCCATCATCGACAAGGCTGGTCGTGAATACTTGGATGTCAACACTGGCGGCGTAGGTAAGGAGAATTCGGAGTTCCACGGCAGCGAGATGTACGATTACCAGGGAAGATCGTATATGCATGTTCCTCAGGACTTGGATGTCGACCTAAAGAAGGAACCGGGGACACAGAAGAATTTCATTCCGAAAAAATTGTTGCATACTTGGAAGGGCCATACGAAACCTATCACTGCATTGCGATTCTTCCCCGGCGCGGGACACTTATTACTATCTTCTTCGAGCGACTCCAAGGTGAAGGCCAGTACCTCTTCCCTCCTTTGTGTCTCTTCACGATCTCACATCGCAACAGATCTGGGATGTCTACCACCAGCGCGAGCTTCTGCGAACCTACAATGGCCACTCCAAGGCAGTAACGGACATCACATTCACTCCCACGGGTGAAAACTTCCTCTCGGCCTCCTACGACCGGTACATGAAGCTCTGGGACACCGAAACCGGCAAATGCCTCCACCGCTTCACGACAGGCAAAATTCCACACGTAATCCGCTTCAACCCTTCCCAGCCTCACGAGTTCCTCGCCGGTATGTCCGACAAGAAGATCGTGCAGTTCGACACTCGTACCGAACAAATGGTCCAAGAATACGACCACCATCTCGGCCCGGTAAACACCATCACCTTCGTCGACGAAGACCGCCGGTTCATCACCACCTCAGACGATAAATCCCTACGCGCGTGGGAATACGGTATTCCTGTACCCATCAAGTTCATCGCCGAGCCGTACATGTACAGCATGGTGCGGGCAGCGCCACACCCGAGCGGGAAGTACGTTGCCTACCAAAGCGGCGACAACCAGGTGGTCGTCTACGCCGCCACCGACAAGTTCCGACAAAACAGGAAGAAGGCGTTCAGAGGGCACAACAACGCCGGTTACGCTATCGATATCGATATATCCCCCGACGGACAGTTCCTCATGTCCGGCGACAGCGGAGGATGGCTCTGCTTCTGGGATTGGAAGAGCTGTAAGCTGTATCATAAGTTCCAGGCGAGTGATGGCCCGGTTGTGGCAGCCCAATGGCATCCCCAGGAGACGAGTAAGGTCGCTAGTGCAGGGCTGGATTGTGTCATCAAGTATTGGGATTAGGAGAACGCCCGTGTGGGGATATGTCAACTAGTATATATTGGATGTGGAATGTCTGGCAATGGAACCAGTCTCGGGTTCCGGATTGATGTGCGCCCAGACCGAGAGATATCATGGGCGGAATCGACAGCGGTAGTCACTTGATAGTTTAATGTCTTCTCAGTCTTGACAACTACCTTGCATTCGCAGTCAAGCTGATCCATCCATTATTACGCGGCCCACTCCTCATAACTCATTGCCATAGCTCCGGTAGTGTACAATGCACAGTAGCCATCCATCCATGTTCATCTCCGAATGCAGAATTAACTCAAACCCACCCGAACTCCGTGAAGAAAGGGAAAAAAAAACACCGACAACCCAGACAGAATAGAACAGCATTGAAGGTGACCTATAATAGAGTAAGGCGTATCTAGAACCCTGCCAGGTCCGTCCACGTGCCCACAAACTCCAGTCTTGCAGACTCACTCCCAGTCATGATCTCCTTAAACTCCTCAAAATTGAGACGTCCCTCTCCTCCACGCTCCTTTATTTCATCGCGCATAGCTGCAATCACATCACGTTCCTCTTGAGAGATTTCTTCTGGTTTGTCTTCGTTGGTTTCCCCCTCCTGCTCTCCGGGCGAGGCGGCTTCGGCTGCGGTCTCCGTTTCGGATGATTCCGCCATAGGCTGTTTGTTTTCGCCGTCGGGATGCTTCTCCTCTCGAAGCTTCTCCTCCACTGGGCCCCCATCCCCCATCTTGACCTCAATAGCTGCCCACTCCTTTCGCTTAAAGAGGAGATCCAGCAGCTCATTGATTCCCCGGATAGCAAGTTGGAACATCGCCTCACTACCAATGTCCCTCTCCTCCTCGGGAAGCATAAGATCGTATTCATCCATGTCCATGAGTGCCCAAAAGCCCGCTCTCCTCTCGGCCTCGATACGCTTTCCGCGCACGGTATCATGCTGGATTCCAGGGGACTCCGAGCTGTCTAGCGCTCGCTGCAGTTCCCCCGCATCCATATGATCCCTAGAACTAGGCAAGACCACGGGCGAACCAACATCAAAGTCGGAGGCGTAGGCGGCCGAGACAGGCTTGTCCCATGAGCGTCCCGCCGGAGGAATGGAAGAGGTGAAGACGGCGGAGATTGGTTGGCGTCCGTTCAAAGCTTGCTCCATGTGACCTTGCTCGTAGAGTTCGTCGCCCAATGACGCTACAATGTCTTTCACTAGAACCTTGCTCAGCGAATAGAAGGACTTAAACATCCGCAGAAAGTCTTTTCTCTCAACATAACCATCTCCATCGAGATCGTAGCCGTCGAATATTCGTTTGAGCTTCTCGTGTGTCTTACTCTTGTTGTTGGTCAAGGCAACACCCATGACAAACTCCTCAAAATCGATCATACCATCGCCGTTTGTGTCGTAGAATCGGAACATACGGTCGTAAATCAAGTTTGGTGCCGGGGGATGGACGTAAGTGTTAGGAATGAAGCATTTGTCAAAGGTATCTCGAGAGATGGCGCCGTTAATTCCGAACTTGGGATCGATGTGTTCCGAGGCAGCCTGAACCTTGAACTGCTCGTAAAGCGCTTCCAGTTCGACCTGCTCAACTATGGGCCCAGGTCAGCTCATTTCTGTCGAATCGACCATCGTTCCGCAACGACAGGTACATACACTTAGTCTCTTCCGCCAGCACTCGGATGGCATCCATGCCGAGGGACTGGGGCATGAGGTGTGGCTTTCCGGGGTAACAGGGAGCCTGGGCATGTCGCGGGTTACCGATGAACGGCGCTGGAATACGAATTTTGTAGAACAGATGCGTCTTTGGATGGCAAGCATCGAGGGCCTCGCAGACCTCGCACAAGTCGTAGTCAAGACAGTTCGCACAGCGATAGCGGATTCCGCGGATCGGTATGATTTGACAGTTGTTGCATGTTACACCACGATGTACGTAGGATTCCCGCTGTGCAGTGTCCTAGGAACCCCATCAGCACCAATCCCCATAAAAAGCCGGCTCGACCGATAGAGAGATGAGTACTTGGGCAATAGTGTAGAGCAGGGTCAGCAGGTTCTGATTCTCAGTATTCTCCTTCGTATCCGCAGTGAACGAGAACTCGCTATCGACGTCGCCGGCCCTCCTCCCAGCTCGGCCTTCCCGTTCATTTGCACTAGCAACTGCACCTCGTGCACCACGGGCCTGCTGCGCAGCATGACCCGTCTCTCTGAGCGCCTCCGCCGCAGCTTCCGGAATATCTAGAGGAAGTCCCTCCGAGTCCTCGGGCTGGTTGAGAGCGTCGAAGAGCTGTTCGTTGGTCAGCTCCCGGCCTGGTTCAGGGGAGGGAGTGTCTGCGGCGCGATTCTGTTGCCTCCGTCTGGGATTCGAGAGACCGCTGCGCCGGGTGGCATTGGAACGTCTCAAGCTGGGAGAAGACTGAGTCCGGTTGGTGTAGAGGCGATAGGAGACGAGACCAAGCGCAAGCGCAGCGGTTCCGGCGATGAGGTATGGATAGTATCTCTGCAGAGAAGTTTGCCGGGACGACATACTAGGACTAAACTTTTACTTGAAGCCCTTAGCCGAGCTGTCAGACGGATTAGTGCGGGTTTTTGCGGACTGGGAGTGATAGAGTAGGGGAGGTGGAAGCAACAGATATGTTCAAGGTTTCCTCAGTTCGTCGTTGGTGGGGCGGATGTGCACCGAGAACTTGTGGCGGTGCTTCGGCTGTGCGCGTGAGTGGAAGAACCCACGCTTGTACTACATACAACTGTGGCCCACCTATGCCACGGTCATCTCGCTACCTTGCATGTATGTAGCAACATTTGCTTGATCATAACTATAAAAATTCAGCATCGAGATAACTTTATCCGTCGAAACGTGGTTTTAAAGTCTGCCCTGCAATTAGCTACATACTAGATAGCACTTACAGCTCGTGTGATGACGATGACGCTCTTGCTCTGCTTGATTTCTGCCACTGATTTGTACACCCAAGCAGATTCAAAAGTAATTGAACAGACCGAGAACGGCGCTACCATGGGTTCAGTCTTGCCGGGAAATGGATTTGCGGTTATCAGCATCACGGGTGAAGACTTCTCTCTCTGACTCGAGGATACGCGTGGGGTAAATAAACTTCAAAGATCTTGTTTTGGGTGAGAACGTTTCTTCTTACCAGTCTCGTCTTGGTATCCCGCTAGTGGCGCACCACTCTGTCAGCCTGTTCTAGATCTATCCAACTCGAGCAGAAGAACCGTCCGCCACTTCTTAACGAATCCCTCTCCCTCTTCTCTTCTCACCCACTCATTCCATCCTTCTCTTCCACGCCCGTTGACCCACACATCTTCTCGCTCCTCACCGCTGCTGCTGTCTGCCAGCGACTCCTTCCGTCCACGTCGCCCTTATCTCCGCCCCCTCCTCCAATTTTCAGCCTCCAACGTAAACGCAACGTAACGGTCTAGCGAGAAAGTCAACCTCTCCTCCGTTAAACCTATCTCAAACCCCACGGAACATACTCCAAGATCTTCAGAGCAAAAAACCTTCCATCACTCTCCACCGAACCTCTCCTCCTCCCACCGAATTCCACAAATGTCGGGCGAAGCATGGCTATACCTACTGGCTGTACTGATTAACGCAGTCAACCTGTTCCTGCAGGTCTTTTTCACGATAATGTTTGAAGCAGCCCTCAGTCTCTGACATCATGTGTGGAACCGATTCATAACTAACCACCGCTTCTGCAAATGAATAGGTACTCTGATCTGGAATGCGATTACATCAACCCCATCGATCTATGCAACCGCCTGAACTCCTACATCATTCCCGAGGCCGTTGTTCACGCATTCCTGACTGCCCTGTTTTTGGTCAACGGCTATTGGGTCGCTCTGATCCTCAACCTGCCTCTGTTGGCTTTTAACGTCAAGAAGTATTTCGCTTTATCCCCATGGTTTGGGGGACAGTTGGGGAGGAATCAGTAGAGAAGGATGTAGAGAAAACTCCGAGGGCACTCGCTCACGGCTTTGCGATAGGATCCTCGATAACGCACATCTCCTCGACGCAACCGAAATTTTCCGGACGCTCAACAGACACAAGAAGGTATGCCGCGCCTACACACGGCACGAGTCCTTTATGAAGGGTGGGTCGCTAAATTCGCCGCATCTAAAAACAGGAATCCTTCATCAAGCTCGGTTTCCACCTCGTCATGTTCTTTTTCTACCTCTACAGCATGATCGTCGCCCTGATCCGGGACGAGACCCACTAAGCAACGACTTCCGACGATAATGCACAATGCTTCCAAGATTATACGAACTGCCTACTCATGCTAGGTACACCTACTGTTTGGATGCATCTCTTTTCATTTTTTTCGTGACGTGGGGTTATGCTGGAATTCAAACTAGCGATGATGGCTACGAGTGTATTGTGGGGGGAGATTACATAGCACAAGAACGAGCGCGAGATGGTAGATGAGAGGGACCGGCTTTCAACTCTCTCCCTACAGGGGTGGTGACGGCTTGTATGAGTGGAGGCAATGGACGGGTCTGTAACGAGCTTTTCTACGTTATTGTTGGTTGCTGTTGATTGATATATGGCTGGGTGTTACGGCTGTCTTACGTTTCGCTATTCTCTTTCAGCGAGGGCGCGGAAATGTATTATTTTTTACTGCGTGATGACATGTGCTGCGCTTTTGGCTCGGCTGCTGTATCCTCGATATTGATCAATCCGCCAGGTTGATATGTCATCCACTCTATATAGAAAGATGACAGTCCGAGTCATCTGAATGCTGCTCTCGCATGAACGAATGTTGAAGTTAAATTCTCCCGAGAGGATGATCGGGCGTGATAGACACGACACAATGGCAGGTGAAGATGGCACCCACGGAATGATGAAACCGCGAAACGCCGCCCTACCTCCACCCACCTACACGACCTTCTGACCACCTCCCGGCCCTCTCCCTCCTGAGGGCAACCCCCTTCCTTTTCTCCCTATACTCTCTAACCCACACCTCGACCTCACCCGCACCCTCCAAAAAGTCCTCCGCAAGCGCATCGCACTCCCTCTCGCCCTCTGCGACCGCCGCCCGCAGCCGCGCATGAAGTCCCACCTCTGAGAACGGCTGGAGGGATTGGTACATCTCTTTCTCAACCTCACGCCACTTCCCTTCTAGCGCGCGGGTCTCAAGGAGTTTCTGTTGAGTTGCTTCGCGCTGCGCAGTGAGAGCCGCTTCGGTGGTTGACAAGGTTTGCGCGAGTAAGATGTTGGCGGTCAACGCGGTGGTGAGCGCCGCCGTATGCTCGTGTGAGGCCGGATGGGTGGCCGTGAAGAGACTAGAGAGGAGTGCGGGGGAGTGCGAGAGGTATTGTAGGTCCACGTGGCTGTGGTTGGTTAGGCTGTGGGAAGTGTAGGAGTATAAGGAACGTACGATTTGGTTTGGAGGAGATCGGGAATGAATGGGGTTGGCGGTAGCGGGGGGAGCTCATAGGCAGTCTGTTCGGGGGTGTTTGTGCGAGAGGTGGGCTTCGGCGGAGGCGGGGGTGGAGGAAGCGACATATTACGGATTGTGGGGATTGATTATTGATACTGAGCTGGAGTTGCGAGCTGCGAGCTGTGCCGTTACCAAATGGAATTGCTCTGCCAAATGCTATGTACGCTATGCTCCCCGTTCGCGGTCTTGGCTTCAGCCCCGAAACATCCATATCTAAGAAATCTCTTCTCCGGATTCCAACACGACCCCATCATCGATCATGGCCGCCCGCGCAGCAGCCCGCAGCCTCCATATTGGTATCGCAGTCCTGCAACCCCAACGATTGATTCTTCACGCTAACAGCCACCAGGTCTCATCCCCGGTGATGGCATCGGCCGGGAAGTCATTCCCGCCGGCCGCAAGGTGCTCGAGGCCCTCCCCGCATCTCTTGGCTTGAAATTCAGCTTCATCGATCTCGAGGCGGGCTGGGGTACCTTCCAAGCCACCGGTACCGCACTTCCAGAGAAGACCGTCGAGACCCTCAAGAAGGAGTGCAACGGTGCTCTCTTCGGTGCGGTTTCTTCGCCCACCACGAAAGTCGCAGGCTACAGCTCTCCGATTGTCGCTCTGCGTAAGCGTATGGACCTTTATGCCAACATCCGCCCTGTTAAGAGCGTCTCCACTACTCCCGGTGCGAAGCCCGTCGACCTCGTCATCGTCCGTGAGAACACCGAGGATCTCTACGTCAAGGAGGAGACCACTCGCACACTTGGGGACGGCACCAAGGTCGCCGAGGCTATCAAGAGAATCTCCGAGACCGCCTCCAAGAGAATCGGGAAGATGGCATTGGAACTCGCTCTGTCACGCCAAAAGATCCGCAACGATGGAGGCGCCAGCCATCACTCCGTCCCCAAGCTCACGGTTACCCACAAGTCGAATGTTCTGTCCCAAACCGATGGTCTGTTCCGCGAGACCTGCCGCGCTGTCTACGACGCCGAGAAGGCCCGCTACCAGGGTATCACCTACGAAGAACAGATCGTGGACTCTATGGTCTATAAGTTGTTCCTGACTCCCAGCGAATACGATGTCATCGTTGCGCCCAACTTGTACGGCGATATCCTGAGCGACGGTGCTGCGGCGCTGGTTGGTTCTCTCGGCGTTGTCCCCAGTGCCAACGTCGGCGATGACTTCGCTATCGGTGAGCCATGCCACGGCTCGGCTCCTGATATTGAGGGCCGCGGAATCGCCAACCCCGTTGCGACTATCCGGAGTGTCGGTGTTATGTTGGAGTTTATGGGCGAGATCGAGGCGGCCGCGGTAGTTCACCGCGCTGTGGACGCTAGCCTTGCCGAAGGTCTCATCAGGACTCCCGATCTCGGTGGAAGTAACTCTACTGAGGAGGTTGTGGTTGATGTGTTGAGGAGGATGTAAATGCGTGATATGGAAGTCATGGGAAGACTGGATACCAAATGGTTATGAACGAATGACACAGGGCCACCCGGAACATCACCCACCACTCGTGCCAACCTGGGTGTACTCACAAATTCAACTCGAAATCCCTTCAAAATGGATCCCATGTCCTTACATATCATCTTCCCAAATCCTTGGTATACATCACGGAGTATAGTCTACCCCGTCCCTAAAAATGACAAAATCAACGCGCTCGAACCCCAACCCAGGCCGTGCCCCTATCCTCTTTTCATGCGGCCACACATGCTGGGAGCCGTCTGCTAACATTCTCTTAAAGAAATCCTGCGACGTCTGTAATGCCTGCAAAACCAAACGACGGAAGTGGCTTATCCTAGAAAAGCTAGAGCGGCTTAAAAATAAGTGCTCAGCAGATCTTCTTCTTCCATCCGTCCATCAACCGTTGAATCCGTTCCTGCTCTGTGGGAGACATGTCATCGAATTCTTCAAGCTGCACTGACAGTGGTTGCCTGGGGGTTCGTCGTTCTGGCGAGGGAGGCGGTGGTGGAGGTGATGGGCGTTGGCGGTTTTGGTACGACACCATAGTCCTGCGCTCGCAAAAGTACTCCAGGTATGCTATGATTCGTCCGAGCTCGCCAGGGATGAGGATTGTTTCATACGGCGAAGGTGGGGGAGGCGGGCGACGGCGGCGGTCCTCCGCGCAGCAGTAGTAGCAGGTTGCCATATTTATGGAGGATACCTAAGTGTTAAAGATTTTCCGAGAAAACGTACGAGGCGACTTGGGATATTTATCTGCGAGTATTAGTTGTCCACGAAGTTGTTTGCAGAGGCCACGAGGACTGTCATCCCGTCCGCAAATTCGGCGATACGCAATCTATCACTCGTAGTTCGGTAGATATGTACTTATTCGGCACGAGAGCACGTGACACGCCAAGTCACACGTCTCCCACTACAACAGTCCGGCCCAGACCACGCGCACATCCTTCCGTCTCGCGCAATACCCACACAACTTGACGACATACAATGGCACCAGGATTCGCTCGGACGGTGGTGACAGGACATCGGGAGCTACCGTCGCGGACCGTGGCTACGGCCTCGGTGGTGGATGGCCTCAATGAGGCCCAGAGGATAGCTGTTACCACGTCTGCGGATGTTGTGCAGATTCTTGCGCCGCGTAACACCTCCCTTTCCTCCCAATACCTGAGCCTGGGCTGATGGGAGAAGCGGGATCGGGCAAAACACGCACCCTAACCTCGCGCGTAGCGCGCCTACTATCGGAGCCATTGTGCTTGAGCCCGCAGAACGTGATCGTCGCCACTTTCACTGTCAAGGCCGCAAGTGAAATGAAGGATCGGCTATCGAAGCTCGTCGGCGAGAGCGTAGGACGGCGCCTACTCCTCGGAACGTTCCACAGTATCTGTCGGCGGTACCTCGTCAAGTACGGCCACCTCATCGGACTCAGCCAAGGCTGGGGGATCGCGGATTCCGGCGATTCGAAGGAGATCTGCAGGAGGATCGTAAAGAGGAGGGGATTGGGCGACGCTGTGGATCCGAAACAGCTCCAGTCGAGAATATCACATTTCAAGGCGCGGAATCTGGAGCCGCGGGTGAATGCGTTTCCCACCGTTCACTCGACGAATCCGGCGGCGAGCACGCAGAAGTCGACGCAGATTAGAAAGAAGGATATCGCTACGGAGGATTTTGTGTTGTTGTATGAGGATTACCATGCACAGCTGGAGTCGTCGAACCTGCTGGACTACGACGATCTACTCCTACGATGTTTAGAGCTGTTAAAGGAGAGGCCCGAGTGCGTCAGTAACATCGAAGCGCTGTTGATCGATGAATTCCAGGACACGAATATAGTCCAGTACGAGCTGATGCGGAAGTTCTCCTGGAAGCATCAGCGGATCACTGTAGTCGGGGATCCGGACCAGAGTATCTATGGCTTTCGCGCTGCCGAAATCGGGAATGTCCGTAGGATGCAGCGGCAGTATCCAGATACCCTCGTGGTTAATCTAGAAGAAAACTATCGAAGCTCTGCAAGTATCCTGCAGGCTGCACTGGTGGTTATACAGCAAGATGGGAATCGCATCGACAAAGCGTTGACCGCGACACATCCTATCGGCCCTAGTCCGGTTCTACGAAGGGTTCCCTCTCCTGCGGCGGAGGCAGAGTGGATTGTCGGCGAGATCAAAAGGTTACGCGCCGTTACTGCTGGGATGATTCCCCTCGACGGTGTGGCGATTCTGGTGCGATCTGCACACCTGACGAGAAACATCGAGACGGTTCTCACCCGGCAGGGCATGGCGTACAAGATGGTTGGGGGGACAAGGTTCTTCGATAGAGCTGAGGTCAAGATTGTGGTCGAGTATCTCCGGGTGCTCCAGAATCCGGCGAATAACGATGCAATTGTGCGGATCATCAATGTTCCATCGCGCAAAATCGGAGAGACTACAGTCAGAGGATTGCTTGAAGACGCGGAGAAGAAAAAGAAGAGTCTCTGGGAATCGGTGTATCGTGGGGTGTGTGGGCATTCCCCGTGGGGTACGAAAGTAGCGAAGATTGCAGAGAAGGGGATAGAGTCTTTCGTCGGGCTGATAACCAAGACGATGGAAAAACTGGACCATCCGGAGACCACCTTGGCGGATATTGTGGACGATCTCCTGGCCAAGTTGAACTACAAAGCGTACATACAAAGCCAGTACCCAGAGGACTTTGACAGCCGCTGGGCGAACGTCCAGGAAGTTTTCGCCCAAGCACGGGAAATCAGACTCGACGAGGATGAGGAGGCTTTACCGGATATCGACGGGGTGCAACAGCAAGTGGGGCCTCAGGGGATTCCTAGGGCTGCACTGGAGCGGTTTCTGGCAAACGCTGCACTCGTGAACGAGAGACAGCGGGAGCTTGCGACCCCAGATGAGAAAGTGGCTGAAATCACAATCAGCACCATACACGCAGCCAAAGGTTCGTAGCCTATCTGGTCAGCCAAATTCCCTTCAATGCTAACACCTTCACCAGGCCTCGAGTGGCCTGTAGTCTTTGTCCCGTCCGCCTACGAGGGATCGATTCCGCACTCCAGAGCAGACGATGTCGACGAAGAGCGACGGCTACTCTACGTCGCCATGACCCGAGCACAAGCACTACTCTATCTCTCGTGCCCCTTCCGGTCAGGGGAGAAAGTCAAATTGTCGTCGTTCATCGACAAGCCGAATATTAAGAATAGACTTCTGAGCAACAAAGCCTCCGATTTGTCGTTCTCGAATGTCCAGACGCTAGCGCAGATCCTGTCCACGCGGTGTCCGACCGAGATGGAGATCGAAGCTGTTGTCGGGAGTAGTAGGATCCCGTCCCGGCGCGACGATGTCATCTCCGACAAAGACCCGGATGATAAAGAGGAGAACCAAAAACGGACTATGCGGAGGAACGGTAGTGGTCGCAGCAATAATGACATACCGCAGTTCCAGAGCGCCAGAACTTGGACGAATACCAGCACCACCGAGGACCGGACACGCCAAGAGGTGACGACCGCGGGCAAGGTCGGGTTCCGCAGCGCCGGTAGCCATCTCACTGAGCTCAAGAAGCAGGGTGTGGATTTTGCCTGCGAGGCGGAAAAGGACCTTAACATTAGGAGAGCGTCGCATACGAGGATGATGCAAAACACGACCATTTCTTCCACCAGGACTGTGCCAGCTACCATCTCCGACACACCAACGATCACTAAGACTGTCGCCGCGAAGAATGGAAAGACGGATGTTTCCAAATCCTCGCGAGCAGCAGGGCAGGGAACATTGATGGGCTTCCTAAGCAAGAAGACGCCCCCACACAAACCGGCCACAGCCACATCAGTCGTCCGAACCGTCGCCCCAAACATCTCCCTACTGGAGCAAGTACGGTCCCTTCCAGCACCGGTGATCCCCAAACGAGCCGGCGGCGACTTCATCCTCCTGTCCTCCTCGCCGCCAAGAAATATCAAAAAACCCAGGATAATGAAGCCCGAAACGACGAAGATGAAGCACATGGAGCCCGATGAGGGCGAGGATGGAGAGGACCTACCCAGCTCGCCGGTGTTTAGAGCCTTCTACGAGGCCATGGAGCGGCAAGAGCCTCCTCTCCCTCTCCCCCCTCTCCCCCGAACGGTGGAATCGGGGGTGGACATGCTGAAGGAGGCCGCATTACCAGAGTTGGTGGAGGAAGCACCGACGTTGCCGCCCACGCCTACTCTGTCGGGGCCTCGGAGAGGTGGAAAGAGGACTCTGGGGATCAGGAGGAGTATGAACGGGTGGGAGAACAGACAGCGACGGTGAATCTAGTCCGCAGTGCTTACTTTGTATAGTATACATTTGGCATTTTATTCGGCCCGCATTACAGAACGGGATATCTAGTAACTATGCACAAGTCGCCAGCCGAAGCCCTATCAAGTCTACCACGCTGCAGAAGGAGGAAGTTGAACTTGCAAGCTCGAGCGACCTATTCAGGCGGTGCGGGAGCCTGGCAGACAGCGATCGCACGATTTGGGGGGGGGGGGGGGGGGGGTACGATTGAAGGAGCCTGCGCCCCAAACTACCCATGGAACGGAGAGTGCTGAGGGGTTGTTTTCACGGAAGAATTTCGTGTCGAGCAACATCGGGCAAGATGGGTGAATCTAATCGATCATGTACGCTGCGGTGGCCCGGTGTTGCGTGGTCATCATCACGGGCGGATAGCAACAGCGTTACCACCAAACAAGTCAGATTCAGTCCCCTACAAGGACGAGCTCGAGATCTGCATGGAGAGAGAGCTGTGCTGCCGTTGGAGCCGTGCCGCCGCACACACTCGCCGCAGACTCCGTGTGTGGCTCCAAGGCGTACGGCTCCCGTGTGCTTTCCAAAAGGGGAGAGGAGCACTCTCGGTCGTCTCGAGGAGGTCCATGATCCTCTGCGGCGCTGACCCAGATTCTGTCTGCATATCCATGTCTCCGTTGGTGAAGGGTGAAGAGGAAGTCCGACGGACAAGCCACGCTGGGAGACCGTGGAGACGAATCGTCCCTTTGGCCGTGGGGAGCGGCCAGGTGACGCACGGCGGAGGGCCGGGTTTCCGATTCCCCCCCCATCCCCCATGAGGGAAGTCCAAGTTCTTTTTTTTTCCTTCTTTTCTCCGAGTTGTTCAAAGAAATATATACATACTTACCCATGGTATGTCGGAGCCGCAGCACTTCCCGCCTGGGGGGGGGGGTGGGCGGCGCCCTTCCAGCCCGCGCCCTACGAGCCCAGCTTCCGAAAGTTCGCCAACCCGGCTCCCCTGGGGTCTCTGCGCCTTCGCTCTCACCACCTTTTGTCCCCGAGTTTGTTCAACGCCAGCACCCGCGGCGCCACGACTCCCTCCGCTGTGGTCGGGCTGGCCTACGCCTACGGGTGGTTTCATCCAGTTGTTGGCCGGCATGTGGGAGATGGCTGTTGGAAGTGAGATCGAACAGCAGAACAGCGCAGAGCAGCGTGTGTACATAGAACAGATATGTAACTATAGGGTACCTGCATGCACAACACAGCATTGCATATCTACATACTCCACACATAACCTAAACATGCACAGTATTCGCCGCACGTGCACGCATGCGTGTGGAAGCCGGCGCTCTCCAGCGTCCGGTCCCGCGCCCGCCGGAAGCGGAGCCCCTCGCCCATACATATTCCGAGGGGGTAAATCGCCTGATCCCCCCCCCACATACACTCAACACCTCACCCACAGACGCGACATGCGCCCTCCTCCGTTCCGCCGGCCCCTGGTTGCGCGCAACGCCCACCGGACCGAGGCTGCACACCCTCGGCTGGCTGCGACATCTCAACCCCCCCAATGCCTTAGTTACACCGCGACCGCGGAAGACTATAGGCGAGTGACTCGTCGTGTCCCGCCATCCCCCCCCCCTTCTCTTCTTCCCACCAGGGTACATAGGTACATACGTTGCATGGTAACTACATGCCGGTACTACACCGAAAAAGCACGAGAAGTGAAAAGAAAAGAAAACCACGGTTTTTTCTTTTCTGATCTCTTCCCCCCCCCTCCTCCATGCAGCAATATGGCACACACGCATACAATAGACACGATCGAACGAGCGGACGCACGCGCGACGGAGGAGAGAGTAGCAGGTACCGACAGGCACTTGGAAAAAGAAAGCATTTCAAAAGCAGCAAGATAAAAATACAGAAGGCATCTCATCTCAGCAACTGGACCCCATTAACCCTCCGTACATCATCTCCCGCCCATTCGTCACAGCATCACAAGACAAATGAAAGCTTCATCCATCCCTCGCCCTCGCCCTCGCCCGCCACCCGCCGCATCTTTCTCATCCACAGTCTATGAAGCACAAGATGTAAAAATAACAGACAGAAGGGAAAAGAAAAAGGGAGAAGGGAAGAGCAAACGAGGAAGCACAGCATTGGACGAGCAGGACAGAAGAGCAATGTGCGCAGCAGGATCGAACGTGCATTCAATTGTCTCCTTCCCACTCGAACAACAGTCTGTCTGCTCCACTCAAACCCATCTCCATCGACACCCCTCGCCTCCGCCATGGCATAAGAAAACCGTTCTCGGCAAGTTGTATCCAAAATTCACTCTCAACCCCGTCTCTCGGCTCACCGTCGCCGCCTCAATCCACATCTCCAAGCAAAGCCAAAAGAAAACGGGTAAAAGCAGCAAAAAAAAAAACATCCACCAACGGAGGCCATAGAAAAAAATGAAAGTCAACCATCCCCTGGTCTGTATAAGTATAACACGAAGAAGAAAAGGAGAGAACAAGGACTAAAACTCGCTAGAACACAAAACTTATGCCCAACTTGACGCAAAAAGACAGAGGGTGTAGAATAAAAAAAAAAAAGTGCAGCAAGCGACGGAAGTCGCATCGACGACAAAGAATATCAAGAAGAGTTTTTGTTCGCAAAATAGGCAGGAATATTTTTTTCACATTGTATTGATCGATTGAGATGAAAAGACAAAGCCAATTTGAGCGGAAGCAAGCGCGGCAAAATCTCCTCTGTGTATCGAATTCCATTTATTGACGAGGGACTGAATGCGCGGCAAACAATTCGGAGAATGCGCAGGATGAATGTTGACAGTCTGGCTTGAAAATCGATCTTGACAAGAGCGGAACAGCTACTGTACGTAGTAAACCTGGTTCGGCGGTGTCGGAGTGACAGGCATCCGCTGGGATGGACATGAATCATCCACGTAGTAACCGGCGTTAGGCGTAACTGGAGGCGTTATGTATCCTGCAGGCACTGGGTAGCCCGCGGACTGCTTCTGCGGAGTCATACATCCGTCGAACTTCTCCGAGTTTTCCCGCTGGCTACCGTAGACCTCGGAAGGGGGCGTAGGGGGGGACCGTTGGCGTGCGATTGCTGCTTGCTGTGCCATAAAGTCCTCCAGCATGGTGGACACACCGGCGAACTCGGGGCTCGCGTACTTCCGAACGAGAATCTCCGAGGGATTGTGCAGCTGCTGGGAAAGGAGCACCAGAACGTTCGTGTCGAATTTCTCGGCCCACTCGGAGTGCGTCGGCATGGAACGGCCGAGGATGTGGCGGGCGAGGGCCAACGACGTGCGAGCCATGACAGACGGGCGGATGCTAACAAACTCCTTGTGGAAGAGGGCGATCTCGGAAAGGTACCTAGCCATCGCCTCGACCTCGGGGTCGTAGTGAACCTCCTGCAACACCATCTGAAGGAAGCTCTCGACCGTGGGGTGACCAACCACCCAACCCAACGTCTGGAGGACGTGCCACTCCATCTGGATGAACATGTCCTCGTCGTAGAGGTTGCAGCACATGGACTTGAGCTCCCGGATGGTCGGCACGCGGTCCTTCTTATCGCCGTACTTGGCAGCAATGAGCATGGCCGCACAGCCAACGAGCTGGTAGTGACGCTTGTACACTACCCTGCGAGAGCAGTACCGGTCCAGCAGATTGACGGTCAGGTGCAGGGTCTCCGGAAGGAGCGAGAAGGCGGTATGGGCCTCGATAAGGAAGTCGAGCAAATAGGGACGCATAAACCATTGGATCTCGGTCTGGATGTCTATGCTAGCGACATCGGGCAGAGTGATATTCTGTACATGTGGACATATGTAAGCACTGCCGAACGATCAAGACGGGAGATGAGAGGATTGGATGCAGCACGAACCTCCATGTACTCCATGTGATCGAGAACATCCTCAAGGTACTCCTCAGCCACGGTCCGCGACAACTCCTCCGCAATATCCAACTGGGTTTCGGCGTTCATGCGTGCCATCTCCTGCTTCGACCTCTGGGCGACGAAGAGACCGTCGTCATCACGGTCCATGGACTCGACGAAATAGGAGTCGCAGACGGGACGCTGGCGATGAGGCTGTGCGGGGCCGGTGGGTTCGTACTCCATGGCTGCGTTGGAGGTTCGTTGGGTTGGCTATTAAGGAGCGGATGTTGGACCTTCGGATCTTCGGGTAAGGGTTGGAGTGACAGGACCACCAGGGAAAAAAATGCACGAGTAAAAACAAGGTATTAAACAATTAGGGAGTAATTCGGGGAAGGGTATTGAGGAGAAGAAAAAAAATTGAAGATGAAGGTGAAGATGAAAAATAAAGTGCAACTGAGTAAAACAATGTCTAGGGAGTGACTGTGAAAGCGAAAACGAAAGACGGGATGTCTTTGAGGAGCCGAATAACAGGAAAGGGTTGGGGGGGGGGTTGGAGATCGGTTCAAGGGGCTATTGCGGTTCCGTCAGCAAACGATCACCCTCAATCCATAGTTGCGATAGCGAGAGGAATGGGTTTGGGTGTAGCAGAGGCATTCAGGATTTCTACATACCTCTCGCAGACCAACTGCAGTAGCGTGGCAGGACAGCGATGAGATTCCAGGATACCAGGAGTTGCGCCGTGATGCCTGGTTTCTGCACTGGGCGCCTTGCTGAACGAACCGCCTACCAGTATCGAATCCGAAGAGAGAGCAACTTGGCCAGAGCACAAAGCACTATGACACGCTCGAGGATGGTGGCAATGGCGTCGACAAAGTATAATCGGTGGATTCCGGCTATGCCTATGCGGACAACAAAGAATACTCTCGGGGGAATGACTTCCTTAACTCAGAAGAAGAACGAACTAACGTCTCTGAGAAGGAGAGCCAAAGGGGTATCGAAAGCCAAAGCGACGGGGGCCGTAACCGACGACCGTGCAAGACCACGAAGACGGGTGGGACGACGGAGCTGTGTGCTTTGTGAGTTGTCCTGGACCAGAGGCGCTCTCCAGAGATGCGAGGGGTTCTCGAGGACGGGTGGTGGATGGGATGGGTGGTAAAGGGGTGAAGTAGCTGGCAAAGGGAAATACAGGATATGAAGGAGTGTGGTCAACCTGGGCGACAAGGGATCGAAATGTTAGTCAGGAAAACACGGGACATGAGCCAGAGCTTAACCGAGAGGGCGAGCACGCAGGGAAAAAGAAGAGAGCTGTTGCGGGGGGGACAACGAAAGGAAACGGGCATAAATCGACGGAGTATTGGAGGGGATCCGGGCAGAGGGGGTATAGTTTTTTTTTTTTTTTTTTTTTTCTTTCTTTTTCTTTTTCTAGGGACAGTCTGGCCAGACTTGTGGTGGTGGTGGTCCGGTATGATACCGGTATCCGGGAAGACGGATGGGGGTATGTGGGCCGGTTATGTGAGCGAATGGAGCAAGTGTTGAAGAGCGAGTGAGCGAGTGAGTGAGGCTGGGGTGGTGTTTCCTTGTCTCTCTCTCTCACTCTCTCGCTCTTCCTCGTCTCTCTTCAACCTTCTTGCTTTGGGGAGGAGGAAGAGGAGAAGCTGGAGGAGTGCGTAGCGAGCCGGCAGGCTTCTTCCCGCATTCGATTGTGGCCGGCAGGCACTGACTCGGACGGGCGGCGGGCCGGCCGACTAACATGCAGTCGAGTGCCGCTAGGAGGTCCGAGCACGAGAAGAGGGATATTTCTCTCACCGGAGGCCCCTCGCCGTTTCGTCCTTTCTCTCTCTTTTCCTTTCTCCTCTTCCCGGACCTCCGCCTGGCAAAGGGGGAGAGTGGTGGGAAAGGGAGGGAGGCGGTGGTCGGTGAGGTGAGTCTCCGTCGGAATGCGCGAAGGGGACATGTATCCGACAGCGTCTCGCACCATTCTCTCCACCTCCTCCCTTGGCCGTGGCTGGCCCGACTCCTCCAACCGGGAGCGGCCGCGAGAAGTTGGAACGAAACAGATGGAAGGGGGAGAAGCCGAGTCTGGCGACATCGATGCGGGCTACCACGGTGGCCGCGATCTCGTCGCCACGCTCATCGCTAGGACCTCGGATGCGACGCAGTACATACGTTGCGCACTCTTCCGGGGAACGGAAGATGATGTTACATCTCCGTGAGGAAACAAGAACTTTCTCGGTGGTGACGAGCGCGCGTGGGGCACGGGGGGAGGGAGGAGGGAGGGAGGCAGTTGGGGAATGCCAACGCGCGCGAGGCGAGCCACCGACGGGACATGAGGATTTTGTTTCTCTCAGGAACGAACGAACGGACGGACGAAACGGAGGCGGAAAAAAGAAATGATGATCGCACGACGAAAAGACAAAAAGGAAAAAGAAAACAGATTTCACTAACAGTTGGAGGTTGATGGTTTTGTTGGGATCGCCCGGGGCTCTCATCCACAGTCACAACACCCGGCTCTCCACGAAACAACGAGGCCTTTCCTTTTTATCGCAGCCTTTCAAATCGTCGCGCTGAACGGTCCCGACCGTGGCTCGCGGAAAATGTATTGCGGACAGGGAGGATGGTGAAGATGGTGAAGATGGCGGTTGAGGTTGGGAGAGGGAGGAGAGGAGGTGCGGGCGAGAGAGGATCGACCCGACGGCTGGAACTCGAAGGCTTCGAGGGGCGTCGGAGGCGGCACGAGCAAGGTCCAACTCCGTCTCGAAGGCGCAATCGGTTGGCGATACCTGCCGGGCGATATGGGGGGGGGGACAGGGAGGTAGGGAGGGGAGGAGGAGGAGGAAGAGGGGGAGAGGGAGGAGGAGAATTATGGGGGAGAGAGAAGAGAGTGTGGGTGAAGCAAGAGAGAAAAGAGAGTAAAAGCCAAAAGAGGGTGGAGATGCAAAGGAAGGTAAAGTCGCCCGTGTGAGGAGCGACCGGGGGGGAGCTGTGCCTGGCTCCGTTGCTGATCGCGCGTGGGGAGAGTTGGGATGTGTGTGTCGAAGGGGATGTGCTCTATTTACTGCTGGGCTGTCCGGCTCGCCAGCATGGTATGTAAGTACCGTGCATGGTGTATCTACAAGATATGTACATAGCAGATCACGAATCGGCATGTATCACACGGCCACGGCCACAGCGACCGCTTCGGCGGGAAGTAAGCACGGCGTCTGCAGCACGGTTGCGCCATCTGCGGTTCTGCATCTCTAGATATGGTATGTATCTACACACGTAGATTATGTATCTACACACGCAGATTATGTATCTACACACGCAGATTATGTATCTACACACGTAGATTATGTATCTACACACGCAGATTATGTATCTACACACGTAGATTATGTATCTACAACGTAGATTATGTATCTACAACGTAGATTATGTATCTACACACATAGATACGCGTTCTGTTTGCGCCGCGCCCGACGAGAGTGCGGAAGGGACGCATTGAAGTGCGTGCGTGCGGGCACATGTCTGCCGTAAGCGGGCGGGCACGAGAGATATCTACTCTATCTTCTGCAGAGATAGATGGTTAGTTAGTCAGCCAGCCTGCGGGTGCTCGCCCTGCACAGCCATGGCGTCCTCTCGTCCTGAGGTTCTGCAGCCGGCCAGGCGGCGCACGTCCTGGCTGCTTCCCGACGCCTGCGCAGCAGCCCGCGCGCGACGGAGGTTGGGGCAGCATCCGAATCCACGCTCTCCTGTTGTTTGGGCATCAGCTGATCGTTGCTTTTTTCTCTGCTTGCGATGATGTGGCTTTTCGGCGGGGGGGGCGTGTTTCGAAGGGCTGACGCTGCGTGCCTGCGATCGAAATGCGTCGGAAGGGGAGAAGGCGGATCGATTATTGGATATTCTACATATACACACGGGGCGGACGCCGGGGAGGAAAGTGGTTTGCTGCACTTGCGGCCGGACAGGGAAGTCGCCAGTGTGCGCTGCAGGGCTTTCTTCTTCGTTTCTTTTTCTTTTTTGAATGGGCGGCAGCGGGCGTCCATGCCCTTGGGCGACGATCGAGCGGAGCGGATCTGCTCTTCTCCTCCTGCTCCCGGCGTCCATTTCGCACCCCTGTCCATCGCCGCGCATGGAGATACATTTGTAGATATAACTAGAGAGAGATAGATATACCTAGCATAGATATAGACATAGACAAGAACCACAGATACAGAGACAGAACCATAGACATAGATATAGGTAGATGCACATATCTATGTAGCATCCCACCGTTTGTGGACGGATTGACTTGCCGCTGCCGCCACTGCCGCTGCACGGCACAGCGCCGTAGCGCGCCGGCACGTACAAGCTCCGGAGAAGGAAGCAGTCGGAGCCATATGTAGATACGGGCGTCTGCGTGGCATGTTGCGTACCACCCCGCGTGCTTTTCTCCGTCACGGCCACCACTCGCCCGCCCAACTGCCGACGGGAAACAATGGTCGGCTGCGCTTCGCCCGGTGCTTGCTCGTCTCCGTACCCGCCGGTGGAGGTGGGGGCCGCCGACGCGCGAGCGGGTCGCCCGATCGCCGTCTCCTCCTCCCACCACCACGCATGCAGTTACGTCCGGTGCGTACTCTACTCATATCACCGTCCATCATGCGTGCGAGCGTGCGTGCGCATGTATTATGTGTGAATGTGTGCCGATGCCTCCTGCCTCTGCCTTGTTCGCCTTCAGAAAATCAATCAGCACATCCAGCCCTGGAGTCTGACCCGTCGTTAACCCCCTCCAGCCAATGCTGTCTCGAGCTCCCGCAGATGCCAAGAATCCAATCGAGCCCCGTACTCGCACAGGCACATCTGCTCGCATGACACACGCACGCACGCACGCACGCACGCACGCACATGCCCAAACAACAAAGGCCTAGATATCTCCCCAGTCCAGTCCAGTCCAGCACCACCACCACCACCACCACCACCGCGGCATCTGTTCTGTTCCTGTTTCTGTTTCTGGGGGGGGGGGGTTTCTTTATTTCTTTCTTTCTTCGCATGCTGCATCAACGTCATGCCCATCCAATGCAACACACATCCCGGAAAGTCCGTTTCCATCCATCCAGTCGGAGAACGACGGCAGCGTATCCAGATAGATATGTAGGGCTTCCGCGCCACAGCACAGGGCTCGATGTGGCTTAGTCACGCCTTGCCCTTCCCTGCTGTGCCCGCCTTGGTCCTGCATTTTTGAATTCCTTTCACCCCATGCATTTTCCCTCGGGCGGCCGCGATCACTACATACCACTGTGTACTATGTAGATAGATAGATAGCGAGTATCTAGACTGACTGCCTGCATGCCGCCGACTCGACTCGACTTGTGCAGCAAAGAAAGAAAGAGAAGGGGAAAGAACCCCCCCCCCCGCCGTCTCAGCGGTCGGTCGTGTTTGAGCCTTGTTCCAACAGCAGCAGCGAAACCCCCGCGCTCGTCCGCGGCAGATGTATGTATGTAGCACCTGGATTAGTATCAGGGGGGGCGTCGTATGTAGCAAAGCACTCTACAAACACATCCAAGTATCTATCTATCATACACACAACGAATTCCAAACCGGACCGGCCCCCGGCTCCTCCGTGTGTGTGTGCGTGTGTTTGTGTGTGTATATATATGAGTGAGAAATGTTTGTCGTTTTCTTTCCTTTTTTTTTCTTTTTCTTTTTCTTTTTCTTTTCTTTTCTTTTCTTTTCTTTCTTTCTTGTTTGTTTGTTTGTTTTTGGCGGACTTACTGGGAACATTTATGTAGATAGATACATCTTACATTGTATTAGTAGTTGTCACGCGCCTGCGATCGCCGACGTCCGGTCGGGTCGAAACGTAACCCTCCAGCCAACCCGTCGGACGTGTTTACTGCTGCATATACCATACATACTTACGTACCTCGTACACGCCGCGGCTGTCCCGATTCGACCAGCCTCGCCTCCACGGGTAAACGCCGCGCATACACATAAGTACGTATGTACACACATACATATCTAATCGACATCGAACGTAGCTCCGCTCCACGTCCTGTCGGGTCCGTGCAGATATACTTACATAATATATGCGCGCATGTCGGCTCCGCCATCCCACCTCACCGCCACACGCGCGTCCGGATTCCGGCAAGCAGGAAAACGGAATCGGGCACGACGGGACGGGACGGAGAAGCGCAGAGAACAGTGCGTCCATATGTACTAGTCTAGTACATATGGTTCTATCTCTGCACGTGGTTGGCGCGGCTCGGTGAGGAGGGGGGGCGGGGGGGGGGGGGGGGGGGGGCAAGCAACGGAGGTGCAC